>JGI24159J19872_10014292_pt1 | contig 10273 bp, 9 predicted proteins | sample Ectturendosymbi4_FD_19872 | JGI IMG/M metagenome (IMG submission 19872) | reverse complement strand
AAGCAGATGGGGAAAAGATGTAGCCCAACCCTGTGGGTCTTCTTTCTTGTCGTATTTTGGGGGCCGTAGTCTGTCTTCCCAATTAGATGCCAGTGACAAATGACATGATAGCACTGACCCAAACTCAAAACCCAAAACCCAAACCCAAAACCCAAAACCCAAAACCCAAAACCCAAAACCCAAACCCAAAACCATAACCAAATACCTAAATCCAAAACCTAAACCGAAAACCTAAACCCAAAAGCCAAACCCAAACTTCAAACCTAAAACTTAAACCCAAATGTTGAACCTGAAAGTTAGACCAAAAAATAAACCCGAAATTTAATCCGAAAACCTAAACCCTAAAGGTAAACCCTAAACCGAAACTTAAACATACACCCTAAACGTAAACCCCAAACCCTGAACTTTTTGAAAAAGTGCATTGAAAGCACTCCTATCACAGGTGTAACCTCTACAAGCTGAGCCAAAGGAAATGGTGATAGCAGAACCAACGAACAATCGCACAGCAGGCATAAACACGAACCACTCAACTATGTTCACATTGCTAATAGAACGCAACGTTATATGTGAACAAAGTTGAATACAGTTCGAATTGCAGAATAGTCCCAGCAGACTTTTTGCGTTTGATGGCAAAATACACTACCAAACCTGTGAATTCGAATCACAACTAAAATGTTTAATATTTTCAGAATAATCACATTAAAACAACAAATATTTTCTCAGTCCGATCCAATCCTGGTCCGCTAATTTTCAAAAAAATTGCAGTCCGATCCAATACTGATCCGGCCAAAATTGGCTTCAGTCCTGATCCGTGCTCATCTCTGCAAGACAGACAAACATTTCCAGTACAAGTATCTGACAGTGAACACTTTGGGAGCCAATATAGTGTTTTTTGTCGTAGGAACCAATTTAGAGGTTTGGGGTGTTGCCCAGCTTGGAGGTTGCTTGCGAGGAATGTTGTCGTTGCATGTAGAGATGCTGGTTTCCCCAAATGCTACCAAGGAGGCAGCCAAGTCGTTGTATGAGTACTGTTCTAACTCCCGACTAAAACTGCTTGACATTTTAAGTTGCCAAGCCGAAGCAAGGCGTTTGGCTCTCACCTCTTGATAGTTCGTTTCACAGATTTCCTCGTGCACAATTTTTATTTACAAAAAGGCTTCTGATTAGCAGCAGCAGAAATAGCTGTACGATGGCACGACAGTAGAAACAGTCAAAGTGGTCCGTGCGCTAGCGATACCAGAAACTCGACCCCCTAAGTCGTGGTGTCCACACCGACGGACCAAACTTCGAATGCAATGCGAAAACGAGGTNACTGCGCGAATGCAGTGGAGCACGCACACACGAATTACCTTGACGCGAATGACANGTTGATACAAAGCAGACGTCACGGCGGCCCACGGATTACAATCGCGAGTAGGAAACGGCAATTCGTAATGCGAAAAAGTAAATCCACTATGCCGAAATCCTATTTTTGTTTCTGCAACCTCTCCTACACGTTGTAAATCTTGAAAATATGATTCAACTGTATGCAGACAAAATTGAGGATATTTGCAGTTGGTGCGGAGGGAAAGACATACTACCTGGAGATACATGGGTAAATATTACAAATTTAAGATGTACAGAAGATTATCAATAACTAAAATAAATGTTAATACATGTCAAAACTTCAACATAGCGCAATTGCTTCGAACGCAAATTCTCCAGCATAAATATGTAATTCACGATGCAACTCTTTTAAAGAAACATTGCACACACAAAATATTCTAAGGTGGTGCAGCGGGTTCACTGGTACCTCATATTAAAAACATCATGCATTTGACTGACGTATGTTGACACTGCAGTTATCACAAACGCATCGATACTCATGAACAGCACGACATATTTTTAAAGGTTGGATGTGATTACTATATTGGTTGGTATGACAACGCTGCATCCAGATGGAAGCGGTGGAAACAAGAAAAGTTTTGAGTTAAACTCATGGCGTTGACCGTGGTGTGAAACATGAAACAAAACTTTCCATGAAGCAGATAATCTATTTGGATCTCGCATGTTATTCATACACAATTGTAACCCGCGATCTTTGCAGCAAACCAATCTACCATAGGGGACAAACAAAATTATATAAACTCAAACATACAGCGATACCAAACTCATCGCTATATGTTTACCGGAAAGTTATTCAATTTTGATTTAAATCGACCAGTGTGGACTGCGATTTCAATGCAAAGTTCTTGCACTAACCGTCCATAGGTAGGTCGACATTTTGGTCTCGTGTTTCGATTATATAAAAGCGTAACCCGAGATTTTCGGAGCAAACAAACCTACTGCAATAGACAAAGAAATGATATAAAACTAACAGCTATATGTTTCCCGGAAAGTTGTTAAATTTTAAGTTGAATCGAGGTATTGTTCAGCGCGATTTCAATGCAAAATTCTTGCAGTTACTGTCTATAGGTATGTTCACGTTTCGGTCTCGTATGTCTTTCATTTACAAGTGTAACCCGCGATCTTTGACGAAAACAAATCTATTATAACAGACAAAGAACCGATATAAAATCTATCGCCACACTTTTCCTGGAAAGTTTGTAAATTTTAAGTTGAATCGAGCAGTGTGCAATGCGTTTTCAACGCAAAATTCTTGCACTTTATGTACAAAGGAAGGTCGACATTTAGGTCTCGTGTGTCGTGCATGTGGAAGTGTAACCTGCGATCTTTGAAGAAAACAAATCAGCTACAAAAGACAAAAAATGATATAAAACTCATCGCCATATGTTTCCCGGAAAGTATTCATTTTTTATTTGAATCAAAGCAGTGTGGACCACAATAGACAAAGCAAATGATATGAAACTCACTACATATGTTTCACGGAAAGTTGTTCAATTTTAAGTTGAACTGAGGAAGTGTTCAGCGCGATTTAAATGCAAACTTCTTGCATTTACTGTCTATAGGTAGGTTGACGTTTCGGTCTTGTGTATCCTCCACGTAGAAATGTAACCCGCGATATTTGCAGTGGGCAGATCTACTATAATAGACAAAAAATGATCTAAAACTCATCGCTATATGTTACCCGGAAAGTTATTCAATTTTGATTTGAATCGAAACGCTTTGGACCGCGATTCAATGCAAAATTCTTGCACTTACTGTCCATGAAGACGTTACACAATACAATACAATACATAGCAAGCATGTGCAACCTTTTTCAGCGGCGAGCCACATTCAATGTTTAGGAAGTTATCGCGGGCCGCATCAATTTTTATGGGATGAAACTTTATTCATTCTCTTAAAAATTTGTTTTTTAGTGTTCACTCAACAGATACGGAGTACTGTGTATGTTGTAATTTCCTCTATTTGAAACTACCAACCACATGCTGGCGACAGGCTNATTGAAAAACTGCGATAGATGTTGTGNTCATGGGCGCCGGAAAGGGGGGCAGATGTTGAAATTTTCAGCAAANAAGGTTGTTTTCTTAGTTTTGAGTGCAAAAAATCAAATTTCACCACTTTTCGCCCCCCTGGAAAAATTTAGGAAAAATATCCTAGTGGCCTCCCCTGAAAAAAATCGTTCCGATCCCCATGGTTATGTTACATCGGTAAGGAATGCTAGGTCATTCACCTACCCTACGTCATTGAAAAATTAGACGTCTTGGTTCCTATTTTCCATGAAACATTTAATATGCCAGAATCGTTTAAAAGTGTCTGCCCTGCTTAACCAACGAGGTGATGAGAAATATGTAATATCCGGGTAATGGCATTCAAGTTCTTCCAAAAAAACTTAAATTGCCTATAGTTTAATCCTCGAGAACGAATGTAATTGATAAAATGAACAACTTCTTTCATGATATTGTTGCGATCGGAAATCCCGAGAGGTTGCAACAACATCCCCTCCGTTTTACAACGAACCGCACCGATCGCACGTTCTTTGTGTGAAGGTTGAACTCCGTACGACCTTCACATCCTGGTCACAGCACCATTTTGTTGCGATTGGAAATCCCGAGCGGCATATGCGCAAAGCTTCGCACTGTGTCAGCAAGCAACAATAGAGTTCCCATGCCATGATCACTCTATTATTGCTTGTTCGCGCCACATATATACATGTTGTTGTTCTTCACGCACATCCCGTTCGTGGTGAATCACACAATCAACGCAACACCACTGAAGAGGTTGCAACAATATCAATTGCATTCAGAGCTTTGTTGCATACATTTTCTTGGTGAATTATGCCATGGTTCACCACACCACTCCGTGCTTCGAATGCTTCCAAAATCTTCTTGATAAATTCATTGTGTTTCCGTACCATCGCAGGTGCCTTATCCGTTGTGAGTCCAGATATTTTCTTAGGATCCAATCGCAATTTTTGAACTATCTTCAAAACTTCCTGGGCAATATTCTCACCAATTGTCGTTGACTTCATGCTAGCCATGTCTAGCAATTCTTAATCGACTTCAAATTCTTCTGTTACTCCGCATACGAAAACCCCCAACTGAGCAGTATCGCTGATGTCTACACTCTCATCTATTGCTAAGCTGTAATGCGAGAATTTTCTTATTCATTCAGCCAAAGTATCTTCAAGATGACTTGAGAGGGCATCAATTCTACGTGCCGCAGTGAATCTCGATAAACTAGTTTGCTCAATTAATACTTTTTATCAGGACATGCCCGTTCAGCAAATATCATCAAGCAGCGCTTGACAAACTCACTGTCACTGAAGGCTTTTCCTTTCTCTGCTATTACTTCACTAAACTTGAAGCTCAATTCAGTCCCAAGCTGAGTGTCGTTTTTGTAAAGGGATATCATTTTCTGTTATCCCTGCAATGACTTTTTCAACTGATGGTCTTTATGCTTTTTCAAACTGATGGGCTTTACTTTTTCAACTGATGGGCTTTACGCTAACTCAGTTGTTTGCTATTCAACAGAACTTTATACGTGGACATTGTTGGGTGTTGTAAGAATTTCGTTAAGATTCAGGAGCTTCCTATTGAACATATGGTATTCCATGTCTGCCATTGCTCTGCCTTTGCAAGACTGGTACACCCTACGGCACTTTGGAATCAACGCCTATTCACCAACAAGACGAGGCAGATCAGGTACGTGTAAGATTCGGACAATTGCTGTAATCATTACGAAACATGGGTATTGTAATCAAACTCGCTCACGAGACTGTCAGATCGGAAATTTAGTCCCTGTTTATTGTGGTGAATTTATCACAACACTAATCCGTCAGAGGTGCATTATCTCCAATGCCAGCTTGCTCGGTGCGAAAACTGCCGGTTGCCAATCAATATAATCTGGTGTAAGTAAATACAGTATAACTCGTCAGCCGGCCTTTAGAAGAGAACAGTCTACAAAGATGATCAAGATGGTTACCCTGAACTGCCGCTCCGTTGCAAACAGGGATGTGGAAGCGGAAGCGGTCCTTTTTCTGTTGAAGTGGAAGCGCAAAAATTCTACCACTTCTGCTTCCACATAGGTTATTTGACTTGAAAAGTAACTTGCCGAAGAAAAGTTTTGTCCATTTTCCAATGTGGATTAACAGTGAAGTTGCACTATAAGTCTGAATGAACGTGCGATATCAGTAGCATGAGAGAACAAGNTAAANCATAACTAGCATCCATGGCGTTCTTCATAGAAGGCCAAGTCATCGTGCAGCTTACCGATCTTATCGGTGGCTGACTTTTCAAACCTGGCTGCAGTCTACTAAAGTGGTAACAGTTTGAAAGTACAGCAATCTCCCAGTTATGTTCGCAACTTGAATCTGAGCTGTTTGTGCGAACTTATGTGATAGGTGCNAANTTAGCAGTTGTGCTTTTAACTGCCTTAGCAAACAGATGCTGATCATTAGGGCTAATCTTTGGAGACTGATGCTTTGACTGAAGCTAACTATTCTTTTCAGCAAGGCATGTAGTCAGGCATTTTATTGGTGTTTTAGGGACCCGATTCGGGTCCATAGAATTGGAAATCGGGTCCCTAGAATCAGATAAATCGGGTCCCTACAGGTCCACACCGGGTACCTAATATTTTCCTTAAAAATACCTGATATCATATAGTATTCACTTACATTATGCTATTCACTTCACAAACAATGAAACAATGCTAGCCAAAGCCAAGCGTTTAATTGAGTCATTTTGAGTCAAATCATCCAACTGATCCAAATTAATGAAACATCGCACGACAGTACGGAGTGGGGCTGCTGTAGGAAAGTCTGTGTGAAGCGGGAAGTTATGTGCAAACGTTATTTGCCCTAATGTCTGAAGACACACACACAAAAAAAATTAGTGCGTCTGTCCGCAGATTAACAAAGCTGGATAGTAAGGTATTTCTTTGGATTGATAACATGCATCGAGCAAACCGCCCCTTCCACCTTCACTAACCATTTTGAAAGCAAACGAGCTTGCTGAACAATTATATCAAATCGTAAACTTTAGCAACATAATGTTTCGTGTTTAACTATTTTTATGACTGTTGTCACGTTAGATTTGCTGCAAATACCAATAAATTGCTGAAAACGTTGAATCCAGATTTTTTCGTAACTTTGTGCGAACTTAACGGGAATGCGAACTTAAACGGGTGCGAACTTAACTTAGACTTTACTGTACATATGTGTTTGCCTACTCAGTCTAAAAAACTTTTAGCATTTTATTAAAGATGTAAAAAGTTTGTCCAAAACCTTGCGCTTTAGAATTTTGCTCAAAGCATTAATATGACGTAATAATGTATGACAATCAATGCGCATTGAAGAAACCTTAAACCAGTGGTTCTTAAAGTGGTCGAAATCGACCCCCAAGGGTCAGTTGGACCATACAAGAGATAGATAAATAGTTACGGAGTCGAATGGGGGTCACTGAATGGCACTAAGTTCTAAGCATAGTTTCGGATTGTGTACTATTTTATCATGCATTTCAAGTAAAAAGCACTCAAATTCTTTTTGAAACATACTGTCCTTGTATTCATAACTGTTGGGTTAGGCCACGGGGTCTACAGAAAATTGTATACCTTAATTGGGGGTCAACGTGCACAAAAGTTTGAGAACCACTACCTTAAATGGTACACTATGCAATTTAGCTTGATATTTATTAGGCTAAGGTCAGGTTGTTGTAAATATGTGTTGAAGACAGTTTTCTAGGTTGTGTTTTTTGTAAGAGCAGAGTAGCAGTACCATGCTGACAGATACTAACTTATGCGATCATTTTAACAAGTAATGTGCCCTTGTAAATCGTAAGCTGCTGGTTTTGATAGTCATGGTTGTCACCAAAATCATAGATGAGATAGAGTCCAGGTTCTGTTAAAGTCCAGGTCAGGCTCTGATAAGAGTCCAGGCCCTGTTGGAAGCAGAAGCAGTGGAAGCGGAGCGCTAGGTGTGGAAGCGGAAGCGGTTGATGAAATAGTCGCTTTCACAACCCTGATTGCAAATAAACGTTAGTCGATTGCTGACTTCATAATATCGAGAGACGTGGACATCATGGCCCTCACCGAGACCTGGCTTGGTCATGACAATGATAAACAGATTTTGCATGATCTGATACCACTTGGGTACAACACACTACAGGTTTTCACGATCCTCAGGTTGCGTTGCTTTTCAAAAGCAATCTGCAAGTGAAAAGTGTCAAAACGCACAGTTTCGATTTGTTCGAACATATGCACTGTACAATGGTCTTTAAGGACACATGTGTGGACTTGTTCGTTGTCTACTGCCCTCCTCCTTCACGTGCAAACGGTCTGAAGACATCTGAGTTTTTTGATGACTGGTCAATCTTTCTAGATGCATAAATATTAAACTCTCGGGATATACCTATTACTGGAGATTTCAATCTGCACCTAGACGTTCCCGATAATACGGACGTAATGAGGTTTAATAACATCAGATGTTCATGGCTTGAAACAGCATGTCAATGCGCCAACTCACATCCTCGGTCACACACTGGATCTGTTCATCGCACAAGACTCATCGTGTCTGCTTTGCGATGTTGTTGCTGTTGTTGATCCCGGTCTCACGGACCCCAGCGGCAATTATTCGGGAGACCAATTCACCATTGTCGCTCCATTAAATTTCATAAAACCCAGTCATCAAAGGAAAACTGTTACGTTTCACCAATACGCATCAATAAACTTCACCTACTTCAGAACGGACATGCAGACGGCATTAAAAACTTTCCTACCCCTTAACAATGCTGCGTCTCTTGTCGAATTGTATACATGCGCGTGTAGTGATACCATCGACTTGCATGACCCGTTCATCACCAAAGTCGTAACCATTCGGCCAGACACAGAATGGTATACAAAAGAACTGTGGCTTGCAAAAACCCTTCGAAGAAAGCTTGAACGGTGTTGGTGAAAGACCGGATTAGCTATATATCGGGCTATGTACAAGGATCAGTGCAGAGTTGTGGGACGCCTCATCTGGGACACGAAAAAAAATTATTATGAAAGAGTACTGAATGAACTTCCAAGTAATCAAAGTGAACTCTTCAATCTTTCTCGTAGATTATTTGGAGTAAACAATCACGAATGTGCCAATCACAATCTTTCAGTGAATGCCAACGTTTCTGAAGCATTCAGTAAATTTTTCAGTGAGAAGGTTAACAACGTAAGGACAACACTAAAAAGGATTAATCAGGCTTCTGACACAATTGATCCATTATATCGCAAACCTTTTGCTGGACTTCTGCTCATGGAATTCCCTTCTGCAACAACAGATGAAGTCGAAGCTATCATCCACCGATCATCATCGAAATCATGCGAATTGGATCCTCTGCCAACGGCATTGCTGAAGCTGTGTCTACCTGAATTGTCTGCCACCTTGCTGTCCATCACCAACCACTCCTTGGACGCAGGTGTAGTACCTTCTCACTTCAAAAAATGACGAGTTATACCAGTGGCAAAATCGCGCGTGACCTCATACAACGATGTAAGCAACTATCGACCTATCTCACAGTTACAGTTTATCTCGAAAGTGCTTGAACGAGTGGTTACGAACCGCATTCGTCCTCACCTCGAAGAATACCACCTCTTCGACAAATACCAGTCGGCTTACCGTGCGGCCCACTCCACCGAAACAGCCCTCCTTAGTGGACACCATGACATAACGTCAGCCTTAGACAAGGGCTCCACTGTGGCCATGGTGATGTTGGACCAATCTGCTGCCTTCGATGTGATTGATCATGATATACTCTTGCAGCGCCTTGAATTTGCCTTCGGTATTTCAGGACGAGCTCTTAAATGGTTTGGCTCGTACCTGTAGGATCGGAGTCAGTGTGTCTGTGTAGGGAAAGATGTCTCCAAAACTCTTCCTGCGGTTTGCAGAGTACCCCAAGGCTCAGTACTGGGTCCGCTCCTATATACTATGTACACCAAATCAGCAGGGGAAATATGTCGGAGACATAATGTGCTGTACCATTGCTATGCTGATGACATCCAGCTGTGCTGCACAGCGGAGGGCAGCGAAGACCTAGCAGCAAAATTGAGTTCCATAAACGAATGTATTGATGAGCTGAAGTCATGGATGGGATGCAATATGCTCAAACTTAATTCTGAAAAAAACAGAGTTCATCATATTTGCTTCGAAAAAGTCTCCTGGTTACAATATGACACCATCGTTGCCATGGCACTTGTGAGACATAAACATATCTTCTTACGTACGGTCTCTGGGTGTAATTTTTGACAGTGCATTGTCGTTTGCTAAACATATTGACTACATTTTTAAATCCTGTAACTTCTACATTAAAAATATTGGACGAATCCGACAGTTTCTCTCCAAAAAAGCCTGTGAGATGCTTGTTGTTGCATTGGTAACCTCCCGCCTTGACTATTGCAACTCTTTACTAAACGGTCTGTCACAAACGCACATTTTGCGACTACAACGCGTTGAAACACTGCCGCACGTTTGATCTGTCGTATTAAGAAGTTTGAGCACATTTCGACATCTCTCCAGTCTCTTCACTGGCTTCCCGTTGTGTTCAGGCCGCGTTTCCAACTTCTATGCATTGTATTTCGAGCTTTGCATGGCGTTGGCCCACTTTATCTTCAGGAGAGTTGATCTGTCCTTACCGCCCCACATGCTCATTGCGTTCTGAAAGAAAAAACCTTCTCCATTCCATGTGATGCCTAAGCTATGTGCTGACGTGATTGTTGGTCAAGAATTTTTGAAGAGGCATGACTCCATCACTTTCGTTATGAACGGACCAGAAGAATCTCTAACTATAAATACGCCAATGACTGCGGAACCTAAACGACTGTCTGTCGCTGCTGCGAAGCTGGAAGCACCGCGGCTTTTCGAATT
>JGI24159J19872_10014291_pt1 | contig 10273 bp, 8 predicted proteins | sample Ectturendosymbi4_FD_19872 | JGI IMG/M metagenome (IMG submission 19872) | reverse complement strand
CCTGAGACAGAAACCACGCGAAACGCGGAGAGTATGTTTTGTCAGTCAGAAGTGCCTAATGGCCGTTGCGATCTGTGTTCGTTGAACAGTGTTGTAGCTGTCTTTAGTGGAGGAGTTACAATTGTGAAAAAATTTTGTAATCTTCAATTTTTGTAATCTTGAGTTTTGATCTTAGCAACAGTGCATATTTTTTTCTTTTGTTTCATATGTCGACTTTTGCGCAGGACTGAAGATGTGTAACACACCAAACTAGTTTCCTTACGCAATAAACTGCGATCGATTCGCTTGGTGTGGGTCACTGTTGTGGCTTTACAAATAATTTTGAAAAGCATGTGACTTGCTACAGAACATACAGTTATCAAATGTGGCCCTAGAAACCTTTTTACAAAACAATACAGAAACTAAGTGCGAAACTCTTCAAAGGGGGCGGCGACACCCCACGGCATCTCTGCAAAAGGAGAGGTCCGGGGCGACCGCCTTGTTCGCTTCCCCTAATATCCACCGTGCCTATATCCACACTAGGGCAGGAAGTCTCTACAAATTTTCAAACTGATTTCGTAGCACTATGTCAGCGAACGGTAGCGCAAAGGGTGTTGGGTGCATCTTTGCTGTGAGTATTTCTGAAAATCCATCATTTTCACTGGTATAACGGTATAGCATCATTCTCGATTATTGTCAATCTCTTCGTGCGGACGGAGTGGTCGAAACACGTCTGACGTGAACGTCAGCTCATGCAGTTCTAACTAATTTCCGGTCTTCACATGACTAACAACAAATGCCAACGTATACTAAAGTACTGTACACTGCAATTTCACAAAAACTCATGTTCAAAAACTCACGCACAAAAACTCATGTTCACTAACGCATGTTCTGTATTTATGCCCTATTATATAAGTTTATTTAAAAAAAAGCGATAACATGCGGAACCTTTTTCCACTACAAAAACATAGGATTAATAAAGTTAGAGAATAATAAAACATGGTACAAAGTTTATGACATTTCTGATACAGAATATGTTGGCTTGTGAATTCATGAGAAAAACCCGCCATCAATATATTTTCCTCATTACAGACAACGGACAGGAAGAGTACTTATGTGCAGCTTAGCTCAGTGGTAGTGATGCTTATGTAGATTTTCGGTTGACTTTGCCGATACGTTTTGATCATGACAAGTTTAAACTTTCACTTTCAAAGAGTTAGATGCAACTGAAAGACGATTGTATCCTGATATTTCACCACCTTCCAACACTGCTGACAGGTGAAACGGAAACGGTTTGAATAGCTTCGTAAGGTTACCGTAACAGCCACTAATGGTTATAAGCTACGTGTTCAGGCATTTCAACCAAAAACACGCAAAAAATTATTCGCATGCAGTTTTCCAACCTGGCATTGCAAAAGTCCTCAGCAGATTCGCAGCAGTTAAAGCATTAGGGACGTTCTTCTTGGTTTCATCCCGCGATTCCGGGTGCAACTCCGTAACACCAACAAGCCACCTTAAAGTAAATGGATGGAAAAGTTGTTTTTTTTTCGCGTAAAGAACGTGGGCAACAACTTTGCAGTTTCAGTAATTGCTATAGAATGTCAACAACATCTAATATGAGATAATGTCATTAGCAAATATTCTCAATTTAAAATGGCATTGTTAAAGTTTGAAAGGTCAGAATGACATGCTGGGTGTTTGAAATGATGATTAATTGATTTTGTTTTTACAACTCTCTTTCAAGAAAACCTTAATTTACAGTTACACTTTTTTTATTTTTTTGTTTCATCATCACCATGTTTTCAGTTTCATTTTAACTGTTTGATTTACGATGGTGTTGAAGCATAAAAATTCCAAACAGTGCGAAATTCTAACATAATGGAAACAATTTCAGGTGAATGTTGTGTGCAATTAAGTTTTTTGTCAATTTAATCCATAACGACACATTTCACTCGCTTTAAGTTGTACTTCAAAGATTTTTTAGTCAAAATCACCAAGTTAAAAACTTACTCCTTGATGTTTTGGTCATGAACATCGTTAGATCTGTACGCATACGTTGTCTGCATCAGTATGCATAACAAATGCAAAACAACAGCTTTCATTACACAGCAAATTCTGGTATCAATAGCTCTTTTAGTAGTTCGAAAGATGTCTTCCTGCAAGCAAAATTCTAATCATTTACGAATGGTTTTGTCTGACTTCCTTTTGGAATTGATCACAAAAATCGATATTATAATTTTTTCTGGCTTGTTCTTGACAAGCACAGTGGCCTCTCTTTTCAAGAAGTAATTTATGAAACATGGTTCTCGCTCTGAAAGTGCCAAATTTTTTTCTACTCTATTTTAGTAAGCAAAACGCGCATACACAAAACATTTTGTAAGCCTTCATTTTACTCAAGCGGGTAACTGCAAAGTTGAAAAGTGAACTTTCTTATTTCATGTTCTGTATTTATGTTTTCTGCAAAACACAAGTCACATTTCTCACACAATCGGGATGAACCGCGTTGTATGAAAGAAATAAGTATGGGCTACTTTTTAGGCAGTTTTGGTCCTTCTGATGCATCTAGCTACCGTGCAAAAATGTTAACTAATAATCTACAAAATTCACGGATTACACGAATTGAGCATAACAATGTATTATCCGAAAACCACTTAACTTCCTGTCTCAGTTAGATGTTAAGCACCAACTGGTTATATGTTGTCAGCTGGCTAATTCCGCACTGAACAGAGAAAAGCATACTGTGATAATGTCTCACAAGTAGCAGGCTGTGCTTAGCCGGAATTTATTACGTGGCACATGACAAAGTCCATTCCCTGGCCACCAGGTTGGCAAAATATCTAATGTGCTTGTGATGATAATAAATCGTTTTTTGAGTAATTAAGTTAGTGCTGTGCGTCCGCTCCCGACACGTCACGCTTTACTTTATGTCCCCTGCACAACGTTTCGTGCCGCCGAACATAAAATAAGTTGTGGGCTTTGTTTGTGTGGTCTTGCACGAAAATAAATGCCTCTTACTGTTCACGCCATCACTACCATTGAAGTAATGTGCTGTGAGAGTCTTTAACGCTTTTTTCTAAAATGTCTGAAAGGCATATTTCATGACACAATCTTTGGTATGGTTTTCTCGCAAAGTTTTGATCCTGAACACGTAGAACTGTACGTTGGACTTTCGAAATTACGTAAGTTTTTATCAGTTTTATTCCTTGCAGTTGTTTCACATTCTAATTAATCACAACCTAGTAGCAAGTTCCAAAGCAAGTGAAATTGATCGTGAAAGGCAAAGCATTAGGGGAAGTATGCACTGTAAAGACAATCTCGCAAGGGTGAAAGTTTGTCTTGTGGTAGCTTGAAACGTCGTTAAATATGTCGCTTTTTCATAATTGCATCAGCACAGAAAATTTCGAGTCAAGAAAAAAAATTATCTTTGTAGCTGTGCACTACGTGAGCATTATTTAACGCTTTACACACAGTGAAACTACCTTCGGGCAATTTAGGTCCTATAAGATAATATAGCTCTGGTTTGATCAACAAAATTATCATGTATGTGTCACATAATAAATACCTCTCGTTTTCACCTTTAGGCGGTCAGTTAATAACTATCTTGTTATGCACTCTTTTAATCTTTGTCAGTCATGTTTGTTTATTAAATTTTTTATGTTTATACTTCACCAATTTGCATAAAACTTTGGCTGCACGATATATATATATATATATATTTTTTTAAACTATGTCCAATAGTTTTCAACTATGCCCAGCACATTTTTCCAGGGGGAGGCGAAAAATTTTTCCTGGTTACGGGCCTGGATAGCACTCTGTCAGTCATTACCTAAGATTCGTGACCATAGGTGACGATGGGAGCAAAGACTGATTTAAAACCTGACAGATCTGCGGTGTTTGAAAGCACCTGCCACCACAGAGCGACAAGCTCACACAGAACTGCACTTGCTTTACCAATTCGTATATCAAGCTCCCTGTTGCACTTTCCATCATTCGTGAATAGTGACAAGACTACATCAAATTACTTGAGCTTCTCGACCTGCTGCAGTGCAGCGCCGTGCATTGTCTTGGGTTACTGGTGAGACATAATACATCAGTTTTTTATGCTGACTTTCATCACCAATTGTCGCACGCAGCGTGAAACCGATCAAAGTGGATGTTCGAACCTTGTTCAGAAAAATGAAGTAGCAACAAAACGTCATCCAAAAACAAACGGTTGATTTTGCAGCTTCCAAAGGTGACTCTTGTCGACTCAGCTGTGACTGTCTATTCAGTTCATATCAGGGGTCTCCAACCTTTTTGATACGGAAAGCTATTTCTGGCGTACCGATAATGCGAAGTGTTACCAGTTTGGTACACACTTATAAAATAAAAATTTGCTCAATTTCCTNAAATTTGTTATTAATACTAANACCTAATGATATTCATCTATGTGAAGACACTGCCCGCGTTATTGCTATTTTTGAAAGAAGCCCACGGTCGATACTCGTGATCCTTGAGAGTGACACAGTCCCCACGGGCAAACCATCAGTCAGCGAATCGAAAACCAGCATGATTTCCTGGACTTCATTTTTTCAGTGACGAGGCCAATTTCCAACTTAGTAGTCACGTTTATGAGCAGAATATGCACTTTTGAAATTAAGCTCAGCCTCATGAACATCAGTGTCGGTATCTCCCATTTAGTGTGGAGAAAATGACTGGTACGCGTTGGTCGTAATGGCATTATCGGACCTTACTGCTTCGAGGATGCTGGTGGAAGTCCGGTAACTGTGAACAGAGCGATACATTAAACTAATGAGAAGAAAATTCATCCAGGCCGTGAGGCGGAAGGGGGGAATGGACATGGATACTCTGATTTACTAGCAGGATGGAGCAAACATTGCATTGCTCCAATGCTTCACTCGAATACCTCCATCGTTACTTCCTTGGAGACAGGCTCATCTCCCGTCGCACCGACCATCCTTGTCCTGCACATTCTCCAGACCTATCCCCTGTGGGTTATCTTATGCGGAGATACCTAAAAGACAGGGTCTCTGCTAGTAATCTCCAAACTACTGGTGTGCTCAAGAATAACATTCGAACGGGGATCAGGAGAATTCCCCATGAGATGTTGGACAGGATCATAACAAACTTCCGTATGCGAGTAGCCGCAGTGATTCAGTGCCAAAGAGCTTGAATTGAGCACATCATAAACTACTGAGCTGTGCTAGCGATATAATGGTATACGAGGAAAAACTTACACCGCACATAACGTACATGTCTGTAAGACAAGCCTATGAAAAAAATTGGTAAGTGTTCTTTGATTACAAAGTGCTGCTTTGTCAAAGGTAGAATCACCTTTTTGGACCACCCTGTATAAGAGTAAATCATGTTCAAACTCCTATGTTTTAAGATTGAACCAATTACTTTCCAGCTGATGAAATCTTCCAAATCTTTAATAAAATTCACTTGTAACTTCATCTACTTTTCATCTCCCAAACTGAAGAAATGAAGTATTGTACACTTTTTTTACAAAAGAACTGTCAAGTTCCGCTGAGCAAACAGTTAAATCCATGCATGTTACTCTTCACCGACATGCTTTATCCTTTTTTGAGAAATTTTTTCATGAACATTAGAGAAATGTATCGCCCATGTAATCTTATTGTATTTGTGCAGTGATGTCTCGCTAATCACTGTTACTGCATAATTTTCTACAGTGACAGTTGTGTGATAAATTCTAATTAACAGTTCGTTACTGATTTAACTTTTCTTTAAAACAAACAACTTGCGCAACCGAACACGACTCTACTAAATTCTAAAATACACAGCAAAATTACTTTAACCATTTTTTGCTCTTCGTATCCACATGGCATATTTAGCTTAAAAATTAGCTTTTTTAGTTAAAGTTATTTCAAAGCTGTGTTTTTGAACAGCAGAAGTGCAATGTTTGATACTCATTACCCCGCTTCTCTTAACAACGAAGTAACTGCAAACAAGCGTAAGTACTATATTAAGAATTTGCAGTTTTCACCACGGGAGAAGAGGACCCTATCATTATTAAAATGCGACAAACCAGCGACACTGCAATGATGTGCTCGTGACGAACAATGACGTGCTCATGAAGAACAAACATATCAATAAGGCGGACAACGGCAAACGGTTTTCCAAAATATCGTCTTTGGCTGATGTGGGGTGTAACTCGACCTTAGCTGTTCTTCTTGCTACTGCTTGCAACAATCTTGCGGGTTTCCTGTGCTGCATCTCCGTTTTCGTATTTGAGTGTCAGCAGTACAAGATTCTCCGATTTCATACCACCTTCCCCATTGACTCCACACTGCAGATAATTTAAAAAAAGTACCAGCACAAAGGCAAAAAGTCTTGATTCAACGAATGAAAGCGCATAAAACTGAAACATCCGATCAAAATGCAAACCTTTTTCTGCTACCTCGATAGATTCGTTGACTTTTGTAGAATGTTTTAAATGGCGGCTCATCGTACATAACAAATGCAGTTTGTTTTAACACGTTTCAAAAATCTTTTTAGCGCATGGGTAGCTTACATGGCATTTGTTCGACGAAATCCGATTTCGTGTCAACTAATCGTGAGTATTCAATATTTTCAGCGACCGATCGCGTTGAGATGAAAAGTTATGCATGTCAAACGTGCAGCGATCAAAGCAGCTTATGGTCTGAAATTTGCAAATTATTTCCTAAATCTTGAAAAGATTTTGCAGAATGTTTGTCTGAAACTTTGTGCACCACGTGCTTGTCACTTTGTATTGCAGTTACCCTGCTGTCTCGCCAAATGACGTTTGGTTTCATGACATGCATTTGAAATCTGAATACTTTTTCGCTTTTCGACAGCACGATACATCTTTGGGAAGACAAGCTAAACTATAAAATATCTCAGCTTTTCACGGTGTTATGGTATACGACACGTAATGTTTTTTTCCAAACATGCTTGATCTAACACAGCGTTGTCCTTCCTGCTGCCTGAGGGCCACATGTGGCCTGCCGGGAGTGCTCCCTCTAAGAAAATTTTACACTGAGCAAATGTTTGTTTTAGTGCGCATACAATTGCGCATCCATGTAGACACACAACCGATGAAACGTTTTAAGTGTTAAAAAGGGCTATCCGATATATATACGATATTAAATTTGAAACGTTGCAAGTGCGCGAGAATGAGATTTTACTGCGCAAATGGTCTTGTTGTGTACTTCGCAATTGTGCGGTTGCCAACCTTAGAGGGAACATTGCCAGCCGGGTCTTGCCAAGTGGCCGGCGAGATCATTTTCTCCAAAAGCAAAAATTAACCAAAACGTGTGAGTCAAGCAATATTCTCCTAACAGAATGTCTTCGGTCATGGCTGAATAGGAATGAGTGCAGATGTTCTTTGTTACGTCACCAATCGGCATAATAGATCAGCCATTAACAGAACAATTGCGGTATTACCGAAGGGCTATAAGCGCTTTTTTGTATTTTTACCATTCCTAGGCTACCGCTAAAATGGGAAAGATTGTTTGTGAAAAACAATGCCAAGCGTTGCATTAAAGTTAAGAGTGAACATAGTGTTGTCCATTTAAAATAAATAGGTTTGTTGTCATCACTTTACTTTTCATGTCACTAGGGCAACAGGAACATGGTGGCGTTGTAACTGGGTAATTTCCCATTTTGTTCGTGTATACGGCTAACATGAAGTTAGCCTGCAATGCAAATGCACCACCGTATCGTGATACGAAACTTTGGCCCGTAAATCAGCTTGCTAAACTTTAGCAGGTGGAGAAAATGATCTCGCAGGCCACACGGAAGGACTCGGCAGACCGCACCCCTCACACGCCATTGATTTACAAATGGGAGCCCTTAGCTTAGTAGACAAAAAACTTGTTCCTGACTGACAAAAATGTTAGTGATCAAAAGAAAAAAATAAGAACTTTGAAAAGTAAAACGATGTAAGTAGAGTTATGACACACTTCACCTTCACGGTTGAAAACTTGTTTGAATGGTTACAGTTATTTGCAACATTTCGATTAATTTTTGTCAAATGTTTTCCCTATTTCTGCTCTTTGAGCCTAGTATGCATGCTTCTGTCCTTATTCGCCAGTATTGGTGTGGGGCTAGCATGACAACCGTTGACAGAGCAAATAATATGGAAAGCCACAAAATCGTAGGAGTTCTTTTTTCCCGCAACTGCTTTGTTGGATTGCTGGACGTGGTCTACAAAACCAGCTCGGGTTGTATCCAAACGTAACAGAAAAACGGTGTAAGAACTACACTGATTTGGTTAGGTCAGTGGCCGAAGACACAACAGCATACTTTGGCTTTGCACGCTGCTTTCGATCACAGCCCATACCTGGTACCGGACAGATCTCAGTATTGCAGTTTCTAACTTCGTGCGAAACGCCGCAACAGTCAAATGGATTTGTTGAAGAGCACCTGCGTGATCGGAATCTTGTCCCGGTTCCACAGGTTTTCGTGCAAGGACTCCACTGATCCCAATCCAGCCAGGGAGCTGAGATTAACATTTAAACAATGTTTGTGGCGGAAATTGAGTCGATCAAATTTTACTTATGCATACACGATATCAATATAATATTAAGCAATATGTCAGTAGCACATTTTCGAAAACATTTTTTACTTTTTGTTGTTTCAGTATTGAACAACCATAACTTCCCCGATCGAAACTTAGTTAAAAAACTGAGAGCGAGATTTGAGACTCAAAAACTTGTTGGCTGGTAATGGACACCTGACCGTAAGTTTTTCTGAAAAACATTCCCCAGAATCTTTTTCAATTTGTACGAAACTGGCGTGAATCTCTTCAAAGTGAGTCATAGAAATTTTTGATCATCAGTTTAGCCGAATTTCGACAATTTTTCAAATTTTATTGTTTTTGCATTTCCGAAGATGTTACCAACAGCGAACAGGCTGAACTGCTGCGCCACGCAGTGTTAGTACTCTATAGAGCAGGGCTTCTCAAACTTTTTTGTTCTGCCACCCATTTTAAAAAACGTTTTTCTAGGCGACCCCTTGATGTATAGTCTAGAACAGGGGCGGGCAACCTTTTTCAATTTGCGTGCCGAAATCGGCTAAATCAATAACAAAATTATTCCGCGTGCCAACTAAAGTTTGTGGTGAGGGGTCTGAATTTTGACCCCTATGGCAGCGTGCCCCCCACAATTGGGGGGTATGGAGTGCGGCTGATACGGCTCTGTTTGTAGTCATCTGGCAATCAAAAGCGCATAACGGTTAAATTAAATAACCGATTGTTAACAAGCGAAAATGAAGAAACGGACACCGAGTTTCATCAGATAATACTGCGACTTGTAAGTTATTAACTTTTTCATTTGAAGGGGGAGGATCTCGTTTCTGAGGCCTCGCTCACGTGCCGGATAGAAGTGTTCGCGTGCCAAGTTCGGCACGTGTACCAGGGGTTGCCCATCCCTGGTCTAGAATCTAGATCAGTGGTTCTCAACCTTTTCAAGCCACGGACTATTTTCGGACCAATATAAATCTTCGCGGACTCAAGGTAGATTAAGGCTTCGAGAATGATACAAAGACTAGTTTTGGCAAATTCGGTTCATCGTCCACTTTAATAAATTTCAATGAGAATCCCGTCTCTGAGTTTGTTTCACCGGTTCGTCGAAATAAGGGCCTGTGGTCGTCAACGCACATCACCTGATGTCGAATCGTTCTGCAAAGTTATAATTCTGTTCTTTTTATAACGCACCGATGGCATTGCGTGGGAAACTCTCTCCAGAATCTTTCCTCATGAACCGACAGATGTTCAAATGAAATAAACGTCTAGTGTGTTCTTCCCTCATCTCAACAGTGTTTTCTTTCCCACCAGCGTCCAGTGCTTTTTCCCACATCATTTAAAAACTGTCAGATCTTCTTAAAATTTCTTTGCTGTTTGATTTTTTCTCAACGAAGAAGACAATAACCACCTAAATATTTGTGTTTTCCTTTTTCATAAAATAATGGTCTTTTTTATTCTTATTACGGTCGAAGTACCATCGGCACAAACAGACACGCAACACTAATGAATACAACACAAGTTTGCGAAAGCTGATGTTACTTAGTGAAGGGATCTACTTTCGTAAACATTTCTTGTGGTATGTTTGGCAAGTAGACAGCTAAAGAGAAATTGTTCCACGTAGTCCTCAGTCGTATGTATCGCACGAACACCATGAACTGTGCATTGTTTCCTAAAGCTCTAGTCTCGCATAACTCTGAATTAAGATTTCCACTTCGCTTTGCAGCAGCAATGGTTTGCTACAGAATATCGACTGAGAGTTCTTGGATGCGTCGCTTGATGGTGCTG
>JGI24159J19872_10014289_pt1 | contig 10273 bp, 5 predicted proteins | sample Ectturendosymbi4_FD_19872 | JGI IMG/M metagenome (IMG submission 19872) | reverse complement strand
GTTTTACTTCAATACAAGGCAAAACCATATCTAGACTTTCAGAATTTAGGGTGTCATTGCAAAATTTTAGGGTGTCATTTTGACACCCAAAAACGGATTAAAAAAAACATGGTTGGAACTACGGAAGAGCTGATGCTAAACAGTTGCCCATTCTTGTTGTATGCCTGCCGAGCATAACTCGAACTGTTGTCGTTCAGCCAACTTTTTCAAAGAGACATGCTCGCCAGACTCAGTTGGCATGCAACAATAACAGGTCATTACAACGTTTTACTTCTGGCTGCTTCGTCCCAAGCCTGTATTACCTTCTGAAGTAGTTTAATTAATTTGTTTTCATCTTTTCAGTGCGGTGATATNCGTCGCATTCTTTGCAATCAAGATGACGATGGATGCACTCNTTTTCATTACGCATGTCAAGAGGGGAACTTAACCAGCTTGATCACACTGGTTGCTTGGGGAGNCAGCGCTCAGAAAAGATCTTGCAAACAACAATCCCCAATGCACTTCGCATCAAAACATGGCAGAGTGGAAGCATGCAAAATTCTCCTGGAAAGCGATCAGGTAGAAGTAGTACCGTTTTTATGCATAACACTTTGGAAATTCTTGATAGACTGTCAAAGGAAACCTGCTGTTTTGCGGCTACAAGTGATTTATTTTTCGATGAAGACTCAACGCTGTCCACACGAATAAATATTCTGCGTCTGCAAACGTTTGATTTTCGAAACATTGCCTCCAGTTTGAGTAACTTACTTCCAAAGTGCACATAGTTATCGATAGTGTACGAAAGTAGTTGTTATTTGGAAGTCAAAAAAGAGAACAGCATCAATAATTTAAGTGTCTTTCATCTTAGCTGAAAACAATGAATCTTTGTAAAAAATTTTTTTGTATTGACCGAACAGTGTTCTAAGAATTCTGATCTCATCAAACCCAGTGATATCCAATAGCTACATTTAATATCAAAGATTCTTCCGGTTTCCTTCACAGACAGCAAGTGAACTCGTAACGGCCATATTTCGTGATCTGTCTGTTTCTAAATTTATGTCTGTCAATTAAAGCTTTTCGCAGGCTTTAAAAAAATTCTGAACTCTGGTCCCGCTTGACGCAAAATCGATGACTTTTGCAGAGATAAAGAACTGTGCGAGCAAAAAATATTACAGATTCGGAAAAGCTGTCTCATCTCAGGGATAAGCACTGACAGCACATAGAAAATCCAACTATTAAAAATTTCCTTGGCTTTAACCGCGTTTTTCTTAACTCAAAGTAAGGGTTTGGATTAAATTTTATCAGCATAACCAACAATACAAGAGTGAANTTGTGAAGTCATGCGGAGTGATATAAGAAGCAAAAATAAAACACCAATGATTTTGAACTTTTGTTGACGCCAGGAACAAGGTGTTTTTCAAACGTACAATGTGATTTCAATAAAGCATTGGTGTTTTTCTTGATTTTTACGCAACGGTAAAAGATTTCAATGAATAACTTTGTGAAATGAAATATCTCAAACTATTCCAAAATTTATCTTGTTCATTTGCATAAAGTTTAACTGTTTTTGTAGATTGTAAAACGTTGCAAAAAGCATAAACTCTTTTCAGCTCCCAAGTGTCGGTTGCAGTAAATATGAAGGCGAGTCGCTGTACAAGTAGCTTAATTGTCGCATGTGACACTAACACAGACAAGAACTGGCTGGTGAATGCATTTTGAATGCTGGCAACCCAATCGATGCAGAACGCTATCGGTGCATTGTCATGGTTGTTTCTCACAAGTGTTGTCGCAAAGCGATGTTGTTCAAATACGTTTCACAGCCCTATGGAACATTTGAGCGAAAACAGAAGGTGATTAAGCCTGANCATTTTTCAACTTCTACAAAAATCAACTGGAACAACGATAATGCTTATAGTGTTGATACACTGTTTGGAAGAACGACTTTGCAGAGACTCTGCTTTGGTTTTCCTGTTAACAGTTTCTCGTCCACTATTCGTTTTTTTTTTAATCAGATCAGTGATATTCTAACAACATCCTTGATTATGATCCACTGTTCTTCAAGTGACAATAACATTTTTTATGCGTTTACAGGGCCCTTACATTATCAACGAGACAGACCAAGTCGGAATGACCCCCCTACATTTTGCTTCTCAAGAAGGTCACTCGGAGATTATAAAAATGCTTCTGAACAAGTGAATGAATTTGTTGATTTAAACCAGGGGTCTCACATTTTGTGCGGCCCCCGATGCTTTTTGGGAATTTGTGGGTTCCGTGCTGCCACCACGTACCACCTTGTTCCAGGAAAACACGATGTGCCGAATATCATTCGATCCAAAGTTTGGAAAACCAGAATTGACACAAACGCAGCATGAGCAAAATGGCTGTGAGAAATTATAATGGCCATTTTTAGAAACCAACAAGGGAAGTAGGCTACACAAAATTCAGGAATTTATTAAGAAAACTCGACAAGTAAAAACCATAGCTGTGAATATAGTTTTTGTGAAGGAAAACAGAAAGTAGGCCTATTCGCGTACCACCTTCAAGGCATTCGCTTACCACAGTTTGATAACCATTGCTTTAGACCAGTGGTGCCCAACCAGGGAGGAATTCCTCCCCAGGAAGGAATTTCCAGAGTTCAGGGGAGGAATTTCCATTTTGTAGTTAGTTTACCTATTCATTCGTAATATTGTGCTTCTGTTTTATGTTGACATTGGCGCTTTCAATTAGTTAGATTTGTGTGTCATTCAAACGGACTATCACACGTTTTTTGACGAAGTTTAGCGCAATTATTTGACAACAAATGATTTTGTCCCACCCTCAAGTTACTGTCTTCAATAAAGTCCATTGTTTCAATAGCAGTTAATACTAGTCCACGAACCCGAACAATAAACTACACCGTGACAGGTAAAAGTCAGGTGAGAAACTATGTATTGGTAGATCACATATTTCTGCAGACTCATGTAATAGGGGAGGAATGAAAAAAAAATTGTGTGATAGGGGAGGAACAAAAAGTTCCGAAATGAACAAAGGGAGGATGCTTCAAAAAAGGTTGGGAACCACTGTTTTAAACAAACGTAGAGATGGATAGAAATGACTTGCCTATAACTCACGTTACCTTTCGTAGGAAATAAGATGTAAAAGCTGTTTCTAGTAAAGTTCAGGTACAGCCATTGTTGCATCAGCGTCATAATGCTTCTTCGGTTACTTTATAAGCCTTCATTTGGCCCTCAGAGCGATTTGAGTTTGAGATCCCTGAACTAAACTGTTGAGATTTATTTTTTAGCTCTTGCGGAAGACTATTTAGGGAAGTCACATCTTCTTATTCAGCATTTCCTTTGATATATGTGCAAAAATCTTCGATTCCTAAGATTTGAATTCAATCCCACCAAGCGCAAACACTTAGTTTTCATCTGTCAAACTTTTCAGTGTGTGGCAAAATAATTGAACGTTTTGAGGAGTAACTTCAGGACAAATTAACTTTAAGCGAAGCTGTTCTTTCTGGATTACATTTTAAGAGCTAAAACATGTCATCGTCAATAGTAAAATAGTCATGCAATATATTTATACAGATTTTATATCCCATCTGAGAATGTCTGCCTGTTATTTACTGTGTAGTATTGTTGTGCCTAGGTTGATTTTTATTTGAACTAGTTTGTACAAACAAACCAAAGCAAAAAATTTTGAAGGAGGATCAATTTAAGAATGAAAAATACGAACGTTTCAGCGTCTTCGGTGTTAGGTTTGTAAAAGAATGAAGTTTATTCTAAGGATTTGGCAGCGTTGACAAAACGTTATCCCAAACTCTAATGACACAAAATGATGTAGTTGATGCATATCAACAATGTTACTATCAACATGTGTCAGTTGGTTAAACTGGCAAACTAGTGGCTAGTGACAAAAAAGTAATGTGCAGCAAATTTCTCTCAAACATTTATCAAAACTTAATCTAGATGATACCGACGAGTTTTGTAATAAGGTTACTGCTGTTGCCATCCTATTTTATAAAAATTCAATACCGTTTTGGCAGAAGTAACGAAGTGTTTTGCGAACAGAGATACATGCATAAATACAGTATAAATCCTGTCAAATTGGGGTGAAATACATTTTTCTACTGCATTTCTCACGATTTTGAATATGTTTAATAATATGCAGGAGTTTGGTCACACCAATGTTTTTTTTGTACTGTATTACGGAATGCAAAAATCTAAAAAGCTTGACCAACCTGTGAAGGTAAAATCAGGAATATTTGGAATCAGCTGTGTTTAAGCAGCTTATGGAAATCTTCCAAGTGAAGCATTCTCAATCCTCTAAGTTTTTCTTTAATTATCCACTCTAGATTAATATTTAGTTGAAGAAGACTTATGTAAGGCTTGAAAATCCTACTTGAACCACAGATGTCATTTTCACTTTTTTCATTATGCAGAGGGGCAAGCTTTCATCTTAATCTCAGAAGAGAAACTCCCTTGCACTTAGCTGCCTCCAGCGGTTATACCACTGCAATTCAAATAATGATCGAAACACATCAACCTCTGATCGATCAGGCTGAGCAAAATGGAGTAAGTATTTAAAAATGCTGTGCTCTACACAAAGAAGAATATCGTATTTACTTGGAAGTTTTTCCAGTGCATTTTTAGAAAAACCACTTGCCCCAAAGTTTTCAATTGATCAGTTGATTTTGTACCTAGTTAGTTTCAATGGGATTTACACTTTTGACTAAACGAAGCAAAATTTTGGTTAAAGAATATGCACATATTTTAATTTAAGGAATCGATCAAACTGCAGTACTTTGTTGAATTTATAGGATAAAACAGACCAAATTTCTTCATAAAATAATGGCACATGTTCTATTTTGAATGAACTGTTGCCACCTCTTTGTTGGCGTTGCGTTGAATAAGTGATTCACCACGAACGGGATGTGCACGAAGAACAAAACTCATGCATACGTGGCGCGAACAAGCAATAATAGAGTGACGATGGCATGTGAACTCTTTTGATGTTTGCTGCCACAGTTCGAAGCTTTGCGCGCTTAACACTCGTGCTTTCCGATCGCAACAGCACCCTTTCAAATTTTTACGGTTCCGGTTTTGTCCAGAGCTGCGTTTATTATATGAACCAACATCTAAATTTACACGAACTTGTTCGTTTTCATTTTACTCCGTTTATTTCAAACCTGTTTTTGTTTATACTAAGCACGTTCTGTTTCACCAGCTGAGTGGCACGTTTGGTTGAGCACGCACCACCAAAGCTGGTAGGCTGGGTTTGATCCCCGGTCGGGTTATAACGAAGACTTGAAGAACTGCACTTGTGGCCCGTCCAATCTCGTGCTTGGCGTTAAGGAGTGAGTGCAAGAAGAATACGGTTGACGGTGATGCCGCTGGCGCGCTGCCACTGCGGCATTGCGAAAAGCAGTCGCGTGATCCAGAGGCGTAGCCAGGGGGTGGCAAAGGGGGGCCATGCCCGCCCCCAAATATTTGGAAAATTTAGTCATTTAGTGCTTTGAGATGCGTTTTTCCAAACAAAATAGTGTTATTCGCCTAAAATCAAACATTTTGCCCCCCCCCCAATTTTTGGGCTGGCTACGTTACTGGCGCGATCCAAGGCGCATGCAAACGGAGATGGGTGCCGCAGACCACTCGTGATACTCAGAATGGAGTACTGAAGCTCGTTTTAAAACGAAACTGGACTGGAAGTCTCTATTACCAACCGTTTTTCTACGTTTTTCAACNTCGTCGTGTGTTCAGTAGAATCTTTGTGNTTTTTGCAACATCGATTTAACGTGTAACCAGATTTTTTGTCAACACATCTATTATTTTNTTACAACCTAGTGCGAGTTACCTATACAGAACCAATTATATAACCTTGTTGTTTCAGAACACAGCCCTCCACAATGCTGCAATGAATGGTCACGTAAAAGCTGTTAAGCTTTTTTTAGATCTCAATGCTTCTTTCTTGCGCAACAATCGTGGTTCTACCTGTTTCACGGAAGCTATCATCAACCGAAACAAAGAAGTGGCATTGGCCATTGTTCAGGTACTAAGACACGTTATGGAAAGTAAATGCTGTGGCAACGAAGATTGGTCGGTACAACCTGATGTTGTGAACCAGTGTGTTATTTATCATTCGTCTGCTTGACTTGAAGTCTGATGTATCAGAAAATTTCCTAGGAAAGAACTGGCAAAGAATTTGCGTAGAATCGTAAGCAGAGGCGATAGTTTGTTGTTTTTTGCGATTTGGCGATTCACAAATTTGCACAAAATGTTCTGTTGGCAATCTATTTTCACTCAAAATATGTGGCATTGAAACGTCAAAAAGCTCGCTTCAAATTTGAAATCATGAATGCTTTATATGCCGANTTACTGTCAAGATTAGTTAACACCCTGATCAACTTGTCGCCTCTGCATTAGCTATATGGCGGAAGCAGCGGNAAGCTTAATATCCATATGTGTTAATACCAGTGTTCTCTTCAAGAAAATTTTTCACTGAGCAAATACTTGTTTTAGTGAGCATGCAATTGCGCAACCATGTAGACACACAACTAGTGAAGCGTTTCAAGCCGTAAAATGATTATGCAACATATATGCGATATTGATTTTGGAATGTTGCAAGTGCGCGAGAATGAGATTTCACTGCGCAAATGGTCTGGTGTTACTGCGCATTTGCCCACCTTAGATGGAACACCGGTTAATGCACTTAGGGCTTACTTTCCTTTTTGATAATCTGACAACCATAGTAATTAACGCAGTGAAAGCTGCAGATGATAATCCTGGAAGCGATGTAACCATCATAGCTTTTCCTGTTGCTGACGAGGACAAGCTCTCCTTTTCTCCAACTGGTCGAGGTGTGTGATGGAAGAAATTTGAAAGGCCTTTCGAAGGGCATTAGGCCATGCCGCTCAGTTTGCAGGCATGATCTCAGTCAAGCAATCCTTAAATCTAAAACAACTCTTCGGTAACATAGACTTTATCGGTAGTTGGTGAAAGCGCAATGGTGAGTATTAATAAACGGAGGTGATGCAATGATACAACAATAACCATACGGACACAGTACAGCAATGTTACGATTAAGGTGGTGAAATTAGTTGCAGTACTTGACCATTTTATTTTTTTGCAGCATAAACGTTGGAAAGAGGCAATGGAGGTTTTTGAAATATCAGGCGATACGATTCGTGTACCCATGCTGTTGCTTATACAGTATTTACCAGACGTGTGCTTGGTAAGTGACTGAATCAAAATATGTTTATGAACACTTTCTGAGGTAAAACCTAACTAAGTAGGCTAGCATGAATTTTGATGGATACTTTTAAGAATCACACTACTAATCCATACACCTATTGCTTTACTGAAACCAAGGTGTCGAACCCGCAGCAAAGATTGCTTAAGACACGGCTATGGGTTTTTCACAGAATAACACGTTTTTTGCTTCTTTTGTAAATTTAAAGTTAAAGGTAAAATACTGTCTTGAATGCACAAATCCAGTGTTTAGACATATCATTGCTTGCTTTGGTCGGCGCCATTGTGGCAAAATTAATAAAACGTCTTATTCTAAAATGGGATAACAGTCTTGGTTTGGAACCACGATCGTTTTTATTGCAGCACTCAAACTATCGGCCAGTTATTTCTGTTTCTAATTCTGGTCATCATTCATTTCAGCAAAAGCAACTAATAAGTGAATGAGTCAGGTAAAGCCTAGTAAAGAAAGGACTGTGTTGCCATTAAAAGCTCAATTTTTTTGGCTACGTCATATGAACGGGAAAGGAAAAAATTAGAAATCGGTTCTGTTTCTCTTGGGAGTGGGGGTAAATTAATGAGCTGCTCAAGTTAGATTGCGATCTGCCAAAAATCCATCCATAACCGGTTTTCGATTGAAGTTGCAGTCCGATTTCTCTCTCTTGCTGACATTGCTTGGGGCATTTTGTTCATGGCTTAGTAGATATGCATAAAATATCACAATCCTTATTAAAAAATCGAGTTCCGCGCAATACAGCACACCAGGAAGCAAAGCTCTTTTTGTGTTTTTTAGTAACAGGAAACCGAAAATATGAGGAAACCGTGGATTTGCCAAATAGCAAAACGCTTCTGACTGAATATACCATTGTAATTAGATTAATGGTGTATCAAATAGAACTTATTAATCCCTAAAATCCAAAAAAATATTATTTTTAGAAGCAAACGTTTATGGCAATGAAAAAACAGCATAAATATTTTGATACAGGAAAAAAAAACAAGCTCATCAAAAATTGCAAAATGTCTGAGAACAATTAATTATCAGAGGGTAAGCGGCCTATTGCAAAACGTTAAAAACTAATTTAAATTAAGTTTCATTTAAGACTTTGTGTTTAGGCTGTGTTGGATCAATGCAAAGAGGTTTCAGATCTGGATACAAAAAGCCCTGGATATTGGATGAAGTTTCATTTCAAGGTGGGCAAGTGTTCAGATACTTAGAAAATATCTGAAACAATAAAAATTTGTTTTAAAAGTGAAACGAACTGAGAAAATACTTGTGAGTTATCTGGTTTAGTACAAACATCCAGTGGTGCTGTGCAATAAGGGAATAAAGCTTAGTTTAACCAAATCGAAATGTCTCTCCATTTACTTCTACTTCTCCAGTTCAGGGCAAACGTGTATGAAATGATTTTTTGTCACGAATATTTTCTTTGGATTCATTTTTTGATACTTACGGATGTCTCTTCTACCTTTTCAGTAATGACCTTGAAATGAGTTTTGATGCTGTGTGGTATAAAGGTCTAGCTTAGGAGTTTTCAACATGTTGGTGGCATAGCAGTTCTTGTCAATAAAGATTAACCTCGCATTGCTAACTAGTAGTTATGTCACGAATGTAACATTCAGATTAAATTTTTTGCTTTTGGTTTATATCACTTGTTGATAAAGACATCATTATACAAGTCTTATAATGCTTTCATTCTGCTTTGTGCTGAGCTCTGTGGCCCAAAAGAAAAACGGTCATGGCTACCACTGGGCCATGGCCCACCGGTTGAAAACTACTCTAGTTCGATTAGTTAACTTCAATGTTTTTCCAGTACCTGCAGCCTCCTCTAGAAATGCGGAATATATTGAGACGTCAGATTGCTGCTAAGAAAACGGAAAGCACGGAAGATCATGGCAGAGAGAAAGGAACTGCTATGCCTATAAAAACGATGTCTTTCGATTCACCAAGCTCTGCCCTTCCAGCGTTAAATGTGAGTCTTATTTTTTGATGAATTTAGGAGTTGAAACAAAAGAATGAATTAAACATCTGATTAGAATTTTTAATTCAAAATTAACATTTTATCTTTCGGGAAATTGACCGTTGTAAAATTACATACATGTTAAAGTATTTCAGAACTATTGCAATCGGTCTTAGACACAGTGGCGCAACTGACGGGGGTAGAGTGCGAACCGCCATCCCTGGCAAGCTAAACGTAATAACTGGGCCCGCACATGGCTTATATTTCGGTGTTAGCATTCTTTTGCTTTTTAGTAGGTTCTTGTTTTTTGTGTTTTTTGGAGTAATTTCCGGTGATTTAGAGTTTTAGTATAGCCATCCACATTCGGTATCACTATCATTTCTCACCATTTTTGAGTGTTGGCTAGTGGGCCTTCTTCAGCTAAGTTTGTCCACCCTGGCTCAAACCTTTAGTTACTCCGTTGCTTAGACCTTGTCGCCACATCGCGTAACTGTGCTAAATATAAGGTTAGTTTGTTATTCCTCATCTATGTGTGAGTTGTTTACAAGAGCTTGGTTAATTGTTTATGGGTTCAAGAGATTAATCAAAAAATAATAAATACAGTAGGAAAAACATCAACATAAAATCAGGTGATGGCTTACATAAGGTTGAGTTTGGGCAATTACAAACATTAGGCAATTACATGCAAATTGAAGTTGGAGCTCTGGGACAACGAGAAAAACTGTAAACAGGTTGTCTGGTCGGGCACCACTTGATAGTTTCAGAATTTTCTATCATGGCTAGGGTTAATGGCCGAACTATTGGGGATTTAGGGTGACTTTTTGAAAGGGGTCGCGGTCTGCTGGATGATGAACACAGTTGCGCAGTAATTCTGAGCCGCAACCAATGTCCATCGTGGTTTGCCCAGTTCCGCAAAGAGCTGAGCATGGCAGACAAAGTGTAAACCCAGCTAAAATGAAACTCTGCCCGGGTTTCCCTTTTGCATCCCAGCAGAAAATTGTTTGCTCTGTAGCAGTCCGTATTTTGGTGTAAAGAAAAAGCTAATTTTCAACCTTCCGTAAAGGACAGCCACTTTAGAGGTCCTGTGCAGTGTGGTGGAGAAAGCTTAAC
>JGI24159J19872_10014286_pt1 | contig 10273 bp, 5 predicted proteins | sample Ectturendosymbi4_FD_19872 | JGI IMG/M metagenome (IMG submission 19872) | reverse complement strand
AACACACACAAACAGGATTTTAATTTCAATGATGTATATTTACACTTTTCACTAAGCTCAAAGTTAGATCTATTCATATAAACACATCTTGTGGCTGTCAACGCACAATCAACTATTCATATAAACACATCTTGTGGCTGAGGTCATGCTGTTGCCATGTTTTTTCCAATAAATCCGTATACTGCAACGTTCATGTCAACGACACGAGTTCCTAAAACTTCTGTAATTCAACGTGTTTTTGTCTGCTGTATCTGCAGGTAAGAAAAAAACAAAGCAGGTACAGTAGGAAAATTGTCAGAAATTTGAAAAAGTTTCAGCTTTAAAGTGGTGATAGTATTTTTTTTTATTTTTTAGAAAAATTTCAGTACAACCCACAAATTTTCAAGCCTGAAGTCTCGTTCTCGAAATTTTAACCAAGTCTTGGTCTGGAATGTTAAGGTCTCAATTACAGCACTGCCATTACATACATTACTTACAAGTAAGCGGTCTTCCCTCAATTCTGATAAGCTCAAATTCGGAAGACATTGACTGACAAAACAGGCACCTCCAACATGACCACATCAGAATTGAAAACAGGTGGATATTCAATTCACAGTAGACCTAAAAAAGCTCTGAAAACACTTAGCTCTTTTATGTCTGCTGTGAATTGAATATCCACCTGTTTTCAATGGTTTTTCATCAATGCTTTTGATACATAGCAACCAGGAAATTTTCCAGTATTCTTTTGGTCACCTTCAAATCTTTACAACAGTTTAGTTATGTTTCATTATTAAGTTGTGTCTTACTCGCAAAATGGCATCTAACATGGAAAGTTTAACCTTGTTTCTAAGTTTTGTTTTAATACATGCAACATGACTAAACATCCTCGTAAACACAACTTTTTGCGCAAATAACGCACAGAGGAGCTGCATGAGTCTTTCCAATACAAAACTCTTGGAAATTTCGGGCAGAATATAATTCAACCTTTTGCCTATATCAAAAACTGGTTGTTGAAAAATACGCTAAAATATGGCAAATTTGGCAAAAATGCCAAACAAAAAATTTATGCTAAACACCTCCACAAAATGGCAAATTTCAAAAATTTGGCACAAAAATATGCCAGTTGGCAACACTGCCTACTTCCGCAACGTGAAGTGAACTTTGTTAGTTTGTTACCATGTTATTGTTATGCAATGAGACCAATATCAGAAAAATCCGCTCGGAAGTTCCGCAACCCGCCTCTGCGGGTAATGGAGCGGAATTAGTGAACTGCAAGCTCATCACCAGGATTGCGGAGTCGGAGTTGGAGTCGCAAAGAGTCGGATTCCCAAGAACAGTCGAAGTTGAATTTTTTATCCGATTCCAGATGTCCAATTGAATCATTTGTTACATCGCACCCCGAAGTTAGGAATCTTACTGTAACTCCTGCCTGTTGAAATGGTACACTTTCTTTTGAAACTTTTGAAACAGAGAATTCTTGCTGTGTATAACGATTTCCATTGATTGCTGACACTCAAACTTCATCCTACAACTGTTGACAGTCAAACTCCATTCACGTTGTGTTTAAGGAGTCGAAGTCGGAAATTTTGGAAAGGTCGGAGTTGGGGTCGGAAATTTTACTTCCGACTATGCAACCTGCTCAACACTGCATGATACCAGAACAGTGAATCCGGCTTTTGTGCAGTGTGAGTGTCATATTGGCAAATAAAACTGTCATTGCAAGAGTTGAGTCAATCAAGCTGCTGACTTCAGATTTTCTAGAAAGTTGTGGTTCTTTGTCTCAATTTCCAATTGGACAAAATGCCCGTTTTGTCCCCGCCTGCAGACGTCCATGCTTAATGCTAAGCTAAGGCAAAAACAGACCGAAGCATATAAAAGAAACGTGCGTTGGAAAGCGTCGAAAATCCAAATGTGTAATCATTATAATAAACATACAAACAATCGGCTATTAATCAGGCTGCATGAATATCAGTATTTGCTTCTGGAAGCAGAAACTTCCAAATAAGACTTAATTATATCGTCAATTCAGGAACACTTTAAGGATTTCGAATCGGAAAGGAAAGGTGTGCTTTTCAAGAAAAATCCTGGACAACCATTCATAGATACGTGATGAGCACAAGGTCTCTTTGACTTATTTCAACTCAGGCCCTTAACCAGCTTGGATCGCCAGGAGGGGCGAAGAGTTTTCTGAGAGGGGCCCAAATTTTTTGAACTACGTCCAATAATTTTAATCGATGTCCAATACATTTTTCCAGGGGGGGTGACAAATTTTCTAGGGGGGATTTGTCCCCCTGCGCCCCCCCTGGTTACGGGCCTGTTTCAACTATTGAATATACGTGTGTGTATGTGTGTGTGTCAGAGTAAGGTCATGGTGTTTAGTGCGCAACTAAGGTTTCTGACAAAAACGTGCTCACCAATTACTCAACACCTTATACCAGGGGTGGGGAACCTATTTGCTATCCTGGGCCGCACAAATTGTGGATTATCGCTGACGGGTCACAAATATCAACTGATTTCATCCCAAAATTCTACCTTAATCTTACAATGAGGGATGGAGGCTTTTTATGACATTCTACCTTAAGTACCTGCTTATCACGGAGTTTCATTTTGACGCGATTTTGTACTCTACTTTACGAAACGAAAATTCTGATGCGGGCCATACCAAATGTTCACGCGGGCCGCAGGTTCCCCACCCCTGCCTTTTTAAAATCTTATTAATGTTCATAACCAACCAGTCAATTACTACTACAAGCCAAGCGTTCTAGGCAGTGTTCCCTCTAAGAAAATTTTACACAGAGCAAATTTTTGTTTTGTTGCGCATGCAATTGCGCAAACATTCGGACGCACAACCAGTGAAGCGTTTTAAGCGATGAAATGCTATGCGATATGTATACGATATTAAATTTGAAATGTTGCAAGTGCGCCAGAATGAGATTTCACTGCGCAAATGGTCTGGTGGTACTGCGCAGTTGCGCACCTCAGAGGGAGCACTGGTTCCAGGGTAAGATTAACCAAATGAATCTTAAATGTTTTGAAATTTTGCAATGCCTAGCAAGACAGGGTGAGGATGCCAAACGCGTTATTGAAAATAAAGCCTTTTATAGACAGAGTGAGAATCTATTTGTTTAATTTGTTGTACTCCAGATGAGCGTGTTTTAGTGAAGAGATCGCTTTTGCTGGTAAGAGCGGTTCTAACGAACACGTGTATGGAGCATTATTAATGATTGTCGACCAATCTACCTTAACAGCTTTCCACAACCAGCCCCTGAAATAATGTTGTAGGGCTGCTTCAAAGTACAGTATTTGATGACACGAAATCATGCCAACTGCATGGTGTGATAAAGTGATGTGGGCATCTGTGAGACACACTATTAAAAATGGAACCGCAAGTGCAGCTGCAACGCCACCATTCTTCGACCACGCAATGACGCCACCAACAAATAACCTAATGATTTACATATACATATACAGTAGAATTTGCCTAATTCTTCACCTCAAGGGGATTAGAAGAAAGTGACGATTTAGGCGAAGTGACGAATTATGCAAACAGGTGAAAACTCTATCATAGCAGCTCGTATACTTTATCATTTTATTTGCAGTAAAATACAAATTCATGATGTTATGGTTGTTTACTAAATTAAATAATTCCTCTACTCTATCTCGATTCTTCCATTTAATCTAACACCTTTCAAATCTTTAATAAACTTCAAAGACTTTCCGCGTTCTTTCAATGGGGAGGCGGGTCGCGCTTTGCACCTCGTGCACAAATTCGATAAAGAAATTGCGAGCATGGGCGTCGGAAGGGAGGAGGCAAGGCCTCCCCCTGGATTTTGAAATTTTCAGCAAAAAAATATTGTTTTCTTAGTTTCGAGTGGGAAAAATCAAATTTCACCACTTTTGGCCCCCCCTGGAAAAATTTAGGAAAAATCCCCTAGTGGCTCCCCTGGAAAAAATTCTTCCGACGCCCATGATTGCGAGGTGCAACAATTCTCAAATAAAGGTCCTTAGTTTGTTTGACTTGCCACACGTGTTAAACTAGCTGCTTAAACATCAAAAACGAAATTGCACATGACTTATTAGCCGAACAAAACGCTTCTCAGGGATAGAAAGAAGTGACGAATTGAGCAAATTGACGAATTACACGATGGCGAATTAGACCAACAGAAATGTACACAAAAGAGAGGGATTCTGCCGGGACAGACGAAAAAGTAACGAATTGACGAATTAAACGATGACAAATTAAACAAATTCTACTGCACTTATATTATAAAAGCAGTGATGACATTACGAAACTTACCAATCCAAAGCTGCGCAGCCGGTCATGATTGAGTGTTCTGGGCATTGAGCGAATGGGTTGTGCATATCAGTGCTTTCGACGTTGATCAGTCGCTGATAAGTTGGATCATACTGCCAGCACGTTATTTTTCCCTGTAAAACATGATATCTATATCGTGAATTACAAGAGACAATGTTTTAATTTCGTTGACCAATTTTTTTCGTTGAAGAGCTGCAAACGAAATTAATTGCTTGTTGCAGGTTCTTTGTCAGCGAAAACACAAACTAACTGATTTCATAAAATTTCCGGAAAGCTTTATTGAGATACTTATGCACAAACAAACGAGGCGAAACAAGTTTTTTACTTTAACCGCCAGCGACATATTGAATAGAGCAAAAGTTTTGGCTTCACCTTGCTCTTTTGGCCTTGATTAGAGTTCGTGACCCGGCACTCATCTCCCACGAACCAAGCTCCATCGCAATACTGGCGCTCGCATTCGCAACTGACAGCCATCGTGCCAGCAGGACATGCGACAAAAGCAACTGCGTCATCACTGGTTGAGGTTGCTTCACTTAAAAATGTCTGCGGCTCTAATAAAAAGTACAATCCTTTCGCTGGTAAAATTACGTGCTTGTCATTACAATTCTTATGTTCTCAGTAGCGATTTGTACAGATAACATCACACGGATACCAGGAAACGCCCAATTTTTTGAATGCTCAAGGACGTTTTAAATCATTGCATGAACTACAGTAGAGTGTGTCACGCTTTTCCTGTCACACAATAGTTTTTTCCTTCGAAATGTTTTTTCTGCTGTCCGCATATAAGCATCATCAGCTTTTTAGAATGCGTACTGTTCATAAAATTTTTGCGTTCATCAAATTTTACCAACAACTTTCACTACCTCGAATATGTTAAACATCTTATACTCTATCATGAATGGGATAGCTCAGGGGTGGACAAACTTTTTGCGTGGAGGGCCACATTTCAAAAAAATGTTGCAGCCGAGGGCCGCACACTCTCATTACAAAGTAGGCAAATTTATTCAGTCTGCAAATAACCACATATTCATATTACAAAAAATTTTTATATTTCTCACTAGGTACGTTTACTGCTATTTATACAGTTATAGTTAGAACTGAAACAAACTATTATCATAACATTCTAAGTTTTTATGAAAATAGTAAATGTTTCATAAAATTATACATGCGTATGGGAGTTTCTGCAAGTGCCGGCGGGTCGCATGCGGCCCGCGGGCCGTAGTTTGCCCACCCCTGGGATAGCCCATTCACTGAGAAGCATCTTGACAATAACTGCAAAAGACAAGGAATCTGCTCACGTTCAACTAATTCGCAGAACGTTCCACTCGTTCCTTTGTGACATCTACAGAAGAATTGGTCTAGGCCTGTTGCAATGCAGATCCCTGCATTGAAACACGGGCTGCTAACCACGCAAGGATGTTTTTCGTAAAGATCGACTTTGACTGTTATTTCTGAATCGTGAAGAGCTGGGTAGCAGAATCCAGGATAACCACCACAATGGCCTTCGGTTGTCTGAGTGTTTTCTGCAAAATGTAGTGTATTGCGCCAACTACGACGTTTATGATCAACCAGAATACGAATGCTGCATCACATAGCAAGAAATTACCCCTTTATCACTTACGAGAAATCCAAGCACATCAACGGCTGGAGCGAAGCACACACCACGTAAATATTAGCGTGTTGCACTTGCGAAGTTGCGATAAAGCTAAACTGTTTGCTGCGATCGCTTGAAGTACAAACAATTACGTTCAGGGGTATAGTGGGGCGGCAAAGTGCGGGAACGCGTTCCCACAATTTTTCATATTTTCATTTGTAGTGTAATGAAAGTGAATACTTCATTAAATATTGATTTAAAAATGGTTTGAAGTGCTGTTGAAAATGGCTAGTTTTTTTGGTGCGTTCCCACCACCTTTTTTGAACCACAACTCCGGTTGCTTTCAACCTAAAGTTATTTACATTGAACATTAATGTTTTACCTATCAGGTCATTGGCAGAAAGCACGTTTTACTGATTTCAAGCTTATGTTTCTGACTGATCACTATACCTGTCTTGTAAACTGAGTTTCTCAAATTTCCTCCACACATTTCTTCGTTATCTCCATGGCAAGGCAAGTTGCAGTCTAATTCGTCCGCTTTGCCATGATTTCCGTAGGAATTCCCGCAGAAGCATTCAGAAAAATACTGTACACAAATGTTTTTCCTAAGTGTTACAAAAACAGCGTGACTGTGACCTGGAGTTAGAGTACAAACCGCTTTTTTCAGGAATCACTCATCTACTATTCTCTTGCCCCTCACATCAGCGCCGCAAACAGCAGCTGATATTTTCGGGGGGCAACATGTTTTCGAAAATTTCGGGAGTAGCAATTACCTGGTTGCCCTCCCTGGTTGCGGGCGGTTTTTCACAATAATCACACAAAAAAAGTGCTTTGAAAAGAAGCAATTAAACATGAAACATTTGGAGAAATTTATGAAGTCAAGACAATCTGCCGATGCAGTGCCGTAGAACATTCGTAAAATGGGAAAAATCTGGGAAGAGGCACAAAGCAGCAGAAAACGTTGAAAGAATGTTTAATTAACACGACAGCGTTTGATCAGTAAATCGAATTTTGGAAATAGTTACGCGGTGACAAACTTAGACGCAACCACGTTGTCGGATGTTACGTAATTTTTTGATAAAGATTTACATTCAGAAACTCATTTACTAAACTAATGAGATGACGCAGGTGAAAAGTTTTCGTCACTGCGTTTAGCATTGAACTACATCTGTTTAAAAAAATGTTGCCATGAGCTTACACTCGATTTCACACAATTTGTGTGGAAACGTTTAGCAGGAGATAAGAACGGAGTTAAATAAAAAGAGGTTTACACGAAAAAATAAAAAACGATGTCAATACCGAAAAATTTGTTGTGGTTTGTTTGAAGAAATTTTTTTCAAATATAAACAATCTTGCACATTGAAGTTTTTGTGACGTAAGCAAGACATGTCTATGCAAGTTGCAAAAAAGCGCGGTTCATGTCCAACAGAAATAATGTCATTTGGATGACCTGTGTTCCAGCATATTTGTATCCTTTCTCAAAACAATGCTTTATGCACAAGGCAGATGTCATGGAGTTGTCTTTCCAAGGGCCATCAGGCAAGTCACGTGAAGACTGATCGATGTAGCAACCTAAGTAGCCTAAAAGAAAAGAGAGGGGTGCAGTTGGAGACTTTCACGAGGAGAACGATGTTTTAGAGTTAGTATGAGAATGCTTGCTCAATTTCACACAATTTTTCAGTATTTCGCAAGAGGTAGTTCAAGATGCTGAAAAATATTCAAGGCGAAATCAAGCATTGAATAACAGCAAGTAAGCTTCTCGCAAATTCTCAAAGCTATAAAGATGCACTTCCTGCAAAGCCAGTCTGGAATTTGCAACAACAATCGTCTTTGACGATTTTTAAGTGCAAACATTGTTTTGTATAAACTGAAGATAAAGATTGGTAAACTTTCTGATTCTGTTTCCAAACCTTTAAAAATTACAAACTTAGCGTATATTTTCAACGCTAGACATGCCAGACAAAATAGTTTTTTCTTGGAAAGAATTTGTGCTGAGACAAGAAAAAATCTACAGTAGAACATATCGTGGACCACAAATATGAGAAAACGTAACCAATGACAAAATTATGTCTTCATTTGATCGCCATGAGATGACTGATCGGGAGTAAACAAACTACCTCTATTAAATCTACCTAAATGTTATCTGTATTTGATTTGTTTTAGCAGTTAAATTTTGCCTGGTCGTGAAAAAATTATCTCAAAATCAACTCCAGCAATGCGCACAGCTGTACTTTGGGAAACAGACATATAATGAGTCTTTGGAGTGCAAACTTTTCCTGAACTTATGCTTTTACTCGGACTGTTTGACAAACAACTCAGCAGCCTAGCAGTAAAAATTGAAGTCATTAAGGTGCACATCGCCCTCTCTGATCAATGCGACATAGTCGAATAGCTATAACCAATGTTTTTGTTGAGCGCCATTACTTTATGAACAAGACTAAACTTCTAGCAAAGCTTGTGGTCCATACTGATCTTGACAACTTTGGTGATTGACTTACGCTTGTCATCTATTAACGCTTTTCCCATGCTGTTGTCGCCGTTAGCAAAGGATCCCTGCCACTTCCAGATAACATCTTGGTTGACAACAAAAGGTGTTCCGGTAAAATCCATAGAAAAACTACCCATAGGAACGCAGTCTCTTGAGTAGGAGTGCTTGTCACCGGCGTGCCCGAACCTTGAAAAGAAATCCTCGAGTTGGCTTATTGTAACGATGATGACCTTTACAAGAACTTTTTTGCTGAGTGGCAAACAGGTAAAACAAAATCTGGCACAAGATTTAAGTTAGTAAAAGTTGAAATTGTTTTTTTGGAAATACTGTAATTAAATGTGTTATATCACAACAAAAATAACATGGCCATTAACATTTAGGTTAATGCTGCAAACGTGTATATCGTTGAACCTTCTACAGAAAATTAACTTTATCAGGCTTCAACGACGCATGAAATTTTTATCAAAAATGTTATCTTACTTGATAAACCTTCCTTTGACGTTTGTGGCAAAAGTAAAGTCATCAACTACCAGCTTTCTTGTTCTCGGATCAAAGAGCAATTTTTCAAATTCTGTTCGACCGTATTCATCAAAATCTTTTTCAGGAGCCTCTTCTAGTGTGCACGATTGTGTTGAGCCTTGGAGAAATATCGAGTGAAGAAGTTAAACAAAGAACACCCTTTAAGTCCCGCGCGAGCCACTTTTTTTGCAGAGCTTTGCAATTCTATAACTCGCCAGGCGATTGAGCTAGATAGCTGTTCAAACCCTCTCCGGATTCAGAAAGTCTTCTATTCGAAATCGAAAAAAAAAATTTTTCGTTTTCGGTTTGGGGTTCTCTTGGGGGACCGCCACAAGTGGGGGTGTTTTGCTTTTTTTGGCCACCTTTTCCCGGCCCTGTACCCCAACCCATTGGGCCATCATTTTGGATCAAGATTGTTTTGGAAACTAGGCCAAAATCCGCGTCTTTAGAGCCCTTGAATGGCTTTCTAGCATATCTGTAGCCGAAATTATGAACAAAAAAACAAAAATTGGTGAAAATTTCTGCACCCACAAACCCCAATCTGGGGTGGCAAACACTCCTTTTCTAAATGGCCATCAGTCGCCAGCAGATCGAGCTAGAGAGCTGTTCAAATCCGCTCTGAATGGGGAAAGACTTGTAGTTTAGGCTGAAAAAATGACTTCACCGTGCGATTTCGGCCTTTCTGGCAATGTTTACAAAACCACAGGTTGTTTTGACATGTTTTGACAGGTTTCTCAAAACATTCCATGACATCAACGTCCCGTGGGAGTTCGAAAATCGAGCCCAATCACTGGCGCGAAACCGCGCGAGATTTAAATGCATTCTAGGCTATAGTACGAGCTTTTAGAGGGTTTGATGGACATTCTGGCGTTCCTGGTCGATAAGTAATGGCAAAAATGGTAGAATATTAATTAGGGAAATCCCCGCTAATCCCCTGGGAGATTCCTAACATATTTGGAATATTTTTGGCATAACTTTTGAACCAGAAACGCTAGAAGCTTGATCAAAGGCTCTAAAGACACGTATTTTAGCCTAGAATCTAAAAATACTACGAGCCAAAATATTGGCGCGTGGAATCGGATGATGACGTCGTATAATTAACCAAAAAGCATGCCCACATCATGAGCCCATTGGCCCAAAACCCCCCATCCAAATTTTTTTTTTTAATTTTATTCTAAACTACATGACGTCACCAGTCATTACAGGGTTTGAACAGCTTTCTAGCTCAATCTGCTGCCAAGTTATGGCTGGCCAAAGTTTGCCCTGAAAGGGCAAATTATTCCTTTTCTGAAAAGTTTTGAATTAGGCCAAAAACTGGGTTTTTGACCCATAATTTTGGCTACAGATATGCTAGCAAGTCAGTCAAGGGCTCTATAGA
>JGI24159J19872_10014285_pt1 | contig 10274 bp, 6 predicted proteins | sample Ectturendosymbi4_FD_19872 | JGI IMG/M metagenome (IMG submission 19872) | reverse complement strand
TACAATCCGAGTCTTTTGATACTTTGGATGACCTGCTAGGGTTTCAGGTTCAAAAGTTGTGATGTAAGTTAGTAAAAATATTTGACTAATTAGCTAATTAGATATTTGATTAATTTGTTTATTTTAGATCATAACCTTTGAACCAGAAACGTTAGAAAGTCGATGAAAGGCTCAAAAGATTCGGGCTCGAGCCTAGTTTCCCCAAAAGTACTTCACTTATGACGTCCGTCACAAAAAATCCGCACCCCCCAACCAAAAAATTTTTTTTAGATTGCAATCTACTAGACTGTCCGATCCGTTTGAGCCCTTGAACAGCTCTCTAGCGCAATCGGCGGAGGAGCTAGGGCGTTGGTGAGGCAACCGAAAACTGCTGTTTTTTTAGCTGAAATCGAAGTACGAATATATCGTAGGCCGGCTCTCAAAGTGTTAATGACCGTTTTTGCTTTTTCGTGTATTCTATGTTGCATATTTTTTTGTTGCACGCTTGTATTCATCTTTAAATTTCCCTGAGTTAGAAAAATAAAACTAATAATTTTGTATTGACAACTGATGTTGCTGACATTAGACAGTATATTGTGAGAGATTTCAACTTAAGTTTTGTTTCATTCAACAACCATTTTCTTGCAATATGTTTCATTTAAAAACAGTAGATTTGTATCTTGGGCCAAAAATTTTGCTAATCACAAAGTTTACTGCATGTAAATTTATATACCCTGACATGTATGTATTTCTCATAAATCCTTTTTGAATGGAATCCTGCAGGTCTTTCATAATTTAACCATGGTCATCAGCAGATGGTGAAGACAGATGTGACGATATGAACTATTTCTGACAAAAGCATTGATCTAGGTTTGCTTATACTGATTATATAGTAATCGTATAAAAAGAATGGAGCAACTCTAGAAAAATGTCCCCATTCATTTGAGCATGACCAGCTGGTGATTGGCATAATATACCACCAACAGAGCCTTTTTCCACTTTTCAGAGTGGTTTTGCATATTTGTTTAGGCTAGAGAATTCAATCACAGTGCTAATTTTACAATCAGATATATTAAAATTCAAGTTCTCAATTTATTTGTATGCTATGCAAATTTTTTTCTGAAAAGATTGTTCACATTAAAGTGAAAATTGTAATAACAGTATCCTGGTTTTGAAAACAAGCTTTCTCTGACATGCACTGCAGTTGAATACTGGTGTTCCAGTACTTGCACAGTGCTTGTTTAATTTCAGATGTCATAAGTTGCAAATTTTTAACCTTTCTCAAATATGGCATGTTCTTATTGCTTTCTCTGTGATATACCATGACATAGAGATCAGTTTTAAGACCTTTCACAATTGAATAATGGAAAAATTTATGATTAGAGCAAGATTTTGTCATAAATTGTTTTTATGAAATTTAATTCTTGAATGTGGCCTGTTTACTATTTAATGGCACTTTGCACATTATTAATTTTGTGCATTGCAGATATGGCTAGTTTATATACCTGAAATACCCAAATTTATATTGATGGACAACTTGGCAACAGTCAATAAAAGTGATCCACTTTTTTTTAACATTAACTCTTTGGCGTCCGTGTGGTTTTAAGGATTTTTGGGAAAAAAACATCTAAACGCACGTGGCTTTGCATGGGAATTTCTCCGGACTGGTATGCTCTACAGACCCGGTAAAAGTCTCAAAAGATGCGGCAAGTCTTCTAGTCTGCACTTGAAAAAAAATTTTTGCTTGGGGGATGTGGGTTTTTTGTGACTGACGTCATAAGTGGAGGACTTTTAGGCCACCTTGGTCTACTTTGCCTGGCCCTGAGTGCCAACCGTTAGGTGGTAGTATTTCGCTGAGGTTTTTTACCGGAAACTAGGCTACAATCCGAGTCTTTTGATACTTTGGATGACCTGCTGGGGTTTCAGGCTCAGAAGTTGTGATGTAAGTTAGTAAAAATATTTGACTAATTAGATAATTAGATAATTGATTAATTTGTTTATTTTAGATCATAACCTTTGAACCAGAAACGTTAGAAAGTTGATCAAAGGCTCAAAAGACTCGGGCTCGAGCCTAGTTTCCAATGAAAACTTCAGCGAAACACTTTGGCCTAGCGGTTGTGCCCTAGGCCAGGTAACATGAGCCAAAATGACCCAAAACTACTTCACTTATGACGTCAGTCACCAAAAGTCCGCAACCCCCAGGCAAAAATTTTTTTTAGATTGTAATCTACTAGACTGGCCGATCTATTTGAGACCTTGAACAGCTCTCTTGCACAATCGGCGGAGGAGCTAGGGCATTGGTAAGGCAACCTAAAGCTGCGGTTTTTTAGGCTGAAATCTAAGTACGAATATATCGTAGACCGGTTCTCAAAGTGTTAAGAAAGCACCGTTCCACCTAGTTGGTTGAGTTGAGTTTGTTTGGCAATAATTGGGAATTTACAACATAAAAAAGAAATCATTGCAATTGCAATCATTTCCAAGTGGTTTTTAGAAGTTTGAGAAAAACATCTTCAGAATATGTTCAACTTCAGGAATAAGTTTGTGAAGCTGGAATTCATTTGACTGAAAAATTCTGTTGAGACCAGTAAGGAAAGAAGTCAGAAAATTTCAAGGTTGTTTTATTGTAGGGGTGGGCAACCTTCAGGCTGCGTGATCATTTGGTATGGCCCGCATCAGATTTTTTGTTACCCAATTTTGACTACAAAATTGGGTCACACTGAAGCTCCATGACAAGCAGATACTTAGATAGTATATATGTCAAGAGAATCTCTTATCCCTTGTAGTTAGATAAAGGTTGAATTTTTGGATTAAATCAATTGTTTTGTGGCCTGCCGGTGATGATCCACCATTTATGCAGCTTGTGGTAGCAAATGGTTTTCCCATCCCTGCTTTAATGTATGGAGATCTCAATTCCTGATGAATCTAATCCGCTTGGTTCTGCTCTCTGATACTTCAGACATAAAAAAGCTCAAGAGCTGACCACTGCTCTAAAATTCGTCTTTAACACAGAAACACTGACAACCACCTTGTCTGAAAAGGCTTCAAAATTTTTTGTGATTTTACATCAATAAAATCCTAGAATTCCTTGAGGCTGCTCTGTTGCTTAGATAGTAATGCACTAAAGTAGTTGTAGATATCATGCACCAACTGTTCTGCTGTCTTTACAAATGTTTAGCGGAGTATTCTGCCACAAGATGAAAGGTATGACAATAGCATTTGATTACAAAAAGATTAGGGGCAGCACCTGTCATTCTTGTAAGTAATGAAATACTTTGACCTTGGATTAGATTTTCACCATCAGATGCATATCCAACAACGTTTTCAAATGACAGGCCTTCTTTTGTGAAAACTTGATTAAGTGTAGCAAACAAACCATCAGCATCTTCTTGATGGACTTCCAATAAGTGATATAGAGAGGTCACTGGTTTGTTTTGACTGCCGTCTACAAAGTGAACATTCACGCAGAATATTTTGTTACAGCTGATATCAATTGACTTAACCCACAGAATGGAAAAACCTTTCAATTTCTGCAGCTTAGCTACAAGCTATTCATGACAATACTGCCAAATATTCTGTCTAAGCAGCTGCCTTTCATGTGATTGCATTTGATGTTCTTAATGGTTTTTGAATCATTGGCAGTGTTATGAAGTGTTTGCACAAGGTTGTCTAAAAAAACTTGAGTGAGATATTTCTCCTGGCAAGCAAAGAAACAACATTCAACTCAGCTTTGATAACTGAAACATCTCTATTTTCCATAAATAATGCAACAGATTTATTGCTGCTTGTAGGCTTTGCTCTTTCATGATAGCTGTGGTTGCTGCATGCTTTGAAAGGTCAGATTTGCTAGGCTGCAAGTCTTTCTGACAGAGGGAACAATAAGCTCCTTCTCGATGAAACTTTAATTCTACAAGCCATCCACTAGACCAGGGGTTCCCAACCTGGGATACATGTACCCCTCGGGATACATTTACCTATCCGAAGGGGTACATTTAAGGTTGGCAATAGAAGGTAAATATATATTTACATGTTGTTTATTTTTAAGTCTTTATACATGTATCACTTAATATGATTTTCAAAAGTCATTATATCTGTATTGTTAAATATATCTGTGAAAAATCATGAGAATATTTTGTCATAAGGAGTTTTAGGGGTACATGTTCATCTGTCAGAATTCTGAAGGGGGTACATCCTTATCTGTTGAAATGCTGTAGGGGTACATGCTCATTTGTCGGAATGCTGAAGGGGTACATGGTAAGAAAAAGGTTGGGAACCCCTGCACTAGACCAGCTTTCATTTTTCCATTGTTTCCTTTATTTCCTTTATTTCTGAACAAAACAATTCTTACTGCTGTTCTTTGCCACACTGATGCTGCAGCACTTGTAAAAAGTAAAAATAAAAACAAGGTCAAATACAGGCACTGTAGTGTTCAACATGATACCAGTAAATTTATATCAACCTTGAATAAAATATTATAAAATTGTATATCAAAACATAAAATATGGAAAATTATTTTCTTTCTCCATGCTAACAGATCAAAACAACTTCTTTTTCTAGACTGGATAATTACAAGTTTTTTTCAAGACTATGTTGTAACCTGAAACAACTGTACTTTTCACTGTGCAGTACTTGCACTGCGGTCTTTGCAAATTGGAACAAACTACACCTAGTAGGCTGAGCGTTGGCGTTCACTCATGCAATTCTAGCCACCACAAAACTTAGCCACACTACAGTGCTTGCATAAAAAATAAACCAGTACCACTATGATTTATTGGTTCTGTTACAACCTCTCCGTTGGCGTTGCGTTGAATGTGTGATTCACCATGAACGTGATGTGCACGAAGAACAACACTACGTATATGTGGTGCGAACAAGCAATAATAGAGTGATTGTGGCGTGGAATCTCTGCTGATACTAGGTTGTGAACGATTAAACAAAATACCAGTGTACGCGAAGAGTGATTGCGGCGCATGATCTCTATTGTTGCTTGTTACCACAGTGTGAAGCTTTGTGCACATGCTGCTCGGGATTCCGATCGCAACACTTCTAAAGTGGAAAATGTGTTTTGCAGGTGCACTAACAAATTGTTGACGAAAGATGTCTGTAAAATATCACAAAGGTAGAAACAAAGTGATAAAAATTCTAAACATGAAAATTCCTACATATCCCTACAAAATGGCGATTTTTTCAGTAGGGATTTCCTACTCTCTACAAAAGCCCAAAAGTTCCTACTGTTGTGATTCTTCCCTATGAGTATAAACACTGGCTGGGCTTCATAAGTGGCTTGAGTGCAACATGTGACATTACTCTGTTTTTAGAAGTTGAACCATTTCATTGAAAGTGCACATCCTCCATCATGATAGGTTACCAAATGTCGAGCCATTCTACTCAAAGTATATTTCCTTCACGAATCACAAGAGCAATGAGCCCTAACTAATTAATTTGTTGTTTTTAGGCCATAACTTTTAAACCAGAATAGCCAATCAAGGGCTGAAATGAATCGTATTACAGCCTAGTTTCCAATAAACGCTTGAGTCAAAAATTCTCTCTAGCAGTTGGCAGTTGGTTCCCAGAGCCAGGTAACCTGGGCCAAAATGGTGTAAAAACCTGTTCCACTTATGACATCACCCACAAAAAACCTGAAATCCAAAATTTTCCAACTTTTTAATGCCAACTAGAAGACCTGCTGCATATTTTGAGGGTTTCAACAACTTTCTAGTTCAATCGACTGATGAGTTATGGAATTGCCAAGTGGTGCGACAATAGAAGCTAATACGGGATGTCAAAGGATGAGTATATCGTACACCAGCTCCCATCATATTAAAAATTTTGGTTTATCCAGATTAAAAAAATCTTGATCATTGTGAATTTTGGATAAAATTTGCTCTTTTCACATGTTGTAATCTGGATTTTTCTGTACTTCCATGCAGTTGTGTTCTTAAGTGCACTGACTAGTCTCTAGAAAGGATTCGGCAGCTTTCAGAGGCAGCACAAGTGTGCTTACCATCACCAACGAATGTTTAGAATTATGATAACAATGGCTGCAATTGAGTGATATTTGACTAATTGTACAGACGATTATTACGTCACACATGGACATTGGACATACCATATCGCATTGAACATAATGCTCAAGGCATGGTGCCACACCACGGTTTGAGTCTGTTGATCAGTGTTGAGCGTGTGTGTAGAGCCTGTTACGAGTGCTGAGAAAGAATCTTACAGAAGAGATTGCATTCAACAAATCTGTGATTATGCCAAGTGATATGAACGACTACACAGCCGTCAACGAAGAGACTGGAACGTCACCTCATCTCAAAGATGAGCAAATCATCCTGGTTATCATGGACCTGGTGTTTGTAGTAGAAATATGCAACAGTGAAGAAGAAGAAAGTGAAATTCAAGCTACAGTCAAAGAACACACCCCAAAGCTGAGTGATGCCTACACAGCTATGAGAATGCTGCACATTATGGACTTGGCTGTTCATGCCCTGTTATGGAGGACATCACCTTCCAAATAGAGGGGCTGCTTATGGACCAGTCGCAGAAATCTGTGCATCAGTAAAAATCCCAGAATTTTCGCAGCCAAGTAATCTAAAATTATGGACTAATGGTTGTTCATTACTGCCTGAATATGGCAGTTACTAGTCTGATGCACCATTGTAAATACATTAATAAATTCATTTTGCTTCTGTGAAAGTCTGCTGTTGGGTTGTAAATGTGTTCAGATCAGGTGATTTTCAGCAATATCTCAGTACTTAGATGATGTCAGGCTAAAAATAACCACCTTTGGATAATTCGGATCTATGCCTAAACTGGATGAAATCTTCAGTCATATTGAATCTGGGTTAACTGAGGTTTACCGTATTTGTAGAACGCTTTCGAATGATAAATCTTAGTTTATCACTCAAAATGTTAACTGTGAGCACTGCTTAGTGGCAAATGGTTGTAAACAATTGATTTGAACAGGGTGTTGGTCAATGCTTTTTGAGTGACATCATAGGAAGCAAATCATGCAAGAGCATCACATGCAGTTTATTCTGTTATCAGTCAGTCTGGCTACAAGGTTTATTCATTGTGTAGTCACAAATTTTACAAATTTTATTCCTTGCTTATTTCACCTATGGAGTTAAGTTACTTGAATACAGATATGTGCAATATGTGCAAGTTTGAGTTTTCGTGAAAAGATGAAAGCAGAGCCCAATCGGCTGATTCTTCTAAAGCCTATAGAAAACCTTCTAGATCTTTTAATTGTCATTGTGTAGTGTGATGTTGTGCACCTAACAAGCTCTGTTCATATAACATGTGAAGGTCACATAGCAAAATGTAACACTGGTTTTGTTTATGCATTTGTTTCAACTCTGTGAAGAACTGTTTAAAGCAAAATGTATTTTGGTCAGTTTGTTTTGCAAATTACACTTAGTATACTGCAGGAAACAGTCTCATTTACATGAAAATGTGCAATAATTACAATAAATTACATATACTAATTGCAATTGATCAAACCCTAATAGGCACTCCATTTTTTGAAGTGTTTGTGCAATACCATTGACGTTGTATATAAATTCCAGGGTTCCTACAGAGTCGTAAAGTATGGAAAAAGGAAATAATTGTCCATACTTGATCTTTTGACATGCATTCTGATAATATTTTAAGATTGATAATTTCATTTTTATCATGGTAATGATTATAGTGCCTGTATTTGACATGGGAATGTCATTCGGAGAAGTTATGTCTAGAAAAAGTCCAGAAAAAGTCTGGAAAAGGTCTGGAAAAACTATGGAAATTTATATCCAAAACTGTGTAAGAACCCTGAAACTCACTTTTAGTCTTTACTGCAAAAGTACAGTTGCAGCAGCTATGTGCAGTTGTGAATTTTGTTAATATATTATATATAATAAACAATTTTATTTGTTAATCTATATCTTTATTTCTTTGTTTTTTCCATGTCAAGTAACAGTTCTGTCTGGTTAATAAATTTTTGGTTTGGAAAAAATTATGTGATAAACCTGACACTTGTTTGTTGTCACAAACAAAACTTGAAACCATGAGTGCTGCTGTTGGTGACTCAGTGAGCTCAGTGGATAAGAGATTAAAGGCTCTTGAAGAAATGGTGCTGGGAGGAGAAGATGATGAAAATGGAGAATGGCTGAGCATTGAAACACTTCTTGACCTTGTGATTGTCCTTTATGATGAATGTTGTAATTCTACATTACGGAAAGAAAAGAACGTTGCAGGTTTTATAGAACGTGGTGAGTTTCATGGATTTTAATTTTGTTCAGTGCAGTAGCTTTTGCAATCTCCAGGACTTGTAAAAATGAAAAAAAGCTTTACATGCCAGTTGCCAAATTTCATGTCACAAAAATGCACTTCCAAAGGAAACAGTGCACAAAGATGTTTGCAGAGCAGGTGTGTCAAAATAGAAGTATAGTTTTTCAAATACGTTCTATCTAGTTCTTGCATTATTATTATTATTATTGTACAGTGGACTTGCCCTACATTGTCACTTCATGGCAATGAATTAAATGCGTCACTATAGGTGAATTGTCTTGTAGACAAACAAAATATATATATATATATATTGTTCCTAAAATGGCTTTTTAGTTCAATGCCAAACCCTGGCAAGGGTTACAAGCTTTTTGATTAGGATTGGCACTTACTTTTGTCTGTAATTTTCAAAGTTGTAGTCGGCGTTGTTCTTGGGATATCGAAATATCTTGCCAGTTTTGCTTTCACACCATTTTGGCTATTGAATGAAACAAAGATGTCATAATTTTTCCACAATGAGATACCGCTTCTTTTGTTTGATGATTCTATCAGTCACCAAGACTATCAATCAAACTCACTATATTCACAACAATTCCTCATAATGTACAGCAAAACTCATGTAACAATTTGTCTCTATTGCTGCTGAGTGCTGATGGCACAATCGTTGATGCCATTATTGTGTAACATCTGTCATGGCTCAATAGTTGACCGTTTAACTTAACTGCATTCATATTTTGTTATAGAAAATTTGTGCAGTAGTTCCACATAGCTGAGCTCACACAAAGAAAACTTGCAAACGTCATTATAAACAAACAAAATATTCAGAAGGGATGGCGAAAAAGCATCGCTATAGACAAAGTCGTGATATAGCCAAAGTCTTACGCTGAATTCTAATGCATCTAAAATATAAGAATTCTGCTGGGACTGATGGCATTGTTATAGGTGAACTGTTGTTATAGCTGAAGTTGTTATAGGCGAATTCTACTGTATAACATCTTCACTCCCACATGTAATGCAGGAGACGCAAGCATGCGTGGCAGTATCAAGAAACACACAGATACATTCAAGAGAGAACACGAAGATAGATACAGGGTGACAGTGGAAAAGCATACACTCAACACTTTCTCTCTTGCTGGGTGTAAATCTATGTCTTAAGAATTTGTTAGAGTGTGCTAAGCAGAAATAAATTTACTTCTTTACTGAAAATCATTATTTAGAGAACTGGTTGTAATGTTTTTGGCCTGGAAATGGCTTAAAATTAAAGGTCCTAGATTGACTTTAAATGGTATTAGGTCTTGGAATGAGATTCCTAACTGTCTGTGATTCAGAGGCTGTTTGAAAGTATTTTTTTGAGTGGAGATAGACTGATATATCGGCCGATATTTGGCCTCAATAGGTATTGACAAAACACTGTTATATTCCTCACCCATTCAGACAACTTGCACAAGAAAGCACAATGAACCAAGTCAAGACAGTTATCCTGCAGGAATGCTAGCAGATGCGTTTTCTTAAACAAGCAGACAAGATGAACCATGGAGCATGCGTGGGCCATCACAGCTGTAACAAAAGCATCAGATTAACACTTTGAGAACTGGCGTACGATATATTTGTACTTAGATTTTGGCCTAAAAACAGCAGTTTTTGGTTGCCTTACCAACGCCCTAACTCCTCCACCGATTGTGCTAGAGAGCTGTTCAAGGGCTCAAACGCATCGGCCGGTCTAGTAGATTGCATTCGAGAAAAAATTTTTTGGTTGGGGGGTGCGGATTTTTTGTGACGGACGTCATAAGTGAAGTAGTTTTGGGGTCATTTTGGCTCATGTTGCCTGGTCTAGGGCCCAATCGCTGGGCCAAGTGTTTCGCTGAAGTTTTCATTGGAAACTAGGCTTAAGTCTGAGTCTTTTGAGCCTGTGATCTGACTTTCTAGCGTTTCTGGTTCAAAAGTTATGATCTAAAATAAACAAATTAATTAGCTAATTAGTCAAATATTTTTACTAACTTACATCATAACTTTTGAACCCGAAACCCCAG
>JGI24159J19872_10014284_pt1 | contig 10274 bp, 7 predicted proteins | sample Ectturendosymbi4_FD_19872 | JGI IMG/M metagenome (IMG submission 19872) | reverse complement strand
TCCTGGATGCCCCCAGCGGCCTTTCAGGCAAGTAGCTTTAGCTAAAATCTACATTATAGTAAGCCTACAATATTTCTGAAACTTATTCAAATAGAATCTTTCAAATAGAATGCTCTTTGTCTAATTGTTTCTTTTGGTTTATTTGAGGTGGTGCATGTTTTGCTTATGACAAGATAGTCCTAAATCAGTGGTTTCCAATTGTTTTTGCCCGTGGACCATCTATTTTTAAAGTATCCGATGGGCCACTTTGTTATGCTCACACCTCATGAACAACTAGTTTAAACTTGCACATAGGTTAGTGAAAGTTTTATCAAAGATTTATGGAACTCCCTGTGGATAGGTGTACTAACTGGACCCCATTGGGAATTACTGTCAAATTAACGCAGGTTTTGAAAGTCAGCTTTTGAGGATCAGTCAGAGAAAAATCTACTGTAAATATTAAAATGAATGACTTTGTTATGAACATCTGCTGAACAAGTTTTATATCTGCTGTTACATCTAGCTATCAGGTATATGCCCAAAACACTGATACACGCATACTTATCTGTGGCGCAGCTTTGCTGGTTTAGGTGCCACTGGTCAACTGGTGCCAAAACCTTGTTGTTGTTAACTGCATAGTGCATTGAAAGGTCCTTACCCTACCCACACTGCACATGGTATTACACTTGTGATAGTAGTTGCATAAAATTGTTATTGTTGCATCAGAAAGTATTGTTAAGCTACCACAAAAATAGATTACAGGGTAGCCATAGTCACTAATCTGTTGGCAGATGGTTTATTTGAAAAAACTTGCTTTGTAGTAAGAATAGTTTGATGAAAATAGTTGGCTATCAACAGCCTACTTGTCTTTGTGTCAGGATAGCATTTGTTGTTGGAACCATTTCGCTTTCATGTGAATTGTTTTCACTTCCATGCAGCTGTTTTCGTTCATGTGGGGCTGCCACCAGCGCATTGTGTACAGGAAATGGTTTTTCGTTTTACATGTGTAGAGTCAGAGTGTAGGGCGGTGAAAGTTGCATGTTTATCACAGAATATTCAACATAGCAGTGCAAGTGTGCGATTGCATCTAGTGGTGCTTAGGTGTCTCCATTGAATAATAATGCTAGGTCATATTTAATGATATTCAGTCCCTTCGCCACGGGAGGGCTTTGGTGGGCTTAGCACCCCCAAACAAAGCTACAAGCTCCAAAACCCCTACATTGAAATATGAAACACTGTTAATCAGTGGAGTTTTTGTCAATTTGTAGAATGTCAATCAACCCTGCACAAATGTAAAGCCCCCGATTGAAGACTTTCTGGCGACAGTTCTGACAATATTCACAAGCCAATGTTGGGTTTGGCAAATTGACAATACACCTAGTGGCCGAACTCCAATGCATGTAAAGGATAGGATTTCTGCTGGGACTGACAAAAAAGCATCGTTATGGGCAAATTCTACTGCACTTTACTGCACCATTTTTATTCTTTATGTCAGTGATTCTCAATGTGGTTCACCTGGAATATCTGGTGGTCCACAGAGTTCTTGGACTAAGATTGAACATGCCATTGAGTTCACTGATCTTATGTGCAACATAGTTTTGACTAGTGTTAATGTGGTGTCAACATAGGTCCATCGAATATTTTTTTGAAAGGTGGTCCAGTGGCCAAAAAAGTTATGAACCACCGCTTTATGCCATGCTATAAACGTAAAGTGCTTATGCACTTTTCCAAACTTTTCTCATGGTTGGAACTAAATAACTGAAAAATCAATCAGTTTTACAATGAATTTATTCATCTTCAATTGTTTTGCTGATTGACTTCAAAGTTAATGCAGGAATTTTCATTATATTTTGCCACATGAGGCTTTTTGTGAAGAAGTATTGCTGTTTTTGGCTTTGTTGGGATTGCTAGCAAACACAAAATGTTTCAAGCAAACAGTCCCAAGTCACTGCTTCTTTCTGTGCACACTACAATTTGCTCACAACTCACCTAAATTGTAGTTGAGGCTTGACCGTAAAGGAAGATAGAATCTTGCTTACCAATCCCATTAATCTTTATTTGCTTCTATTTAGCAGTATCTATAATAAATAAGCTGTCTCACGCCTTGTTTTTCAGGTAACATGTATTAGTTTATGCCTGGTTGAAAATTAATAGAGTTTGCATGCAGATTCAGTGAAAATTTAATAAACTTCTGGTAACCAACACATTTCCATTTAAATGGGAGTAGCTTAGTAAGTAAATTTAAATTTTGTTGCTTTGCTTGAATGCACTTGCGAAACAGATCATTATGATGTTGAAAACATCTTCCAATTTATATTTTGTAAGCGTTATGATTTGATTATAATACTGGCATTCAACACCTTCGGTGCCGGTGTACAAAATGTTTGTAATTTGAAATCCTGTGTGAGCTGCTGTTTTTGCGTCATTTTGCAACTCCATAACTTGCCAGGCAATTGAGCTAAACAGCTGTTCAAACCCTCAAAAATGCGGCGAGTCTTCTCGTTTGCATTGACAAAAATTAGAAAGTTTTAGATTTCAGTTTTTGTGCGTGATGTCATAAGTGGGGCAGGTTTGGCATATTTGGCCAAGGTCATCGAGCCCTGTGCCCAACTGCAAGAACCAATTTTTGGAAGCAAGTTTGTAGTGGATTCCAGGCTATAATCCAAGTCTTTTGAGCCTTTGATTGGCTTAAGACAAGTTAAATCAGCTTGTCAAATGCCAGGTTAAATTGAAGTATTTATAATTTAACCCACAATTTCATGATGTCATGCTTTTCATGTTTAATAAAAGTCAAAAAGAGATTTAACATGGGTTTTCTTTGTGAATAAACACTACCGTAGTTGAGATGTCAGCATACCTTTTGTAAATTGCTCTCCTATGCACTCAAAATATTTGCTGCTTTATTCTGTATTTATAGCATGTGTTGGAAAAATTTGTGCCAAAGGGCTTTACTTGATCGCTGGGGGTTTGGTTAATGGTTTTCACACTGTAAAAGCACCACTGCTCATCTGCTGTCCTGTAACTATCTTGAGAAAACAGTACAAACCGACCTGCCAGACTTGCTAACTCTGAGCTGCCAGCACACAGTGAGGTCACAGCCTGTTTATGTGCCAAAAATACCGATTTTATCACTACTTTTCTGCAGCGTATCACAATGGAAACAACCTGAAGGCCAGAACATACAACAGGGTGTTGAAGAACTGCATTGTTTGATTGAGAAGCTGGGAGCAACAAAAACTGGGTTATTTCTTGTTGAATGTGAATCATTTCAAAATGCAACTAGTATGTTTTACAGTGTCATGGTTAATGGTGTTGAAGTAAAGTTTTCAGCCTTGTACATAAACTCTGCAGAATTGTTGTGATGAATGATGCTCATTAAATGCTTTCAGTAATGAACATGACACGAGGCCATGAATTTGTTGAGCTGAAAGGAAAACACCAGTTGTGATGTTTTGCAGACCCAAATGCTAAAACACTGCATTGTGTGTATGCCAGTGAGTATCCTGCCTCAAGATTCGCCTATTTTGAAGATGGTTCGTTTTTGGTTAGCGATGTAATGCTGCCTTCATTTCTTTCAAAACTACGAGCTGTATGGCAGCCAAAGAAAGCTGGCAAGATTGAATGCAAAGGGCAGCGATATGAATTCGGAGATTTTATCATTAAGGTTGGCACAGTGTCAGTTGGACCAAACGCGAAAGGCATTGTCATTGAGGTATGTGACAGTTTTTTAATTTTTTTAATTTGAAAAATGCCGAGTGAATGCCTAAGCTGAACTTGGTGCACAAACAGTGTTGCCGTATGATTCTGTTTTATCAAATCTCTTCAAACGCAGGTTTAGTACGATTTTAATGGCTTACACCGAAACTACTGGTGTTGAAAGTCATGTCCAGCAGTCGACTACAACCAGTAGCCCAAAACTGCTGATTAAGTCTAAAGCTAGACCCAAAAAAACAAACATGTTTAAATTCAAGCATGGCTAAACTTAAAAAAGAGGTTACAAGGATTGTCTTTATGGATTCAGTGATGTGATAATTTGCGCTGTTTGTAAATGACTGCCAGTAAAAGTCCGTTATCAATTATTAAGCGGCAGGTTCAACTTCGATATCGTCCGTTCTTTTTCAGCTGGAATATTCTGCTTGCGTATTTGCAAAGGATTGTTGGGGATTGATGTCAGAAATGTTGCTCACGCTAATGGGAGACCAAGCGCCGCCTATTTTGCCGACAAATTTAGCTGCGAAGTCCGTGGAAAAATATTCTGCAGAGTTTACCGTGCAGCAATATGTTGAAGTTTTTAATAACCTAAGGAAAGTCAGTATACTGTAGATATGGAGAACTCATATTATAAGTGTGACATTCCAATCTTGGGATATGGTATGGATGAAATCCTTCGTAAATTTCGTATGGAGCAATCAATTTCGGAGATCTTACTTAGGTTTTCGTCAAACTTTACCGAAGTTGAATCACCCTCCGTGGTGATACGCCATTTTTTGTGTACACGATATGATTTCTATAAATTTTGCGAAAATTGCCAATGAAATACTGCCATTTTACTCCAAAACCATACCCCAATACACGTACATGGATCTTCGGAATTCAAATCCATGTCCAACCCAAATCTAGAAACTTCGTCCAATTACAAGCCGCAAATCTACATTTGGATACAAGAAACAAGTCAATACTAGTGCGCCCAGCCATATAAATATATTGAAACTATCATTTTCTATTTCGAGCGTCTTTGATGTACTTGACTAGGACTGAATAAAACATCGTGCACCTACCAGCCTGTTAGCTTTTTTGTTGTGATGTTACGAATTAAAGTTGGCTTATTTTTGAAAGGAGTCGCAACCAATGCTGCAAGGCACTCAGTGAAATTATGATAATCTGATGCAAGAACGTGTACCGCTTGCCGTAACTCAGTTACGTATTACCCCGAACACATGGGCGTCGGAAGTTTTTTTCCAGGGGGGCAATAGTGGATTATTTCAAAGGTAGCCCAAAAGATCTTTCCGGGGTGGCCAAAAGTGGTGAAATTTTATTTCACCAGTTCGAAATTTAGAAAACCTTTTCTTGCTAAAAACTTGATAAGAAAATGTCAAATTTCAACATGCAGGGAGACCTTGATCCCTCCCCCCCTTTCGACGCCATGCCTAAAACCAAGGGTCTTTTTTGCAATCCTTGCAACGTTGCAGGCTTACTGTCCATCTGCAGCCTGTCGCAACCTTTTAGTGCATCGGACGCGTTTAGAACATGTATTAAATATAGTCTGTGTGTAGCGCTTCGGTGGATCAGTTGCAATTCACTTAAACGATCAGAAAACTAGGGAAAAGGAAGCATTAGAATGGTATATATTTACATTAAAGTGCAAGTGTAACTCACGAAGAAACGATGTGAACCTGAAAAAATTTGTTCAAGCTGATGTGACGGCGCATTGCGTCGCATGCAGAGAGCACGCAATCGGGAAGTGCTTCAAAAATGCAGTTATGCACAAGCAACAATAGAGTGAACCTGGTCGAGCGGAGAATCTCTGTTGTTGCTTCCCCACTAGCGGATTTGGCGTTCTTTCCGCTACGCGTTCGCATCTCCCATTACGAGCCGCAGCTAAATTGGCCATACGTAATTAATAACAACAGGGCCGGCATTAGTAAGTGCTGGGCCCGATTGGAAGCACTTTTGTGGGGCCCCACTCAGTGGCGTATGCGAAAATTTTTGATAGGGCATCAAGTCATAATGATTAAAATCGTTGATGTGAAGCGAGGTCTGGGGCATGATCCCCAGCTTCACCTCTCCAGCAGAGACTTCAGCGGACAACGCCGTAACACGCAATACATTCATGAGTTACTACACTCAATACCTCCAGAGAGGAGGTACTGAATGAAGTGCGACTGCACATCCAGAGCGAAGGCGTTTGCAGCAGCAGCACCAGATTCTGTTTTCGATGCCGAGCATCTTAGCCATGAACAGTCTACCGCTTCGCCATTTTGCAGTAAGCTAATCTTTTGCAGTGAAAGTTAGAAAACCTTGTTCGTCACTCTCGTTTCTGGCGAAAATCGGTTGTGATTGTGGTTCTCTTGGGGCTAAATACTCACCAACTTTCCGACTCTTGACACCTGGGCATGTAGCAGGATCATCCTCGCAAGCCTCAACGGATGCACTAGCTTCCTTTGTCAGACTAAACAATTTCGAAATGACTTATCTCACTTCTCGTACATAAACTTCCACTTTGACTATTTGGCAACACATCATCAGGCTGGTTCATGGGTGTCCGCAGATATTTTTCGAGGCGAGGCAACGTCGACAATTCGCTAATGCTTTTTCAGGTTGTGAAAGATGCAATGCAGATCGACCTTCACAAAACGCTTTACCCTTTCAACACCACAAAGAAAATTCATCATGAAAGCACGCGCTCCATCCAATACAGTGGCGTACGCAGAAAATTTTCATGGGGGTTTCCATACGGTGGTCATTTGTATTTGATGTGCGCTGTTTGTGACGTCACAAGTTGACGTCGTATTCCTGTTTCCAAACCAACGTTTAGGCGATGTGCTGAATATAAACTATCAGCGCTCTAGGTTAGGATATCGGAGGAAAATAAACTCAATGCTGCGACACAGCAGTTCATAACTGCAAAAATATCAGGCTGCCCGTTTAAACAGGGGAATAAAGCACTCATCACTGCGTCCGAACAAATTTCCACCGGAAATTTTTGCATTAAGTCGACAAATTAACAAACAAAAAGTATGCGAAAACAACCTCCTTTGCGCAGGTAATTAAAGTTTTTGTAACATATCAAACTCAGGGGGGTTACCTCAAAACCCGCCCTTGCGTACGCACTTGATCCAATATCATTATTATTGTGAACTGCAGACAATTGAGTCTGAATTGAACTTGAAGTATCAACAACTACGTTTGCGGTGCTTACATTAGTCTGTATGGATTGAACCTCAATTCCTATACTTTGGCTATCAGAAATGCTTTTCTTTTGATAAACTACTTTATATCCATTTTTCGAGCACTATCTAAAAATAAGTCATAATTTCAGAATAATCAGAACATCGGTAGCGGTGAAAAAACACGAAAGTTAGACACTCTCGCAAAAGTCCTTCAAGCAATGAGAAGTAGACCTGTAAGTTGACAAAGACTATCGGCAACTTACTAGAGTTAGAACACCACACAGGCTTAAAACTCGCAAGAGCAAATACAGCTTTGCACTTGCTCGCTCAGAAGTCAGAATTAAACCTTGTGTATATTTCCACAAGCCTGCATACATACAAACTACACAGTGTGTTGAAAGAAGACTGCATAATCGTAGTTTAAGTCAGTGTGGTCCAACTACAGGCCTGCGGGCTGCATGTGGCCCGCCTCACCGTGTTCAGTAGCCCGTGGAAGCATTCAGAAAAATCTTCAAATTTGAAATTTGTTGAAAGCATGTGAGGTTGCATTTGTTTCATTAAATTGCTTGCGCTGGATAAAGTGGATTTGCACAAGAACAAAGAACAATGCGTTTTCTGTGTACCATTACTACTTTTGTCTTATTTATTTGTTTTACGATCAAATTAGAAGGTACGGCCCTACCCTAACCCTCCGCTAGGGCACCTGACTGTATAATCTCATGTTTTTACGGTGCCCCGGCTTTCGGTGTCTTGAAGAGTACATCTGGCACAATGAACTCAATCTGTCTATATCAATCAGCTAAAACCGACCTTCTCAAAGTAGCCTCGAGCCAAATTAATTGCCCATTGCTGCGATAGGTAATTTTAATTACTGTAAAACAAAGAACAAGCATAACATCTTTGATTAAAAATGTAGGCTGCAATACTAATGGTATTAGAGACTGTAAAGAGCTTCTGGAAATTAACCAGTAAAAATATATTTCCCAAACTAAGAGATTGCGCTCGAGGTTTGGAAAGACATACATATGTAAGAGTAGGCTACGTACATTTTCTGCGATGAAGCAAGTCAAATCTACAGTAAAAACAGAAATTGAATGGCATACGAAACACTGGGCAATAATCTCCGACTTGCTGCCACTAACACTGGTATTGCTAAAGGAACGATGGTGTCAGAGAAGCCTCGACTACAGTCAGACATCCCCACTGATAGAGATTTGTAATAATTTCAATGACGCACTCACGTATCTTCCCTTTTTTAGTTTTAAATGTCGTCATTCTGTTGTTTTACACATCATTTTATTGGAAGTGGCCCCCAAGTTGTCACATTTTTGTAAAATGGCTCGAAGGTAAAAAGCAGTTGGTCCACGCTGGATTAAGCTAATCATTCAGGCACATTGGTCACACTTAGTCTCACACTAGCAACGGATATGTCAAACTTGTGGTTGCATTGCTACAGATTCACTCTGGCTTTTTTTCACACAGTATAAACCAGCGTGCCTTACCGCTATCAGCAGTCACTGTCTCGCTACATTATCTACCAAGACATCTGCGATCAATAGCAAGCAGCAACATGCGGCAGAACGTCTACTGTCGTGATTTGATGTGAACCATATTATTGCCACGCAATAAAGACCAACTGCAGAAGAATCCGCCCCAAGTTCGGTCACGCAATGTAGTGTAAGTGAACTGCAAGCTTAATACTGCATGACTCCAGGACGGTGAACCTGGCTCTTGTACAGTGTGTGTCTTACCGACAAATAAACTGTCATTGCAAGAATTACATCAATTAATCGAAATTGAGCTGCTGACTTCATGTTTTCTAGAAATTTTGTTCTTAGGTCCAATTTCCAGGGAGGGGTAAATGCCGTTTTTCTCTCCCCTGCGGTCGCCCATGACCAGAACCGTTAACCTGGCTCTTGTGCAGTGTGAGTGTCTTACCTGCAAACAAAGTGTCATTGGAATAATTAAATCATTTACTGGAAATTAAGCTTCCGACTTGATGTTTTCTTGAAAATTTTGGTTCTTAGGCCCAATTTCCGGGGGTCATGCCCGTTTTGCCCCACCCCTGGGGACGTCCATGGGCTGGCTGCCTGCGTTGTCGCCATCATCACTGTGGCTTGGCTCTTCCAGAGCTTCTTGCGCATTTTCTGAGGTAAGTCTGGTAAAATACTTGTCCAACGCACTTTTCTCTTTCTCTTTTGGCCTTTTTTGCCTAGCTTTAGCCTCCTTTTGAATAACACTTAAAATTTTCGACCTATGTCACTTGGTCTTTGACTCAGAAAAAATATATTCTCAAATAATTAGCCTAAATTCAAGCCTATTGTTAAAACCAAAAAAGCGCCAGTATAACACCTGCCTATCACTTGAGTGTAGGCTGTACTGGTTACAGCAGAGGTCTCAAAGACACGGCCCGCGAGGGCGTCTTGTGGCGCTCGCGATGGTTTTTGGGAAATTTAAAATGATTAACATGTACGCCATTCAGTTTATTCATCGGTGTTTACCTATAACTCACGATAACCATCGCCAGTGGTGGTCTTAGCAATTTGGGGGCAGAGCCGGAGGAAGGGTCCCCGTACCCCCCGGCCGGGGGGGCGGGCAAAAAGGAGGTCCCCAAATCTGACTGAGTACCTTTGTTACGGCACACAGAGACACCATCACACATTTCATCTTTCAATTTCATCTTTCATATTTATCTATTACATCAAAGAATTTGATCTTCCCACGACCCGTAACTTCCTGAAGCCAATCATTGCCAAATGCCTCGTGAATAGCTTCGTTGTCAGTATTTGCCTTGGTAAGCTGGCTGTTGTTCAGGTGATGTTGCTGAATCCACGTTAATTGTAAGCATTTTTAGTATAGCCTAATAAAAATATTCAGAAAAATTAAATTGTAGATCAGTTGCGTAGCTAGAGGTTTTAGCCATAGGGTGGGAAACGTATAACTGAAAGGGACCCACTGGTCACCGTAGGGGCCCCCTCGCCAACATTCAGAAAAAAGCTTATAAATAAAAATGTGTCCGGTGTGGATTTCTATTATACTGTACTAAAACCCGAAATCACCCGAAAAGAACAGTCCAAAAACTTCCGAAAAACGCATAAAGCAACAGCTTACTGAAAACCGAAAGGTATACTGCATACCGAAATACAAATAAAGTGGACTCAATTTTTTATTTAGCTTGTTATGGGGGAGGTTCGCACCCTTGTACCCCCGTCGGTCACACCACTGTTGTAGACTGTGTTGTATCATTTCACTATACAAATATAGAATAACCGGTATACAATCATATATTTTATTTCCGTAATTGTATTGTATTGTATAACGTCTTCACTCCCACACGCAAAGCGCTAGGTTTTTAACATGCATCGCAGTAAAGAGAAAAGAAAACGCAAGTACACGAAAGAAGAC
>JGI24159J19872_10014283_pt1 | contig 10275 bp, 4 predicted proteins | sample Ectturendosymbi4_FD_19872 | JGI IMG/M metagenome (IMG submission 19872) | reverse complement strand
TCCAACCCTCGCAGGCATCCAACCTGCTGAGCTTCGTCGCAATGGAGCCACACTGTCTCTAGCACCCCGTGCCATGGAGCGTGGACATCTGCTTCACTCAGCGCTCACACGCCCATCGAGTGCAAACGCACGGCGCCTAAAATCGAGACACCCATTTGTGCCAGCCGCACAACATCTCATCAGTTTATATGCCAGCAACATACGTGCGGCGCTGTGGGCGGATCACCAATGGAATGCGGAGTGGACGGACAGCCCACAAGACTCCGCATTTTCATCCCCGACACCGGCACCCACCCCCCAGAATGACCCTCCCAAGAAGCGCTGGATCTGGTTTAACCGCCTCCACACCAGTGTCGGACGTTTCCGCTTCTGCTTGTGCAAATGGGGAATGGGGTATGGCCTCCTCTGCGGTCTGTGAGTGTGGCGCAGAAGAACAAACCATCGACCATGTTGTCCTCCAATGTTCAATCCATCGGCCTCCCCATGGACTGCATGGCCTGACGGTTCTAGAAGATGAGACAATCGAATGACTGCTCAACACCTGCCCCGAGATCGAGTGCGGCCAAACAGTGGTTTAAACAACTCGCTCAAAAGAAGAAGCGTGAATTTGCAACGGAATTCTATAACATAGCAGTATATATTTTAAAATGGACCAAAAAGTTCAAAAGGAAGGGTGTTTGCGTAAGTCTAAAGCAGTGGTTCTCAACCTTTTTGGGCCCATGGACCACCTTTTCAAACAAAATAATCTGTGGAAATGTGAAACTGTATTGCACATAGATCAGTGAATAATGGAACTCTCTGTGGATCACTACAAATTCCCGGAAGACCACTATTGATAACTATCAATAATTATCATTAATTACTGAGGTGTAAAGGTTCTGGACGACCGCCAGAATAGGAACAGAGAATCGATAAATTTAGGAAGTGTATGCAAGAAGACCTAGAAAAGGCTTTGACATGGTGCTATGTCGCAAGTAGTACGCGTATTTAAAACTTTTGAAATTGTTTATAAAATCCATATGCAGTTAAATTCATCAATCTAATGTTTATGAATAAATGTTGTTCTACTAAATATTAGCCAATCTTATTTCGTGCACCTAAGGCTTGTAGCAACTCAGATATATGCACTTGAATCGATATGAATTGTTTTTGAACGCCCTGTACATCAATTTCTGGTTCAATTTTTTAGAGCAAATTTATTAAATTGCACAGCGGCCAAAATCTTGATGAACCCGTTTTCAGGTTTATAAAAAAGTGTTTTCAGACGATTTTTGCACAGAAGTAACTACTTTTGCGGTGACTTTAAATAGCGTTTCGGTACATTTATTGCTGTGCAAAATAGGTTTTGATTTCCTAAAAGGCTTCTGTGAAAGCTTTACGTTATTTTGACGATATAGATAACGTTTTCAGTTAATGGTTAAGGGATTCAATTTTGAATAGCTCTAGTTAATAGACACTTTTTAAAGTTTCTACAAGATTTCCACAAAAAACACATTTGTTGTTTGGTTTACATGCGCATACTTTCCAACATGGCAGAAGAAATATTTGTGATTGGCACAAAAGATAAACAACATAAAGCAAAAACAGCATTTTCTTGATCAAGAAATCAGCATTCAAAAAATCGATGTTTGCGGTTATTCGAAATCATTAAGCCTGTTTCCGCAAAAAGATAAAAACGGCAATAGCACATACGTTTCAATTACGAAATTGTCTGTAAATTTCTATGTACTAAAAGTCAACTACAATATTGTTTGCATAAAACATAGATATTAACCAAAAATTATCGTATTTTATACTAATATATTTGTTTTGGAAGAAGATTACAAACTTCATTGCTGGGAGTTTTGCATACGTTTTTTAAATTCCCACAAAAGCTGGTTGCGATTAGATGTTGCAACTTTATGGGCTCTGAAGTCTTGAATTTAACGCAATACCTGGTCTTAAGGGATGCAATTAATTGAGCATGCGCTACCAAAGCTTGCAGGCTGGATTCGATATCCAGTCGGTCATACCGAAGACCTAAAAAAACGGTACTTTCGACCTGTCCAGCCTCGTTCTCAGGGTTGATATGTGGGTGTGCAAGGTAACGGTTCACACAAGGTGGCGCCATTGACTCGATACCAGTGCAGCATTCACTGCGAAACCAGCCGCGTGACCCACAGCGCAAGCATATGGAGATGGACGCCCGCGCATCACTCTACTCCTTAAGCGTGCTGATATCTTTTTGGTCCACTCCGATCTTTAGATCAGAATGGAACAACCCTATGTTTCAACCAAGGTTATTGGAAACCTTTCTAATGTGGTAAATTTTCGTTCGCCGCAAGTGTGTGCGGCCAATGTGTCGTAAATAAACTGTGTCTTGGTGCAATTAATGGTAAACTTGGTTTAACTTCATAATTTGAAATACTTGTGCAGGCGTGATTTTTCCTTTACAGACCTTTTACATTTTACAAGATTTTGTACTTTGGAAAAAATCCTGCCGAAGTTTGATCTTAAGCTGCACATCTTCACCGATTCAACAGTGCGTTCTTAATTGTTGAAAATCTACAAAAACATGGCTATTTATCTTTGAGAAGAGTCGGTTGAAATTCATATTTGGCATTGTTGCTGACTCACGAATAAGCGGGTTTACTTTGCGTTTGGGATTGATTCACCTTGCGTTTCCTCGCCACCTTGCGGGAATGGTAAATTTTCTGAAACAAAAGTTTGGTCAAAGATAACAATCAAATAAAGCAAATATATTTAGATGCTGAATGAATTAGACTGAGATGAAATTCCTTTCTTCAATTCGTTTCAATGGCCACGAGAAACAGCGTATGCTTTTTCTAATTAAATCTTTATTGCAGTGCTAGATGCATAAAAATATCACTAGATCTGAAAAAATTAGATTTGATATTCTGCGTTGAGATTAACAGTTTTGCTTGAAATTCTTTACGTGTGTACTTTATTACCTAAAACGTTTATACCATTTGCAAGTTTTTTAAAGGAAGTCATGCTGAAGCCTGGAAAATCGTGTACCAACCTGTCTTCTTATTAATTTTGCAGATCTTTTTCTGTAAAGAAATCACGACGTGAATCGTTGCGTGAAGATTTGTACCATAGCAGCACGAGCTATTTTTTTCTAATCTCAGTTTCTTATTGTTTTCACTTCTGTGGTGTTTCTTGCTGCACTATTGCCGATCACCTTACTTTCATTTATTTGCAGGAACATTTCAGTAGAAATAATTAATTGACTTAAACGTTAGGTTGATTTGATCCAAAATATTCCGTAAGTGCTGTCGTTTTCAGCTTTTGAAAGAAATCTTAGAAAAACTAGCTCGTGCTGCTGGGACAACTAGCTCGTGCTGCTGGGACAACAAGCTCGTGCTGCTGGGACAACTAGCTCGTGCTGCTGGGACAACTAGCTCGTGCTGCTGGGACAACTAGCTCGTGCTGCTGGGACAAATCGTTCTTCGAAGACATCCTTAGTGAAAATCACCAGATTGCAGGGAGTAATCACTAGATAGGTCCAATAATCACTAGGTCGCGTGAAAAATCACTAGGCGTGACACCGGTGAGGTATTTTAATATTTGAACTTGAACGACTGTTATCGTGTGCTTGGACCAGTTTGTAGTGGTTGAGAGATTTTCTGTTTGCGTGAAAATTGTATTCGCTCCATCTCCACCCACTCAAATCGCTTAGTCTTCATCCACTCAAATCGCTTAATCTTCACCCACGCAAATCGCTTAAATTCTTCATCTACCCTGCCAGTATTTACAGAATGTTCCGAGTTGTTGGTGACTGCATGTTGGTTTTGTGCATTTGTGCATGATTTGCCAGTTATGATGGACGGGTTCTCAGGCATACCAAATGCAATACTTTCAAAATTTATATAACAATGAATTACTGTGTCGAGTGCTAAAGTCAACGTCATATTTTGAAACAACTCTGGCACCAGAGAGATTGATTTTCCTTACTTGCTTTGATATCAAACACAACACTGTTTTACTTGCTCTGACTGCCATTTCAGCGCTCTCAGTTGAATTATTTTACTATTATCGCGAACGCAGCAATGCTTTTACCAGATGTGTTAAAATAGTAATATCAATTGCAATTAATTCTTATACAAAAATGAAACGCAAGAATATAGAAAAAAGTTTCTTTGTGTTCTAACGAATATTTGGCACTTTCAGGCCTACTTTGGTGCTTTGAAAGACCATTTAGGGGTGCTTGACCGGCAGCTAATGCCATTTGTAGCAGTTAAAATGCCAGTATTTGTTTTTGCTATTTTGTTCTTCTAAGGAAACCTTCAAACACTATACGAGTAGGAACATGAAGGGTGTAATGCAACCCAAATTTGATTACTTTTTCCTGGGACATGTGACATCCATTACTTCCGCACCAACTATTTTTGACTTTCCGACGTCCATTTTTGATCGCTTACACAAGAAAATCGTATCTGCGAAGCGAAACACACATCATACAAATTTTATACACTGCACCCCCAAAGAACTGCTTTTCTAGAGGTAATTTTTATATGTGCGTTGAAAATGCGCGTTTTAGATCCACTTTTTTTCATATCAAGTCATGGCGTGGGTCTACTTTTCACATATAAGGTTTCCGACGTCGCATCTGGCGCAAAACGTTTTGCACAAAATCACACTGAAATTTTAAGGTAGTAGGATGCACAAAATTTACTATACATCAGGTAAACCTGTGCAGTAGAGTGCATTAATTTTCTATTTGTAGGTTTTCGTGGACATTTTTGTAAAATAACTCTGGCACCATTCTATTTGTGCCTGAAAATCAGGAAAAGTCATAAAACACAGGTTTCTAACATTTTTCTAAATATATAAAATCAACAAAAAACAAGCCCCTAGATAGAGGAATATCCCAGATTCCTGAGCAGGATTTTAATATTAACAGTGAACGCTTTTGAAAACACGTTAAAAACGTCTTTTTGTTTCTATATTGATAGATACATTATTTTCACGTTTTGTGAAAGAAACGACATGCTGCATAATACAGCCTCAGTAATACTCTGTTACGTAACGGTTCTGTTTTAGTGATCAAGGGTATTCTAGGATTTCAGCGATTTGCAGATGATCTTATTTGGTTAATTTTGCACATTGACTGAAAACAACAACTGCTGCCATCTGGCAAGATTATAATCTTTATGTCACAATCTCGAAGCGCTTCAACAAAACTCCAGAGCGATTTTTGCCAACATCAAAGTTTTAAGAAATGCCAAATGCTTGCCAAATTCCCCCTCATTAGCATTAAAACTTGTGCAACGTATTCCGCATCCTCTTTTTTATTATTGATCGCATGCAATGCGACGGATTTATTTAACGACAGTTGGCGGCAAGTCGACGGAAATAATGCTTTTCATCGGTTGCGGTGAATGCTGTTGCTCAAGGAGCGCTGCGGCGAGTCACGCAGTAGCCGTGGATCCAATTGGGAGGTGGACACACTACCACTGAGCTAATTGCCCATCCTTTCTTCGCTGATATGGCTTTTCAACCAAGGCCTCTCATTTTTTTCACACGTCACCCAACATGAATTAGTGTAAGGCGGCCAGGACTGGGAAAAAATCATAGATTTTTTATTAAACGTTTTTCACTGCTACAGGTAGTAATGAAATTATGAAAAATCTGAAAGCAGGAACATGAAGACGTTTCTTCTCATAGCGCATACAAAACGGAGGCTCCGCGCTCCCTGTTAAAAAATAGTAAAGCAGGTGTCGGTCACATCGCAATGTTTTTGTAAACCTCCGTTCAAAATCTGGATGTATCTTGTATTTTATTGCATAACGGCTTCACTCCCACACGCAAAGCAGTAGACTTTTGAGCATGCAAGGCAGTAATAAGGAACACAAAGTTACATAAAAAAACACGAAGATAGGGTAGATATGAGGTGATAGTAGATGAGCATAGGCTTGTTGGCGATAACACAATTACTTTGATGAAACACAAGGATATATATGTGGAACTAGTAACGGGCACACGCGTGGGTGGCCCTTCACGGTTGCTATAATACAGTGCTGCGATGACTTCCAAGAAAGCCGATTTATGAAATGCATGGGCTAGTGGGAGGTTTCGAAAAAACACAGTTATTTGGCTTCATCTCCTCAGGGCGAAGCTACTTATAGTATAAAGAGCACTTTATATCAGTAAGTAAAAGTCTTTTGATCTGAGCATAAGGTTTGATATGCGCAATGCGGTTATATGTTTTATGGAAGCAAAATGCGTTGCAGGAAAGGTCAAGCCACCAGAGGAAAATGTTTTAGCGTTGCCACTTAAAGCATGTTAGATCAATTAGCTTGTCCAGTTTCTCATTATGTTTCTGACGACTTGCCAAAGTACTTGAAGATTTCTTCATTTGAAGTTTTTTTTTCCACGAAACCTCGTTCATTGCTTTTTACATGATGTGGTGGATTATTATCCAAGAGCAACAGACCAGCAAAATCAGCAGCAAATTGTAGATTAACTGCTTATAATACTATATTAGTTAAGCTATTACCTACACTATCCCCTGTCCTATCCAAATAGTATGACAAGTGCATTGTGAAGTGGAGAAAAGAAAAAATATTACTTATTATTTTGCAGTCGCGCGCTCGCTTAGCAAAGTACCTGCAGGAAAGGAACATGCGTTCACACAAACAAGTCACATGATACTGGAACGTACAGTAGATCGGTACTTTTGATTTGAATTTTACTTTGGACTCACACAGCTCTGTGCAAATTGTTGAGGATTTCCAGGCACTCAATCAGTCCCGCAACTACCAGCGTTTTTGCTGAAATCTGCAGGACAAAGTTCTGCGATGAAGAAGTGTAAACGCCACAAACGAAATAATTTTTTGTATCAAGGAGTCTTACAAGGCAGGGCGTAACGAGGGGGGCACAATGGACCGGGCACTGAATCACTGGGGGGAGGCGCCGAAAGTTCCCAACAATGTCACAAGTACTTTCTTCAATACAGTGCACTTGCTTCTGCAAGACCTAAGGTTCGAACATGGGGGCGCCAAATTTGTTTCTTGACCCGGTCGCCATCTAACCTCGGCACGCCCCTGCTACAAGGTTAGAAGCATAGCTAGGTGTAGGAACAGGTAAATGTTTGAAGATTTTTGTCCGAATTTCTCCAAACTTGACCAAAAGCAACTTTTTCTGCGAATATTTTCTCCCACACAGATCATGAAGACCTTTATTTGGGATGACCTCCCAAAAAAAAGTCTTCATGTGATTCTGCAAACGTTGGGCGATATTTTTTCAAATAAAAAACGATGGACTGCTCGTATTTTCAGGGAGTTTGCTCAGATTTTCAGGGATTTTGCGAACAGTTTCACAGATTTTGCCCAGAGTTTGCGAAGATTTTCGTAGATTTTGCCCAGATGAGGTATGGTCTCTTCTGCGGTCTGTGAGTGTGGCGCAGAAGAACAAACCATCGTCCATGTTGTCATCCAATGTCCAATCCATCGGCCTCCTCATGGACTGCACGACCTGACGGTTCTGGACGATGAGACAATCGAATGGCTGCTCCACACCTGACCCAAGATGTAGTGCGGCCTAGCAGTGGCTATGAAGAACTGACACATGGGAAGAAGCCTAGATTTTCACGGATTTTTGACAAATCAAAACTTCTGGGGGTGCGCTTGCATCCCTTTACGTCCCCACCTCCTACACCACTGGTTAGAAAGATCATGCCATGATATTTCTATCATATAGTTGATCGGGAATGTTGTTCAGTGTCCATCGCCTTAACTGTGGCTGCTCCAACATAGTAAAGGATAGTTAGAAATTCCCACAAGTTATTGTTGAGACAAACATGGTTTTCTCAGGTAAGTTAGAGATAATCGCTAGTTCCCATGGTAGACTGCGGTACCGAAGGGTTCGATTAGGGGTAAAATGTGGTCAGTGGGGCGAAGTTGAAAAAACGTACTCTGTTTTCAACAGAAGTTTAACTCAAGATCAAATTCATAGTATTTAAATACTGTATCAAATTCATAGTACTTCAAGGTCACGTTTCTTACCTTACCACGTCCAGCCTACATAGTAGTGGCAAAACAACATTATTTCGCCAGAAATCGCAACAAACTCACTATTATTACAGAATTGCAACTAAACTTGCAAAGCATATCAATACCTGTTGTTGTAATTTCAACAAAATATCGATGAACAGAAAAAAAACGGTTCTGCATGAAAAGTTTGACCTAACGATAAATTTTGACCTAATGATAAATTTTGACTTTTTTTACCTAATAGCTTGGGAGTCGCTCATGGTGTGAGCGTGAAATTTGATTTGTGAACGTTTCATAAGTTTAAAAATGGCAGAAAATGTTTGACTTTATTGACTTTTGGTTGCCCTAGTCATCACTATTACATTTGACACTCTCTTTAGATACAAATTTTGCCTTGGCATGAAGGAACTGCAGAACTAATGGGGTATGAGAAGCACAAAGTTTGAAAGTAGCTATCGCTATGGATAATTCAAACCTGTATCTAAAGAGAGTGTCCAAGCGCTTTGCATTGGTCTTGGGTTGGCATTCACAATCGAGCTGGTGGTTAAACACTTTAAATACTTGACAATAGTTTACCCAACATCATATAACTTCTGTCGTCCCAGTCAGACCCGTAGCGTCGAGGGGGCATTCGGGGGCAGTGCCCCACCAAATTGTTTTCTCCCCAAATTTTGTTGTGCCCAGAAAAATTTGTTTTAAACATATAATAAAAACAAAGGTCTTTGCTTCCCTAAAAATGTATTTTGTCCCCCAAACCTTAAAATCTGGCTACGGGCCTGGTCCCAGTTGGTGACAAGTTAACATTTTCAACATTTAGCGAAGGGTCACAGGGCTCTCGATGACAAGCAAAGAAGACTAAAAATTGTTACCACAGAAAAGAAGGTAGTTGGTATTTTGTTTAACATTGTGAAATTTGATGACAGCAAAGAAAAATGATGGCCAAGCAGAGGTTTGTTTTTCGTTTGTATGCATATGACAATTACTTTTCAAGATTTGGTTTCTATAGCATGGCCTTATCTTATCGTAATGGTGTGAGTTAAAATACTCAAAGGATTGCCTGAATGACAAGAAAATCTCGCTATATTGATCGTCAAAATAGTTTATGGATTGCAAAGTTGCTTTAACCACCAATAACACTGGAGACGGGAAAAAACGCTCACTGTAAATTGCAATTCCATCTTGGGATCCAAAACAAGCTTTCGGTATAATGATGGCAACAGGATTCTCCAGACGTGAATTCCGCTTGCGGTCTAAAAATTGTTTGCTCTCGAATGATGGTATCGCAAGTTTTCTAAAAAAAGCTATTTTTTAGACAGTGTTGAAAAGTGATTGAGAACTTGTACCTCATGGTAAACTCGGCTGTGTGTCTACCCAAAACAAAGTTTATGTTTTAAAGTTAGGCTTTTCTCTCAGATGGCACTTTTCCATTGATTTTGCCCATTTGATCAGTAATGCATTATGGGTCATGGACTCATAATTATTAGTTCTTGCGCAAAGAAAGATTCTAGAGCGAAACTTACCATTGCTTTCGCTCGAACAACGCACAACGTTCGCTTGTAGCATTCAAGCAGCTGGAAGCAGATTCGTCCACACAGTAATTGCACATACACTCGCCAACACAGAGGTCTACGCGAATACGTGTAAGCAACTTACGCATGATAAATAATGCATGATTGTAAGACCGTGTCGCAGAATGCAGCTATTTTTCGTTGTCATGAAGGAGCTTTAATCAGTTAACTACAATTGATGCCTAAGAAAAGCGTTAACCCTCTGGAGTTAGCGAACAATCGAACTGGATTTCTACAATGAATAAATGGGTGCACGTTTTCGACATTCAAAGTATCAAATTATTTTTGACGAAATGTACAGTACAGCACAGGGCGTCCATAAAGTCTTTCAACAATTAAAAAAATACCGCCAAAACTAGTATTTTAATTATTTGGCTAAATTTGTTGCAAGTACTTATCGCTTATCGAAGATTTTGATCACGTTGCATTTGTGTATTTCAGATATCCTGCTGATGAAATACTGTAACTAGTCTTAAACGTAATATGAAGTGGACCCCCATAGAATTGCTACAACCTTACTTCATCAAAACGACTAGATATCAGATATTGAACAAAGGTAATGAACAACACTGATGTAACTGAAAGACCATCGATGCCATTTTTACCACTGATGGGACTGTGCTGCAGCGAATAAGGCAAGGAGTCAATTACCCCCTTGAAGAGCATCGTGCAATTAATGGTGCCAAGTGGAGGAGCANNATTTGAGCTAT
>JGI24159J19872_10014280_pt1 | contig 10275 bp, 10 predicted proteins | sample Ectturendosymbi4_FD_19872 | JGI IMG/M metagenome (IMG submission 19872) | reverse complement strand
ACTTTGCATGCCAACATTTTGATATATTCCTGTCTTACCAGTGAAATATTCTGCTTAGTACTATGTTTTTTCTGGTTACAGGGGTTGACATCAATGTAAAATTTAACTTCCTCAGCGATACTGACATGTTAACAACCTTATGTGCCTTAAAAAACACGTTTCATATCAGAATATAGTGTAGGTAACATACATTCAGTTGGTTACATAACCTTTTAACATTGCCATTTCACCATGGAAACATACTTTTGCCATGGTAATTTGGCCTTCTGCAATGTCCTAAAAATTAACTGTAACCCTAACCCTGGCATTGAAGTTGTGCATGGTAAAATGATGGCATTAAGAAGACTTGCTCTGCATTCGATTTGCATGAACTTGGCCAATATTGTCTACATATGCTAATTTCAATTTGTTAATACTCAAACACAAAAAATTTTATGTATTCCATATTTTGATATATTGTAGGTAACAAATAGGGCTGTGATATCCGATGGTCATCAGCATTTTTTAATTTGATCCATGGGGTCAATTTCAAGGTCAAAATATAGGTCAAAAGGTCATCACCCCAAAATTTACCCAAATCACAAAAATGATGTCAGATTTGAATTCCGGGCTTTTTCCCCTTTTCAAATATACCTTACTTTTCCAGATTGTACTACTAGTTCAAAAGATATAGGGTTTTGAAGTTGGGCGCCCCCCTTTATTTTCTCTAAATTTTCAAAAATTTAGCCCCTCATACCTCCGAAACCAATCATCCAATCAACGAAAAATTTTAGATTTGAGATTTGGGGCCAAGACCAACATGCATGCCGAATTTTATTAAATTCTGAAAGGATAGGGTTTAGAATTGTCTTTATTTTGGGTGATTTGACATGGAATGACCCCTATGCTATCTAAGTCTTTGTTTCATATCATGTGATCTTCTGCATGATCTGCAGAAAATTTTTGAAGAAAATAATCCCTAACCGGAAAAAAGTTGTGTATTTTACAGATAGATGCGCAGCCCCAATATACTGAAAGCAGATTTTGACTTCTTACTAATTTTTGCAAGAAGTAACGCAAATCATCATGTGATGGCATTGGTGGTAATGTGCAATTATCAACCTATACGAAAGTATAAGCCCCCCACACATAAACCAAATTCTAACAGTAACACATCTGTTGGCACACTGCACTAAAAATTTTCCTATTATTCATTTTGTTAGCTTTGCAAGTCAAACTATTGCCAACCGCAAGACAAATCCTATACTATCAAGGGTACACAAAACTTCCACATTTGTATTCAACATAAACTACAATGAAAGGAATAAGTCCTGTTGGCACTTATTCTTTGGCAGTATAAACTTCAAGCAATTATCAACCCAAACCTCTAATTTCAAAAGGAAATAATGTTGCAGCTGTGTATGACAAAACATGGTGCATTGGCATAGTGCAAGATGTTAACCCAGAACATGTAGATGCCTCAATACATCCTGATGTTTTTATTTCATTTATTTTGGCCACAAAAAGATTATTTCTGCTGGATACCAATGCAGCACCTTATTTGCACTATGGCTAAAAGCAGCTCATGCATACTACTTTGTTTCTTCAAGATCAATAATAGAGATTTGAGGAAATTATCCCTAGTAATGCTGAGCACGTGTATGGACACACAATGTATGCTACTGCTCTTTTACTTTGCATACTACTTGTGGTTGTTGGTTAGAACTCCAGCGCTGTTGAATCATTTGTACCATGCATGTACAGCACAAGGTTAACCATGAAGAAGTGTTGGATCGTAAGAACATGGTAAATTTTTAGGACAATAAATTCAACAATTTTTGTTTTTTGGAACTATTTGACAAAATGAAAATACTGTTATACCAAATGAAGTGTGTATCAGACAGTACCAATGGAGAACTTAAGGTAGATAAGAACTATGTGGAGTAAGATTTATGTTTGTATCAAACCCAATAAGATCTCTGGATCATGCAACTCTGGGTTCTGTTGAATTGAATTGTGAAGAAAATCAAATAGTCTGCAAAAGATGATATAATCAGTAGTCACAACAGGGGTCTCAAACACAAATTGCTTTGAGGGTCAAATGAGGACTTGTAAAATAACCCGAGGGCCGCATTATAACACTGATGCAACAACGGCAGTGCCGGAACCTTACTAGAAGTAGCTTTTATATCTATATCCTGCAAACGGTAGTATGAATTATAGGCAAACCATTTTTAGCCATCTCTACATTTGGTAAAAGGAACTTAAACTAGGTAATGTAAATATTAATTATTTGTAAATTCCCAAAAATAATCGCAGGCTGCACAAAACACCCTCACAGGCCACATGTTTGAGACCCGTGAGTTACAAATTGAGGAAGAAAGAACAAGTTACTACCAAGTACACTATAAATCACATTGCATTTTAGATTTCACAATGGAAATGGTGTTTCCTGACTATAAAACTAACAAATGGAGATTAATGCTATTTTTTTGTTTCAATTAAAAAATATTACCAATAATGAGAATCATCCTTCTTTAATTCTTTCACATTTTTGAACATACTTTTAATATTTTCAACCATTTTTGCTTATGGGGTTTGAACATACTTGAGAACTGTAATTGTTAAACATCCATTAAATTTTTTCTCTAATTTTTTAAATGAATATATACTAGTATATAAAGATATAATTTTGTTTGCTTCAAGTTGAGAAATAAGCATGGGTTACTTGAAAACAGCAACATCTCCATAACAACAGCCCTTCAATAAAAAAAAATGAAGTCAANAGAAGTTGTACTTTTTTGAGTTATAGGCATTTAAAGCATCATCATGCTTGTGCACTCAAAAAACATGTTGTTGTCTTATCACAACGATTCATAGGGTTCAAAGGTCACCAGCAAAACACTTTGTCTTGTTTTGTTCAGCACGTAACCTTGCACTTTATTGCATAATATTGAATGATAATACGTATTCAGAGATGTAGGAGCTATAATCAGTTGAAGTCCAACAGTAAAATTCCCGATTTTTTGGCCCAATATTCTTTGAAAGCATTAAAATTTCAAATGCTCCTAATTTTGGAAATACAGGTCCAATTTTTGAAATTTCAACATTGTTGAGCTCTGAAGAGCAAGATCTTTCCCATTATGAAATTGTGAATTTTGATGAAGGTCAGACGAAAAACCTTTAAGTTTTGATGGATCACTTGACATGGAATGACCCAAACTGACTGTATTCTCACTAATCATATTTATTCCTTAAAACTGAAACAGTTCATGATCATTATAATTACAATATGGAAACAAAAAGCAAGTTACATCAATTAAATTAGCCAACTGAGATACTGGCTAGCTAGGTTTTTTTTATAGCAACCTTATCAGCTTCACAGTGTTACTGCATGACTTCTTGAGAAACACCAGCTGACTTATATTTCTGCAGTTTTTCACTTCAACTGCTTGGAGAATGACTTGATGTGTGAGCTTCATGCCTTGTGTTAAGCATCATTATTGAAGTTGGGTTCTTGGGAATGGTAAGCGCTAATGTTGATCTAACATTATTTATTGGCACTGTTCCCTTTTAAATAATTTTACTCCATTCATGATTTTTATTCATAGTGAACATATATCACTTTGGCCCCACTGCGCTTCATGAGTAACAATCAAAGGGCGCATTAATCAGGATTCTTAAGCCTGTTTTTCAGTATCCTGTAAAATTCATTGTTATTTACTATGCAGTATAGGGTGATCCATATCAACTCTCTGCCAAATTTTTGAGTACCATTACCGTAGGCCTAATGTATTTCAAGTTAGGGTATATACTAATGGTTCAACTTTTGGAGCTTGAAAACAGTATTTTGATAGATTAGACCGAATCTATTTACCCTGTTAGGGCCTAGTTCTATCATAAAATTACTAAACTTACAGAGACTTCAAATACTGCAGCGCCACATCCATGCACTCTCCTTTCAGCTCGGATTCAGAAAATACCTGCAAGAGCAATCGAAAAGGCAGAGGGCTTCCTTTTTCTAATGGTTCTGGATGCTTTTTACAGTAATCACTTAAAAATTTTTTGAAAGACTGAGCAGTATTATGCCCTTCCATTGTAATAGCCCTACCTCATGCAATGGTGAACCTGGTTGAACACAATAAAAAAATCTAAGATCAAAACAACATTCATATTTGTAAAATAGGCCTACAGCAAACTGCAACAAAACAGGTAGCAACAAATAACATGATCAACAACATCAAGGTATAGGACCATAAGCAACTTCACCACTAAAACATGTCAAAAATAACAACAGGAAATAGGAAAGCAACACATGAAGACTTGAGATATATGCAGATGAATAAATAATATATACCCTTGAGAAGTGGAGCAATTACGTAAGTGAAGAAAGTAAGTCACAATGAGGGTTACACAGCAGAAAACCATGTAGCAACCATGACAGTGCAATGAGACCAGTGGTGCACCTAGCCTGGCACAAGAGGTCTGCCATGAAGTGCAGCTTTTGGTAATACGTATCAGAAGAAAAACAGATTTAATCAAAACTTGGCTAGTGGCCTAGTGCAACTAACTACTTGGAGTAGCACCGATATAGCTCAACCAATAAGACTTTTTTGGGCTGATACAGACGTTTTTCATTGCCGATGTCAATATTTTTGCATTTATGCAAACCACAGTTGAAGGGCATTACAGTGCATGTTTTTTTCAGTATGTAGGCCACATAAACAAATGGAACAATAATTACACAAGTTTTAAATGAAAGAACTGGTTGCGGTAAGTTAGGAACATATTACAAATAAGCAATAAAATATACAAATGACACAAGCATGAGAGCAAAGAGCAATTATAAAGATGACATTACATAATGTGCGACTCATTACAAACAGTGATGAAACCATTACTTCACTGCGATGAAGAACCGCACAGCATCGAAATCGGCACAAACTTAGGTCACTAAAACAGTCAAACACCATGGCGACATCATGTACCCTGATTTTGTTGCAGGCAGTCAACTGCTTACCATGCAAAAACTATGAGCAAATGTTACGTCATAGAGCAGTTTGTCAAGATGATTGCACAGGGGCCTGAATATTATGCACTGCTTGATATACTGGAGTCGGAGGGTGATACGCCACAAGGAACAAGACAGAGAATTTGCGTTAATCAAAGACAAGTGAAGGTAGCGACATGAGTTTCCAAACACTCTGCACAGAACGACGTAGCGGCTTTTATGAGAAAATATTCTCAATATACATCAGCAGAACTTTGCCAGTATGATGCATCACTATGCCGATGCATCAGTCGAGTTTTAGGTACTGGTTGCATTGTTGAAACACATAGGAAATATTTCCAGGTTATCACATGTTATTGTCAAAGTGCATTTATTACATCACAATCACTTTTTGTCTCTGCAAACGTGATGATGCAAAGATAAGTAGCATGTTGCGCAATCAGTAAATGTGTATATACACATATAACATTGATGCTGACAATCACCTGCATAACTGCGCCTCTGGAGCACTCTATCAAGATTGAGATTGTTGAGAATATACTTTCAAAATAACTGCAGAGAAGAGTATTTGCGTACAACTGCTCTGTTGATTTTGCATCATGATGTAGAAGTGAATTACAAGAAATTGGTATGAGACTTTTTGCACAGCAAACAACGTTGTCAACTGTTAGTACCAGAGTGTTTTGTTCAGATAATTGCAATAACAATTTCTGAGGCTAGCTGTCATGCCTTTCAATGAGAATGTTGTCTTCAAAATAACGTGGGTTTAGCAGAAATGAACTCATGTTACTTGGCGTGACATTGAAGAAGACCTAAACCAGGGGTTCTCAACCTTTTTTCTCTTATTTACCCCTTGCCAGCTTCCTAACATAAAATTTACCCCTGTTTTTTGTTTACTCACTAGCACTGTAGAAAAAAACAAACTATTGTAAGTTCAGCATCATTTACCCCAAGATAGGCGAAATTTATCCCCAGAGGATAAATTTATCCCCAGTTAAGAACCCCTAACCTAAACCTTATTTAATCCCATCATTATCATAACCAAAGAAGTGTTAACAGCAGATAAGATTGACCTAAACTGTAAAACCAAACAATTGGGATTAGAGACCAGGCCCTCTCACCAAGAAGCAAATTATTACAAAATAGCTCTGCGTGTGCATGGCAGTGTACAAGCTTCTGACAAAGTTGCTTGCATTGCAGCTGGCAGAGTAGGAGATTCTGAAACACATGCGTTTGATGCAATATCAATTTAGATTGTTTCGTATCATTCCACAAGCACTATAGTATTTAGGCAAAGCAAGGATGTGGTTGCTTCGTAATAATGCTATGCAATGTGAGAAGGAAAACCTCATTGCCTGTTCCAAACCACCCGCATTAGAGAACCTTAGTGGCAGACAGTGTTACATAAAAAAAAAATCTACACTGAGCAAATGCTTTTAATTGAGCATGCAATTGCGCAACCATAGTAAACTCACAACCAGTATAATGTTTCAAGTGTTACAAGGGGCTGTATGACATATATTCGATATTAAATTTGGAATGTTGCAAGTGCACAAGAATGAGATTTCACTGTGCAAATGTTCTGGTGGTACAGCACATTTGCACACCTTAAAGGGAACACTGGTGGCAGCATTTGGTATTTGATCGACGTTAATGGTGAATACCTACGGTACAAACAAGGGCCTGTCATGACAGCAAAACATACTCCCTGGATACACACACCCCTGCATGAGAATATAGACAGTTGAAGTGCATGAGACAAGGCAAAAGGAATAATATGCATGTAGTACAGACCATGGAAATACCAGAGTTATGCACAATGACAGCAGAAAACCCAGAAAAAGATGGGGTAACAAGTAGTCATTTCATTCATGCAAAGGCATCACAAAACTAACATACAAACAAATATGCCATTTAAGCCTGGTATGGGATGTGACAGTTGTGGACACTTGTGCTTGGTGCCACTACAAAGACAGTGCCAGACAAGCAGACACTACAGCAACAGAGACTAAGGCTGCAAATGGCGAAAATATTATGACCTTAACAATTACCACTTTCAACCAGTTACAACCAAAACCACTGGTATGTATGGTAAGGTCACCGCCCCCTTTTTTGGGCGGCCTCATAAAGAAACTTGTTGATGATCATGATGATACTGTATGTCTGGTGACCCCAGTGAGTGGTAGTGGTCCCACCAACACCTGTCCCTAGCTATGGTCAAAGGGAGCATTGCGATTGCTAGCATATATTGGCCTGTGTGTAGGTTTGATCTGATTTTGGTTGTTGCCCGCGATGTATTGACCAGTATTACTGCACCCCACTTGTCTTTACTTCAATGCATAGCTACTGCTTACCCAACGTTTCTGTAAGTTTTGTTGTCCTCATGTGGAGTGTCATATCATTCATTAATTAACTATCTTGACCATTGCATAGTAGCCTATGATGATCATGATGCCACAGCATTGTGATATGTTCCACTTCGCTTGAAACTTCTGAGGCGACTTTTGTTAGTTAATCGCCTCCACTTCCCAAAAAATATTTCATGTAAGCTGGAACTGCTATCTCCGGTCAATTTTTAGCTGAGCACCAAATTGGAAAATGTTGTTAAAAACACATCTAAGCTGCTCGTTGCCATGCACTGACAACAAATTTATGCCAATGGAGGATTTCCTTGGTTTGGATGCCTAACCACAATCTCATAAGCATAACAGGATTTGTCTCCAAGCAGGACACTGCCAGTAGCATCAACAATATCGGTGACGGTTCTTGCTAGAGAACGATAAATACGAACTCTGCTTTCTCTGAACAGATTTATGCCTCTTGGACGAGAACGAATCATTTGCAGAGTTCCTTTGATCATGCCAGTGCAATATTGCTGCTGTTGCGAATGGATTTCTGATAAACTTTTCGATTCCTCTTCGAAAGGAGTGAGCACCTTCCTTGCTTCATACCGAATTTGTTTCAAAACAGTTTTGCTGGGAGCCGAGTCTCGGCAAACACTTTCTATTTCCTCTTCAGAAAGGTTAGAAAGATATTTCAAATGATAAGCACGAGGAAGTTAATGTTCAACAAAGGGCATTTTTGGTGTTAGAGTACCTTTGCGATTTTTCTTCTCATTTCGTTTAAACAAAAATAACCCGCGAGATTTTTTACAGATCAATAGTTGGATAAATTCCAAAGATTTTGACATGACATTTATCATCATAACCGCTCGGAAAGTATTTTAATATTCAATTGAAATCGATAGTCGCACAACACGACAATCTGGCAACGAAACGCATTTTTGGTGTTAGAGTACGTTTGCGCTTTTTCTTCTCATTTCGTTTAAACAAAAAAAAACCCGCGATTTTTTTACAGATCAATAGTCGGAGAAATTCCAAAAATTTTGATATAAACTTTATTATGATAATCCCCTCGGAAAGTATTTTAATATTCAATTGAAATCGCTAGTCGTGCAACACGAGAATCAGGCAGCGACACGCATTTTTGGTGTTAGAGTACCTTTGCGATTTTTCTTCTCATTTCGTTTAAACAAAAATAACTCCCGCGATTTTTTTACAGATCAATAGTTGGATAAATTCCAAACATTTTTATATAAACTTTGTTGTCATAACCCTTTGGAAATATTTGAATTTTTAGTTGAATTATCACTAATTTTGAAAACTTGCTTGTTTTGAACAATTTGTATGAGCTTGGTGCAAAATATTTGCAAGTTTTTTTTGCTTTTGATGTTATGTTCAGAACCTGTTCTTTCATTTGCTTGCGTTTAACTTGTCGTTTCAGCACATTTTATGCCTTTTTAAGACTTTTCAATTTTACGCGCGAACCTCGCATCCATTGAAAAATGTGCGGCTGGAAAAGTAGGTCTCACTTTACCTACTAGGTCTGTACTAGCACTAGCACAGCAACAGGTTGTGAAAACAAGACAACAATCATCAGTGTTGCCAGATTTCAAAAAGCTGTATACTAGACAAATTTCGCAAAACATTAGCCAAGAATAACCAAAATCAGTAAAAACCTGTAGCTCTGAAAATAACGGAACTCCGAAAATCAACGAAAAACAATGAAAGTCACTAAAGTGCAGTTTGTCAGTTCCCTAAAGCAATGGACTGTAAAAAATTACTTTCTGGTCTGGCACATTTAGCGACCATGCAACTTTTGCAAAACCATTTCGTAAAGGCACTGGTGGCAAATACTGTACATATTATCGCACCTTACATAAGATTGTAACATGCACGCATAGCCTCTGCCATACACAAAACCATTTGCAAATGCACAACGAAAGAAGTAATTAATGCTCTTAGAACTTTTTTGAAAAAAAAATTTAACAAGCCACGGAACGGCCGCATGGTATAATGCAGTGGTCATCCACGTGGGCAAAATCGTCCCCATGGAGCAATTCTATGCGTTGTTGAGGCGATTTTGTGACTTACGAGATTTGGGGGGATTTCAGTTTCCAAAGGGGCGATTTATTGAGATTAAAGCCGACTAAAATTTTGCATTGATTGCAAAAAACAACATTTGTTACTTTGGAATCAAACCAGTTGATGCACTTTCGACTCCATGGTTTGCAACAAAGATTATAAAATCTATGATATCGGACTGGTGACGTAACAATCACACTACAATCGCTCTGTGTATCGCTTCACTGCATTAACTATCCAAGGCCACTGACTGAGTGTGACTGGTTTGGAGTCAAGCATTGCTGATCTCACGAAGATCACGAATGTGCAAGTATGCTGTTGAGTCTAATATTCAAAATAAAACAAAGAGTAGAGAAACAGTTGCCCTGAGTAGTACTAGCTTCCTAGGTTGGTAACCCAATGATATTATAACAATGTTGTTATACTGTCATAGGTTAACTCAATCGTTGCATGACCAACGTCACAAAAAAGGCATCAAGCAATACAGTATTCGCCGGCGTCTAACATTTGCCAGCTTGCATAGGTGGGCAACTGCTCCTTTATTAATAGCGGCGCTCCTCCTACCGCTATTTGTAAAATTTAAAAGCGGAACTACCGTGCCGTTTACTGAATAAAACTAGTAACGAACTATCCTTACCGCTCCTTTTGCTGCACTCTGAAAACATTTTTTGGTGTTATTTTACTGACAGTGGGTCAATTTCGAAAAACCTCACCTTGAAATATTTTTTGAAAGGGAGAATAATTATTTGTTGGATGATCCGTTAAATAAACGACGCAAAACGTGATCTAAAAATAACAGTAATTAAACAGTGATCATATAAAAAATGTTATTTTACAGTGTATGCACAATTGCACATACAA
>JGI24159J19872_10014278_pt1 | contig 10277 bp, 7 predicted proteins | sample Ectturendosymbi4_FD_19872 | JGI IMG/M metagenome (IMG submission 19872) | reverse complement strand
GTGGATGTAGAAAAATATGCATACTATGTCAACAAACTTCGCCAAAACGTTGGTTTGGAAACATGGAAATGAAGTCAAATTGTGACGTCACAAGCAGCGCACACCAAATACATATAACCACCATATGACCTTGAACCAAAACCCCCCCATGAAAATTTTCTGCGTATGCCACTAACTTGCTGAAGGCTTCTGCTATATAATGACTTTGCTTTGTGGCAACTGGTGCAGATTTTTTCGGGTAAAGCATCAGTCACTTAACTGGAACGTCAGAAAGATGTCACCACAACTTCAATTCCTTACCAAGTTTCTCGTTAAGACATCTTGTTAATGTGAGTTCATTCATACTTTCATACAGAACCTAAACTTGTTTGTCTTAAAAGTTAGTTTTCCACAAATTTAAATAGATTTTGAAACGAGCTAAAGGACAGAAATTATGGCAAATGCAGTCGTGATGAATTGCAGTTTAATTTAATGTGGTTGAAGTTGTTTTACTTTCTTCGACAAACATCTACAGAACAAAACAACTGCAATCGTATTTTGCCGCTGGTGAAACCAGAACAAGCTGCATTTTTTTAGAGGCGAAGGGAGAAAATTTTGATAGGCCTTACGTTTTTGCAGAAATGTCTTTTGACTATTACAAACTTTAGCATCTCTGTTGAAAATTGGTAAGCGCACACTTGTTGAGCTGAGTTAAATTTAAACTGATACATGATCACCGCCAGCGCTTCTAGAAAACTGCAAAGAAAAGAATCATAAGCTTATTTAACATCCCATGCCATAACCAAAAGTTATTACCGTGGTATTGGAAATTATTGCAAGCTTTCAAAAAATTATGTTGGTTTTGTCAATGAAAAAGTATGGCACTTTTCATGAATATGTGTCTTCAGCCTATGCCTACTAAAAATGCAAATCTTGGAGCTGGACAAGAATGATTTGTTGTGCTTAAGAATCTAATCTGAAGGCAATAAATCTCTTGCAAATGGTGGGCTTCAATTTGTTTTTAGAATGTCAAAAACTGGACAAAGTGTTTGTGGTAATGAGCTACAGGGATAGCCAAGGAGGCCATGATCCTTTATTTCGAAGACATGAATGTACCAAGCCAGGGAAAGAACAAGCAAGCTTATTGCAAGCTGGTAAACGCTGACATGTGACGTCTTTTGGTGAAACTTGAGTTCGGAAAAAGAGTCGCTCTGTGAATTTCTGCGGACTAAAAATTTAACCTGCAGTGTAATCCAGGCTTTTAAAAGTTATATTATTTTCAAGAAAAAATGCATAACTCCATTAAAAATGTTACTATGCTAAAAAGTTAAGTAAAGTATTTTATTTTCTGCGTCTTATGAGTGAAACCTCTTTAATATTTACCAATAAAACTTAAATGTATCTTTAAACATGCCGTTCAGATGCTTAATCCAACCATTGGTAAATCAAGGGAACTTGATTGAGAACTGCTAGTCAGCGAGGTCATACGCGCAGATAAACATAAACTTGTATGATTCTAGTCCAAAGTACCGCTGGTGGGGAAGTTTAATGCAGGGAGAAAATGTAACAGGTGTTGCCAGCAGTCGTATCAATAAGAAAAAGAAACGCGTAGTTTGCACCGGTGTTGGCTTTTTAAAGCAATGTCACACGAGGGCAATATTTTGATAATAAATTAATACCGGCAGTAGCTATGAGCTACGCGGTGACGTGAATCGTCGAATGCGGTCGTGGTTTTGCCACTGAACGTATGTGAGCTTAGTCGCAGCAAGAGACTTCGAGTGGAAGGAAAAGTTTTTTTTGTTTACGATAAAGTTACGACCTGATAATGATGTCGTTTTGCTCTGCAATTTGGAAGGTTGTGGTCGACTAGTATATCTACTTTAAACGAGTTTAAATTACTGAATTAACAAATGAAAGAAAATGGCAGGAATCTGCGTTGTTTTCAAATGACGTGATGCCCGGCAATTTTAATAAAAGACTTATAAGATTTGTGAGCAGACTATTTCTTCTTTCTCCCTTACTGGCTGTTCACCTACTTTGTAGTGTGGAATCGCGTCATGCGCTGAAGTTTGAGTTGCTAGAAGAGTCAGCTAAGGTCTTCAGCGCATTACATTAAGCAACATTTTAGCTGGAGTTTGCGTTTTTCGGAAGGATGAGTTCTGACTTTATCTGGGCCTGCCTGGGACAAACTATAATATGCAAAATTGTATCTTTGTAATTAACAACGGGTCAAAATAGACATTTGTAGAACAGACCGTTAACTTCATGCAATTCCTTTTCAGGAGTGAAAGGGTGAATTTCATATTTCTCCAAACGAGAAAATATATTATTATAGTACGTTGAAGAGCCTTTCCTGTTTATCGACCTGATCAGAATGAGAGCCAAACACGTGTCATTTCGAAGCACCTCTAGAGCTGTAGCTTTCTAATCTCACAATTTTCCGTCTGGGCAAGCTGTATATCGATCAGTTACTTTGGTGTCTGTTAGCAGTGATTGAACTACAGAACTGCAACTTACTTAAAATTCATTTGTAGCACACCGTTGGGGCGAAACCGAACACAGAGTTGTTCAGGGCTGCAACCAGCTGAGATTTTCGCGGAGGGCAAAATGATTACAACTTGTTGTACTATTTTCGGTGGATGAACAATTGCCCTTTTCCCCCCTGGTTGCTGGCCTGGAGTTGTCGGTTGGCACAGCATGTTGGCTCTTTTTAAAACAACAAGCATTGTTTAAACTTTAAAGAGATGGTGCAGTCGAACTGACTTGACTGTCAATTTTCTGACACCATCATTCATCGAAAATCAGCAATTGTTGGAATAAAAAACGTTTTGTTATTGCAGTGCTCTGTTCGCACAAAATGGCTTTCAGGCGCATCACACGCGAAATCGCAACATACTTGTATTATGAAATATGCATGTACCGGTGGCAGACGCAACAGAGATACTTAGCACAAAGCATGTTGGACAGCCAATTGGATCAGCTGCCAGTGGTGTAAACGCGGTGTAGTACCTCGTTCCACCTACTTTTTTGGGGAGAACTGTCTTCAATGAACCCCTATATATTTTGGTATGGCACGAAATTATAAAAGAAAAACGATATTATGTTACTTTCGTTGTCATCATTTTTTATGAATTTCTTTCCACAGAGCGTTTGCCCACTTCCGTGTTTATCGCTACCGCTACATGAATTACCAGAACAGCTCGTAAGGTGTGTGCTATACTTGAAGGCAGCCTAAATAGAAGTGGTTTTGAGACGTCTTCACTGTCAAAATGAAGAAAGCCGTCACACTGTTGTCACAGTTAGGAAAATAAAAAAAACAAAAAATCTACACGAATCTCATAACTTGACCAGTGTCACTTACTGAATTGTAGCTGCAAATGACGGAACTTCATCCGTAAAACTTGACAGCTGCGGAAAGTGCACACTACACATCTTGTTATACCCCCGTATCCGTTTGAAAGCCAATCCGGCAGCAAGTGTTTTTGTGGCGGAGAAAACGTTTTAAAAATGCTTTGGTAAGTATCTGTTGAACTCCAAAGAACAGCATAAGACACTGGTGCGAAATGTATTAAAGGTTTTGTGTAAGAAATTGGGACGTCGTGCGAACCAAAACTTTGGAGTATCAACTATATGTTTGGAAAAGAGCAAAAAAGAAAGTTATCAGTTATCAAGTTTTGCGCACTGCAATTGCCAAAACATTTTCCGCCCAAGGCTCCTTACCTCCATGACTGTGTTGGCATTAAAAGACATCAAAAAGGATTTTTCGTATGTTAAAAAACTTATCTAAAAAGTTGGGGATTCCCAGCCCGGTACACACGACTCCATTGTGTAAGACAACCATGGTTGTCACTTTAATCTAAAGTGTTTAGAATACATGTTTCTTTATGTAATGGATGTTGGATGATTTCGCGAAACCGATAAAAACCAAAATGTTGCCAACTGATTGTACGTTAACTCTACCCCGTCTTTTTCATGGTAATGCAATTTACGACCAGACCTGATATAAGGGTCCACATAGACCAGGGGTTCCCAATCTTTCTCTGACCATGTATCTCTTCAGCAGTTCGGCAGGTGAGCTTGTATCCCTAAAGTTTCTTATGACAAAACGGCTGAGTAAAATAACAAAAATCCACTGAATTTTTAATAGAACTTTAGGTAGACTCAATTTTTAAGTCTCAAAGTTAATTTGTTGCGGCTGTACAATAAATGCACCCCTTGAGATAAGCAAATGTACCCCAGGTTGGGAACCCCCTGACTTGGACTGTTCTTAGAAAACAGCCTTTCAAACAGGATACGCCTGTTTCGCGGTGACGGAGTGAAACAATAAAGACACCAGAACTATTGAGACGTCTGTGCAATTGGTTGTTGCAACGAGAACCAGTCATAAATAGGTCACCGGAATTGTCAATTCTGTCACAGATCCTGAACGAAATTTGGCGATGAAGTGTTTGTAGTGAAACACATTAAGAAAACTTCTTACCGCAACGAAAACACATTCAGCTGTCGTGAGAGAACTTGGCTTCACCTTCGCAAAATAATTCAACTATCAAAATGGAAATATTACAAAGCATGAAAAAATATAATTTGAACGATTGTGGATCATCGTGATTCAAGACGTTAGAGTTGTGACAAAAGATCATAAATTGACATACAGAATCATTTCAAGTGGAAGAAAATCTGAAACACAAGCAACCAACCAACCTCTAGTGAGAGCCAATCGGTGTTCCCTCTTAAGTTGTGCAACTGTGCAGTACCACCAGACCATTTGCGCAGTGAAATCTCATTCTCACGCACTCGCAACATTCCAAGTTTAGTATAGTGTAAACATCGCAGTGCCCTTTTACCGCTTGAAACGCTTCACTAATTGTGTGGCTGCATGGCTGCACAATTACATGCACATTAAAATAAACATTTGCTCAGTGTAAAATTTTTTAGAGGTAACACTGCAGCCAACGCATATCATAAGGAGTCTGATAAAGATAATGCTGCCTAACTTTGACGGATCGTGTGGCCTGCTACGAAATAATAGCAATCTATTTTATATGACTGATATTGTAGTGTATTAGTCTTACTTAAGACATTTTTTGCTTGCAGCATATGCACGGTTGAATGAAAATAAGAAAGTTCGTCATGTTTTTCTAGCAGTTGGCTCTTTCATGCCTTTTTTATAACAGAGAAAGCCGAGCAAGCGCAGTTGGTCAATGGTGATTTAGCAGTTGCTTAACGTCTGGCTGTTGTGTGCCTGGTTTGTAGCTGGTTGTGTCTCAGCTCCGGTAAGCCATTCGGCAGTATTGAAGCCAACGCATCATTTGCTGATCACTGGTAATAACGAGTCCGGAAACGTTTCCGGATTGAGATAAAACAGCTCAGTTCATCTGTGCATATTCAGATCAATGCAGAGCAAATAAACCGACCTTCAACTAAATGACAAATGAAACTGAGCAGCCGCCAGTCGCATTTCAGAAATGCGAATATAACAGTGGAAAGTACATTACAATCAGTGTGAGGTGGAATAGTTGCAGACTGTAGACGATGAAAATCAATTCAATATGCCTTCCTTTACTTATACAAGAAGTCGAGCCAATGTGATTATGCCATATTTGACGTAGTTTCACAATCGGCTTGAAAGCTGAAATCACTTGACGGAAATGTACATTCGTTACAAGAAAAATGAAAATAAATACGCTCTATAAGAAAAATGTCCCGGATAACGTTACCAGCATTACTGTCATTAGCTTTGACCAGACTCTCAAATGAATTGCGTCTTATCACACGAATGTGTGACAAGGGAAATTTCGTTTTGTTTGCAATTGCGTCCGAACCCCTTTTTCATGAAAAACTACGCACGTAAACACAGTGGGAGCGACAGTTTTAATGATTCGGTCCCTTGGCACTAAATGACCAAAGTGTCATTTTTGCACAGTAGTATGAATCTTTTTGTGGGCTGTTACAATGCAGGCTTAATTGACTCGATGGAAAGAACGTTGGACACAACCATATATTTGCTATTTTTTTAATTCATTTTCAGGTTTCACGATTTATCCTTCACTTTTACCTGGCACTCCAGACAGAAGCACAAACTTATCTATATAAGGTTGAAGATTGGTATTTTACAAGCGTTGGCATAAAATCGTTTCTTTGCAGAGAGAATATTTCGAAATTGCATGTTAGGCTTACTTCACAGCTTAAAAGTTTAGAACACGCATCAAGCTTTTTCCATCGATCTTTTATTTTTATCGATAAGTAAAGCAATGGTTTGCCAGCAACAGAAAAAGTGATGCCGGTTGTCCAATGTGAAAAGTATGAAAGACCAACATTTTTCAAGCAAAAGTCCGGAAACCCTCTTGCCTAGCGTTAGGGTATACATGTATTGTATTTGTAAATGGGAAACAAAAGCTTGGCACTTCGAGAGAAATGCTTAAAAACCCATAACGGCGTTTGTTTTTCTATTGATTGGTAAGCTTTGACATATACTTGTGTTCCTTGAAATGTTTTGTGGTTTTCCTGTAACGCAATGAAGCATGCCGCAGAGTATTTTTGTTTGTTATTTCCATTATGCAGAACACAAAACATTCGTCCATGCTCGCTTCTGACCGCAAGCTACAACAAACCTCAAAGAAAAAATTCACGTGAGAGAATAATACGCTCGTTTTCGACTGATAGAGGAAAAATCAGAGAATTTAATTGCATTCATGAACCATGTTCGGTAAAACAGATAGACTCAGTATGGCTGGAGTGCCCTGTGAAGATCGGGGATTCTCACCATTAAGTCGAGACCAACTTTTGCAGAATGCAAACCAGACAAATTTACTTTTGGCAAAAGAAAAGTGTTATAAAAGCAAACGAATACCGGTTACCGTGGCAACGAGGACGACGCACGCGTCTAACGCATGCCTTTCTCTGTCTCTATATTTTTCTGAGAGATGAAAAGCATATAAAACCGGATCAGCACTAATTATATTCATTTTTTGAAANCTTAATTGCTTTTTAAAGGTTGTCCGCGACCCAATATTTGAGAATCGCTGGCGTAGATCGTCCCATACGGCATACGCAACGCAGTGCGTGTGGGCAGACATTGGTAAACATCACGATTACGGCAAATAACAGTAAGCAATCTTTAGCCTTGCGGCAAGCTCCTGAGGAATCTGCCTGCTTTCTGCTTTCATTCTTCTGCGGCGATTAAAACTTGCAATCGTATCTATTTTTCATATACTTTCCGTTTTGTTCAATGCAAATATATTTGAATTTTGCTTGTAACTTTTCCTAATAATCGTTCTTTTGGCAATGGGTTAATCACTTTATCTGCTCGTGCATCACGCCTGCTGCACAAATGTCACAAAAACGATACTATTTGCGTGCCTTAAGCAGCAAAGCTAGTTCTACTGTGGTTACTGTTTAGTATCAATGATTCCGAACTTCTTGTTGCGTCTGGAGGTAGCCGCAGCCGAACTGCAACCTTTGTTTCGTCAATAAAGGGTATCCTATGGTGGAAACGCACTTTTCTTCGGATAGCTATTATCCTTGCGTTACAAACATATGAAATTAGTCAAGCCAGTTACACCACATGTAATTACGTCGTCCGTCAGAAAAGCTTTTGATCAGTCAATTCGCAGAACGAAAGAGCAGAAAACGAGATTGCAGTGTTTAGCTAGCGAGATGTTGAAATCTGTAATGCCATCAGCAGCTAAAATTGGCAAAGTTTTTGAGGAGAAAAAGCGCAAGAATCTGGCAATGTTAGCTAAAACGCGGCGACTGAAACGTTTTTTTCCAGCAGAGCTTTTAAAGCAACGTTAAAACATTGGGGTTAGCCAGAGCACCTGAAAACGTAGGTGAAAATCACGATATAAGTTTCGAAGCACCTTTCACACTCAGCCTGGCTGGCCATATTGACATGTTATTTTTCCGGTGATTTTGTTTGTAATCTCTGTTTCTGCATACTGTTCGGGTGAATGTTGTTTCTTGCCGAGTCACTCTCTAGCCTGTGGAAATATTTTTTCTTAGCAAGAATACACTGTAGCGTTTATATCATAAACTCTTCTCGCAGCTAACTGTATGTGCAGTTGAGAACCGTATTTATTCGATTGTAAGCGGCAGCTTCTAAAGTTTTTTCATCATTTCATGCGGCTTACAATCACGGCTGCTTACATTTTTTGTTTTTTTACTTTATCGAAAGATACAGATGATGCTCAGCCTTTCCTTGGCTACGTTTTGTCGACCAAACTCTTCTTTCGCATTCGATTTTCTTCAGCATCACGTGCACATCCGTCACAGTAAGAATTATGATAAACAGAAGGCAGTTGTAATGGTGGAAGCATCATTGATAATGGGGTTGCCAATTAAATGGGAAATGCAAAAGTACGCGAACGTCGCGAATGCATCTCAGAGGCATAGGTAACCGGGCCTAGGACATCTCGGCGATGCCGTTTCGGCGACGCCGATTGGGCGACCCTGTTTCGGCGATGCCGTTTCAGCGACAGGACGTTTCGGCGATGGTGGTCGCAGATGTTTTATACGAAAAAAATGTTTTTGAAATACTTCAATGCAGGGGCGCAACCAGCTCTTCATTTCGGGGGGGGCAATTTTCATGAATTTCATTCGATGACGTCATCGTTATTATTTAACCGTGGTACAACTTTTTCGCAAACGGTCACATATAATAGTAATGTACTTTTGCTCGCAGACACGAAGTCCATAGTACAAACACGCACAACGCTGGTTAATAAAAGCAGACAAAACAGAACGTTTTGCAACAGCGGTGGAGGCTGAATCACCAGTGTCAAGCGAAATTTCTGACTTGCGAAATTTTTGATGTCACGCCGTATGCGCATGCACAGAGTAACATTCTACATATCCAGTGCGTACGCAGAAAATTTCCGAGAGGGGGCCAAGTTTCGTCACAATCGTGTGACGTCACAAATCAACTTTAGGGGAAGTGCCGAAGGCACGCCCATTCTAGGGGGTCCGCGGCCATGCCCTCGGGAAAATTTTGGAAAATTACACCTAAAAATACGCATTTTTGTGCATTCTGGAAGCAAGTTTTAGTATGATGCTTTTACGAGACTTATTAGTTGGTGAGACAGAAAACTGAACTTTTGTTGTCTGAGGCTTATGGAATAAACCTATAGGACTATGTGTGCTTGGGTGTTATAAGTTTTAGACATGTATCGCTTATTGAAGTTTGTGGGCTCAAATCTCACGCCAGCCGAAGCTTTTTTTTGGTGTTCGTTGTTACCTGTGTTAAGTTACTTAGGGGGGGGGGACATGGCCCCCCTACGTACGCTAGTGTACATATCAAAAACGCTTTTATGTCACAGTTAGAAAAAAATAATTAGGGTTTATGTTACAGTTAGAAAATAAATAATTGAAATCTAAGATTAAGTCAAATATTTGCCACTGGTTTTACTTATTCTCGTACTGTAGCTTGTTGTGGGTATCTGACATTTAACCAAAAAGTTTTAATTTACACAACACGCATCAAAAAAGTAATCGCCAAACTTTATTTCTTTACTCTGAGAAGCAAAATAACTGACAAAAAATAACAGGTCAGAAATTTCGCAGAGGTCAGAAATTTCGCTTGACACCGGGCTACAGAAACTTACTTAATAGAACGTTTTGTAACGGCGTTGGAGACCGAGCCTCAGATTTACAGATGCATTCTTAACACTATTTGTTCACTTGGTACAACACTTCTACAGAGTGGAACACTAATTCCTAAACTGGTCAAGTCCAGGTAACGTACGAATGCATTGTCACATGCACACACCCAAACGAATAAACACTACAATGTCCGAGTACTCAGTCGCAAAGTAAAACGCAGTTGTAGTGTTCAAAGAATAAGGACGAATATAAACAATCTGACTGCGTCAAAGCAGGCAACCGTACGTTATTAGACCTTCTGCATCTTTCGAGAAACACGTACATATTTCTTCTTAATAATGCTTCAAATGTAGGAATGCTACATTGAACCAGATGAGTCATGACTACTGTTAATGGTGGTGTTTTCTCGAACTTTCCTTGGTGTAAGTTTGCCACGATCTCCACGGCGCTAATTGCTACACTGTTTCTGCTGGCAAATGATTTATTCCACGCCGCGCGTTGATTTGTTTTGCGCGCTCTGTCGCTAAATACTGTCGCCTTTGCTGGTAACCCATTCTATTCGATACGGACCAGCCCGTGGTCTAGTGGTAAGTGCGCCCGCTTTGGTGCTGGTAGGTCGGGAGTTCGACTCTCGGCCGGGTCTTACCAAGACCTTGTAAATTGGTACTGCAGCCTTCTTACAAGGCGCACGGTATGCGGAA
>JGI24159J19872_10014277_pt1 | contig 10278 bp, 7 predicted proteins | sample Ectturendosymbi4_FD_19872 | JGI IMG/M metagenome (IMG submission 19872) | reverse complement strand
CTTTTTAAGGAATTTTTCCAAATAGTCATGTACTGAAGCAGACTGGATGCAGGTTTGAAGTCATACACACAGCTGTGATCATAGACTTCAACACATGGAACATGATTTTTGAATGACATTGTTATAGCCATTTGCCATTGATGAGTTGTGAAAATTTGTTTATTTATGGTGGCAGTTTCAATAACTGAATGAACAGAATGATTTTCATGGTGAGAATGTCCAGTCACTAGGACATTTAGTGTAATTTCTTTAATATTTTTCAAAACAGTTGTGGCATAGGAAAGCATTACTACAATTGTTCTATTATTATTTTGACCAGCACATCTGTCATAAAATAAATGAACAGTTTGTTTGCCTTGTTGATCTAGCTTAACCAAGTACTTGAACACTGCTGTTGCCACTTCACATGAACCTGATTTGGCTTCTGTTTCATTCCAAACAAAGCATGCAGTTTCCATCGAATCTATGTCAGTAATGGTGAAGTTGTAATGCCTCAGTCTTTGTGAATAATGAAATTAAGACACTTGGCCATGAGGACATAAAAGAGTTTTCTGAAAATCTAAAGCAGCAACAACTATATTGTTTGCTTCTTTTCCTTGTTCTTTCATAGCACATTAATGCTCTCGCATGCTCTTTCTCCATCTGATGATTTTGATAATCTTGTTTTTGTTCATCACTCCTGGTTTCTTCTGGTGTATTGTCAAAACTGGAACACAAATCACAAGCATCTTTTTTGGTTTGTGAAACTCAAATTGAATCATGTCTTAAATGTTCTCTGATAAAACTCATAATTTTCTTGTTTTTCGTATCCTCTTTCTGTGCACCATTTTTTGTACATTCTATGCATTTCTTTTATTGTGACTTCTGGTAAATACTGCCAATTAGCATCCCTCCTAACATAATGTGATTCCACTGTTAAAAATTGTTGTATGTGATCAATAACAAGGCGCTTCTCTTTCTTCTTGCACTGCATTGTGATTTCCTTTCTTTCCTCTCAAATCTTGTTCAATGGTTCCAGTCTCAGTCATTTTTGTTGGAGCAGTATCAATTATTTTTTTGCTTAAATGTTAAGTGTGTTAATAAAAAAATTTTTTGTCAAACGCTCACCAATGCCCCACTGGAAGGATGTAGGAGCTTGAAATTGCAAGTATAGTCTTTCACTCTTCCTTTTCCTGTCTTAGTGGTTTATCTTTTTCTTGTTCTTTGCTTTTTTGTAAGAGTTACATATTTTGTTATAAACAAATACATTCTAGTGACCAAAACTTCAGATGCTTTTTCGTTCTTCATCTGTAGATTTTGTATTGCATTTCATTCTGCACTTATCACAATTTTCTTTCATATCTCACATTGGAGCATTTTGACTGTTGTCAATACAAGAGCCATCTTTGCGTAAACCTGATGCTAACCTTGCCTTTTTGACATTTTTTTCCACTTTGAAGGTTGTCACTTTCTTTTTCGTTTCAGTAACAATGAAGGTTTTCTGGTTTCTGTGCCTAACTTGCTGATTTTAAAGGCCTTAACTCTTTGAACTTCCTGGTAATTCCAAAGAATAGCTGCACCAACACAATGAACATCACTGTCAAACTTCCCTATCTAGAGCAACCTTTCATTAACCTGACTATAAAAAATCTTCCTTCACTCAAGCTAACAGGCTGTCCATGAACAGTTTGCTGCAAGTTGCTTTTTGAAAATGTCACTTTAAAGACTGGTGTGCCATCTAAGCACAAATACACCTCTTGCCTCTCTGAAAAATAACAATCTTCATCTGTACTTGAACATACTGATTGTTCTTTTGCTGGGTCATAATCGACATCACCATCGTCTGAATCAATAATATCTGATTCGCCTGATTTATCAATCTCTTCATGCACTTCCTTTGAAAACAACTGTTCTGTCTAAGCTCTCTCTTCTAGACACAGTTGATCACTTTCAAAACTGCTGTCAGAATTGTCAGTGTCCCAGCAAACAACCCATTTATCACCAGACTTTCCAGTGACTTTGTCATACACCCTTGCATCTCTCCAACTTTCTCCAAATTTTAAGTATGCCATCTGTCTGTTACTACAGATTTCATATTATCAAACTGCCATGCCTCAGTTGAAACATACAAATTAACTTTAATCCTACCCATTTTCAATATCACTTCCAGTACGTGTAGCTGCAAGCAAAACCAAGACATTTGTTACTAAACAAGCAGTTAACATTTTCTTTTGCACAATCATCCTTTAGTCATGCAAGCTTATCAATACAATACATACAAACATCTAAATTCACACTCATGTCTAGGCAAAAGGCATGCAACGCAAAAGGCATGTGCAATGCAGAATTCACACCACACAGCAGTGTTTCACATTTATAATTACAGTTTTATCAAATATTATTTTCATGTAGTTGACAAAGTAGTTTCGTTTGAAATCAAGTTTGATTACCAGCTGAACAAAACATTCATCTTTTTTGTAAATTTGTTCTACTCTTGGTTGAAATGACTCTCTGAATGGACATAGCTCTGTTTCAACAGGCTAAATCACAAAGGTTAAGTCCATTATTTTTATGTTGGTGGACATAGACCTTTGGTCAAAGCTTTTTTCCTAAGGGTCTATGTCCATTTGAGGGACATAGCTCAGTTTAGTCTTCATGTAAATGTAAAAGTTGGACTTATACCCAGTGTTCCCTCTAAGCCGAAAAAAACCAGCACTTTTGGCACTTTTTTTGGACACCAGCCGACAAAAATTAAAAAAACCGCCCTTGCAAATTTGGACGCAATTTCTTCCACAGGAGAAAATTTCACAACAAAAGTTCGTTATTTTTTCAAAAATGTGCGCAACATATTTTCACGATTTAAGCCGTTCTCAGGTCACAACATGGATATACAGCAGTGAGCGGTGAAAAAAGTTTAGACGCAGTTTAGAATTTCTCTGCTTGAAAGTTTATAAAAAGTTCTAGGCGCAATTTCACGATTTGTGCATCCAAAAATGAAGCTATTTGCTAAGTTCAGACGCATTTTGGAAGTTTTCGCTTTGCGAGATATATAACAAATTTTCTGGGCGCATTATCACGATTTCGCAACCACAAACAAAGCCGTTTATCCATGAAGTTCAGACGGATTTTGGAAGTTTTCTCCAAGCAAGCTTTATAATAAAGTTATGGGCACATTTTCTCGATTTTTGCGTCCAAAAATGAAGCTGTTTGCTGTTGATTCAGACGCATTTTGGAAATTGTGGCTTTGCCAGGTTTATGAAGAAGGTTTTGGGTACATTTTCACGATTTATGCGTCCAAAATCGAAGCGGTTTGCTGTTGAGTTCAGACACATTTTGGAAGTTCTCCGCATTCGAGGTTGACAAAAAGATTTCTGGGCTTATTTTCACGATTTTTGCGTCCAAAAACGAAGCAGTTTGCCGTGAAGTTCAGACGGATTTTAAAAGTTTTCTCCGTGCAAGCTTCATAAAAAGGATATGGGCGCATTTTCTCAATTTTTGCGTCCAAAAATGAAGCTATTTGCTCTTAAGTTCAAATGAATTTTGGAAGTTTTTGCCTGATGAGGTTAATGAAAAAAGTTCTTGGCGCAATTCTGTGAAGTTCAGACGGATTTTGTAAATTACCTACCTGCAAGGTTTACAGAAAAAGTTCAGGGCGCAATTTCACGATTTATGCATCCAAAAACGAAGCTGTTTGCTGTTGAGTTGAGACGCATTTTGGAAGTTATCGCCTTGCGAGGTTTATGAAGAAAGTTCTGGGTGCATTTTCATGATTTATGTGTGCAAAAACAAAGCTGTTTGCCGCAAAGCTCAGATGTATTTTGGAAGTTTTCTCCGTGCAAGCTTTATGAACAAAGTTCTGGGCGCATTTTCCCGATTTTTGCGTCCAATAATGAAGCTGTTTGCTGTTTAGTTCAGACGTATTTTGGAAGTTCTCCGCATTCAAGGTTTACGAAAAAATTTCTGGGCACATTTTTGCAATGTTTGCATCTGAAAACAAAGCTGTTTGCTGCGAAGTTCAGATGCATTTTGGAAGTTTTCACCTTGCGAGGTTTATAAAAAAATTTCTGGGCGCATTATCATGATTTTTACGTCCAAAAACGAAGCTGTTTGCTGTGGAGTTCAGACGCATTTTGGAAGTTCTCCATATTCAAGGTTTACAAAAAGATTTCTGGGCACATTTTCATGATTTATGCGTCCAAAAACAAAGCTGTTTTCTGTGAAATTCAGAGGAATTTTGGAAGTTTTCTCCAAGCAAGCTTTATGAAAAAGTTCTTGGCGCAATTTCACGGTTAATGTTAGTCGGTGTTATACCAACTTGGTTTAAGTATGTTTGCAGTGAACTTAACATGAAAATCATGTGTAGATGCTGATTAACTGTTGGATCTTGGATCACATTTGCATTTTTGTAAATTAGAGTTTTCGTTGATTCAAGTACGTTTGCAATTAAACGTTAGCATGTAAGATTTCTGCAAGATTTCATAGTCTGACCAAAATGTCTCAAGACCGAAATGTTCTGTGACCGAAACGGCTTAGACTGAATCAGCCAGACCAAAAAATTCTTGTTTCGATTTCAGAGTTGCTACATTTTGGCAAAGTTTAAGTAAAGAAATTGTGCAGTATCATCAGATCATCAGCCTGATTCAGTTGTATTGTTGGTTTAGTGCAGTGATATTAAACCTGGGAGTCGTAAATCATGTTCGGAGGGGCAACTGGTAGATATTTTATGTACACAGCTGTATTACATTTGGTTTATTCAAGTTTTAGATGGGGATGTTGGCTTAGAGTGGGTTGCTGTAATGGGTCCTGCTACAAAAAGTTGGTAACAACTGGTTTAGTGCGACAGTAAGCAATGCACAAACAAAGACAAGAACAGTCATTCAGGACCATATGAGGGCAGCCATTGTCTGAGAGAAAAAGTTTGCATTTCGCTAGGAAGTTTACATACAGCTGATTTCATTTGTTGCCTATGTGATGACTGTTTTTTCGTTTGTTTATCAGAAAATGTTGCATGTGTACATGTTGGAAAAAGTGAAGACCATTTTTTATTTTTCTTGTTCATTCATCAAAAATGGTTAATAAAAAGTTTTTTTGGTAAAAATGGACGCATTTTAGGCCTAAGTTTCTTTTGATCTTGATGGCACTTTTTGGACACCAGCCGACTTACAAAAATCTTAGAGGGAACACTGCTTATACCATATGCTATTATCTTAACCAAGCAAGATAGAGCTTTGAAACCAAGCCAGATAGAAAGAGCTATGTCTAAAACATAAGAAAGTGCAAAAAAGTAAAAGTCACCAAAAGTGGAAATAGCCCAGTTTGGTTTTACAGTGGTGATATGAAGTACGGCCGCCAATGAGTTCGAGTTATATTTATGAGATACGTTTAATTAAAGGATAGGTTTTATCCATATGTCATTTACTCGTGCCTAAAGGTATAATAAAATGTCAAACATCCTAATTAATTACTCCTTTGATCTTGGTTGTTGGCAGATAATTTTGCGAAGTCTGGTAACGTGCATTTGTCTTGCTTCAATATTTGTCAACACGGCTGGCTGCCAAATCTTAAATTTTAAATTGCATGTGGATGGCTGCAAATTTCATTATAGAAGGCGGCATGCAGCCACAGGTTGTGCACTGTTGATCTAGTTTATAGAATGCATGTTCTGCATCCACCAGCAACAGACATTCACCACTTATTCTTGTCGTGGAAAAAAGTGCCTATAGGTCCACCGGCAGTGACATGATTCAAATAAAACACTGGGTTTGTCACTCTAACAGAACCATCATTGGTAGTCGAGCAGACGCGTCTTCATCTTCTGTGTGAATGGTTTTTGGTTCAGCTCTCACCATGGCGCCTTTCGTTTTGGTCATAGTGGTTGCACTTCTCATGGGACCAGATTTTCTTTACTTTTTTCAAAAGTTTGTGAACTTTTGTGTTCAGATTTACAGTTTAGGGTTTAGACGAGTGGTTCTTAAACTCTACAAACACGCCGAACCCTTACGTAGTTTTCCAAGCTTTTGTCAAACCCCATTTTTACCCAATATAACAGTAAAAATCTGGGTTACTGACATCAGATGACTTTTGTCGAACCCCTGAAACGGCTCCGTCGAACCCTAGGTGTTTGATCGAACCCAGTATAAGAACCACTGCTTTAGGCTTAAGGTTTAGGTTTGGGGCTTAGGGGTTAGGTTCAGGGGTTAGGTTTAGATGTTCGGCTTAGGGTTAGGTTTAGGTTTGGTATGTTTAGAAACAAACTTGGTAGAACTACCAAGCATAGTGAAGTCTACTGCACGCTTGTCATGCATTGAATGTCATGTTACAGGTGGTGGAAGAATAAGTTCTAAGAAATTAGGGTCTGCTGGTGGACCTATAGCCACTCAGTCTAGCACATGTTTGTAGCATTCCTGTTGCATGTATCATTATGTCCTCCTTGGGCAATCCTGCGATTGCTTTTCCAATAATTTGTCACTGGCATTATTAGACATCCATAGGTTGGAACAGTTTTTTTCAGTCATAGACCGAAACAGTTTTGAAATGACCAAAAACAATTTGAAATACAGGCAAAAACACTATTATGGCGAGTTTTAACACAACTGCGAGACAAATGACCAAAATGTTTCAGCGAAAAAAAGGTTAGAACCATTTTTTGTGGTACAGCATACAAGCCTGCATGCAAGAAAAGTGGATAATTTGGGGAAGTGTTCGTTGCTAAGCACTTGGCTAGAGTAGCTATTTCATCAGGTAATTTTTGTGAGAAAAATCCAAAAGATTTTGAGCATTTCATTTCCTTCCATGTTTATCTGTGTTGGTCCTGACAGATTGGCTTTTGTGCTAGAAACATAAGACATCAATAGCCATATGTATGTTCTAGTCACACACTAGTATGGAATCCATACTATGGATTCAGTTTTAATTACATTTGCATAGGATTTACTTTAAATTTTTTTTTGTACTTATCCCCCAGAAAGGTATTCTTAGTAATTGCCACATTTCATTAGAGCAGGTCTCAAAACTTTTTTCTTTGAGGGCCACATAAGTTAATACTCATCAGCTTGAAGGACAGACATCATACGTAATGTGATTGCTTGGGATAAGTTACATTTTACCAATTCAACAAACTTTTCATATGTATTGTATAAGTCGCATGTATGTACAAGTCACACCTCCATAGTTGACCTGATCATACAGTACAAAATTTTTTAAACAACATTCGTCACATAAAACAATCACATAACAAAAACTTACAATTCATGTGCATGCACACACATGAAGGTGCAAAGCACCATCTAGATCAGGGCTTCTCTAACTGTGGGTCGTGACTCCAATTGAGGTTGCAAAACAAATTGGCTTGATTAATCAGATATAACATTTTTTGTAAACTTGACAAGAACATCAAAAGCAGGCCTACAGTAATTCTATTTCTACTGCATTTTTATTGGTAATGTCGTGCTTCATGCTGTCAGTTGTTTACTAGGATGTCTACCTGAGCTATCAAATGATAATAATAATCAACCAAGCACAACAAGTTATGCATTTCTGTGTCATGATTGTTTTAACCTACTGACTAATATTGACCTTATTGCATTCATTCCGACATGGAAGGAATGCTTCTGTTTAGAACTCTAGGTCTAGTCTAGGGGCTTAGCTAACTGCTTTGAGAGCATACCAAGTAGTTTTAGACTAAAGTTGAAAACTTCATGCAGTACACAGTTTCAGAAGTACCTTGGACTTTGATTCCAGAAAAATTGCATCGACAAACCAATGAACCATACACAGTTGATATTTTAGGAGGCCACACACCTGCCATGTCCATGAGTTTGCGAAGTTATTAAATGACAAAAGTTTGCAACTGGAATTTTCAAAAAAGAGTTTATGTCATTTTTGGATAAGAACAAGAGATGAATGCCCAGTCATTTCTGATCTAGCCATTCACAAACTCTTAGACATTTGCACAAGATATTTGTGTGAAGCGGTATTCTCAAAATTGATAATCATGAAGTCCAAAAACCAATCCTTTTTGAAAAATGTTAAGAATGTTCTTTGTCCTGCGTTGTCTTGTATCAATCGATGAATGGATGATCTGTGTAAAAATTATCAAGTGCATCCATCCCATTAGTTGTGCTTGACAATTTTTATAAACTGAATCGTATTTTTGTAATTTTTTTCACCTTACTGTTGCCATTACGTGGTAGCCTTATTACTATTACTAAATAGCTGCTTTCATGGATTGTGTGCATTTGTATGATTTTGCCACAGACAAAAATACCTCTTGAGATTTGTGATGAGATGTTTACACGTATCATTAACATCTAGGCTATCTATCAAGCAGTTGCATAAAAAAACTTTTTATAAAATGGGGCTGCAGAACAAAGAAGTTTGAGAAGCGCTGGTCTAGATAACATGCGCACAATAGCAGCGTACATGCACAGACATGAAAGTGCAAAGTGCCATCTACATAACACGCACACAGTGGCAGCGTACATGTGCATGTCACACCTCTTGTATAAGTCGCACCTGACTTTTTGGGGCATTTTTTAGTGCAAAAAATGTGACTTATACTCGAGTACATACGGTATGAGTTTTTCATTATTGACGAAATGTTTTTGCAGGCTGAATAAAATGGCTTTGCTGACCATTGTTGGTTGGATTTGGCCCACAGGCAGGGATGTGCGTTGTGCATTCTGGAACATTTAGATGTTCTGCAATATTCTGGAATATTTATTTTGAATCTAGAATATCACATCCTATTCCAGAATGACTTGTTGAAAGCAAAATGTGCTGATCGTGCAGCTTCTGAATGACAATGTTTCACTTGTTGATCTTGTTGGATAAGATTCCTGGACAATACTTCAGCTCCTGAATATAGACCACGGCTTTTTGAAAGCAGACCTAATGTCTTGGCAACAAAATAGTGGTTGTATTATTACTGCTCACAACTTTGTGAACAACCTAAATGTTGCCAATCATGCTTCATAACATGCCGTTAATCTGCTACATTGTTTAACATGGGAAAAGTTAAACGAAGAAAAAAGTAGCAGAAATATTTAAGGAGCATTATCAGTATGCTGTGGCAAACACTATATGAAACTGTGACATCTTGTTAAACAGTAACAAAGCAAATTCTTCAAAGTGTTAGGAAGCTCTTGCATTTTTTATGATATGAGAGCTGAAAAGATATTAAAGAAACCTGACAATAACTTTTATTAACTATACACTTGACAAACTTCTGAAAATGTACTTCTGCTATTTTTTGTTTTTCCTTTCCTAAGGTTAAGCCCTTATGTTTTTGATGTACCATCCCACTGTGCTGATAGTCTATATTCCTTTCTTTGACATATATATTCAGATCAACTAAAACCTAGCAATGGTATATATCTCATTTTGTATGAGTTTGGCATTAGTTTTTTTTTGTTATGTGAGTGATAAAGTAGTCAGCTTCAGTGATTGTATTCCTGTGCATAACGTTGCCTAATGCAAACATTTTCTACAGGATATCTTTTGTTGATTTATAACAAACTTTATGACAGTGTGCTTCAAAATGCACTCATTCAGCTTCCAGCTGATCATTACACTGTGAATTACAATGTTCAACAAGATTTTTTTCTAAATACAATGTTCAACAAGATTTTTCTAATATTTTTCGCATCAAAAATCAAAATCTTAGGCAAAAAATCATTAAAGAATCAAGAAATCGTATCTCAAAAAACATAAAATAAGCAAGTAAAATGTATTAAATGCATATATGTACATGTTAGTTCTGGTTCATTTAACACTTTCGCATCTGGCCAAAATCTGGAATTGTTGCGCCAAATCAACAGGATCGCACATGGCTTTGTGTGGGAATTTCTCCAGTCCGGTAAGCGCTACAGACCTGATAAAAGGCTCAAAAGACGCGGCAAGTCTTCTAGTCTGCACTCGAAAAAAAATTTTTGCTTGGGAGCTCTGCATTTTTGTGAGTGATGTCATAAGTTGAGGACTTTTAGGCCACCTTGGCCCACTTTACAAGGCCCTGGGCGCCAACCATTAGATGGTAGTATTTCGCTGACGTTTTTATTGGAAACTAGGCTACAATCCAAGTCTTTTGATACTTTGGATGACTTGCTAGGTTTCGGGTTCAAAAGTTAGATAATTAATTAGTTTGTTTATTTTAGATCAAGGGCTCTAAAAATGCATATTCTGCCCTAGAATTCAAAAATACTGCAAGCCAAAATATTGGCATGTGGGATCGGATGATGACGTCATATAATTAACCAAAAAACATGCCCCTGTCATGATCCCATTGGCCCAAAACCCCCCAAC
>JGI24159J19872_10014276_pt1 | contig 10278 bp, 7 predicted proteins | sample Ectturendosymbi4_FD_19872 | JGI IMG/M metagenome (IMG submission 19872) | reverse complement strand
CTTCAGTGAAGTTTGAAAGCAGAGTACTTACACATTTCAGTGGCGTTTGGGGGCCGCTTTGAAAGCAAAATACCTGCACATTGCAGTTTCTGAAGGGGGGCCCCTTTGAAAGTAGGTACTTGCTTATGACATGCTTTGTAGCACATTATATGAGTGAATAATGCGTTTTTCACCAAAAATAAAAAAAATTTATGCGCGTAACACCTTGATGGGGGGGCCCAAAAAGGGGAGGCCCGAGGCAAGTGCCTCGCTCGCCTCCCCTCAAACACACCACTGGGCACACACAGGCTTCCAGAAGCGACGTTTCCAAGCGCAAATAGTTGGAGGAGTTAAGTGGTTAGCCTACAGCGAAATCCATGAAGGCGCATTTTGCAAATGGCGTGTTGTGTTTGCACCTGATGTTGTCAGTCGCAGCGCTAAGGCCCTGGGTATGTAGGAAAAATCACCTCACAAAATGTAAAAAAAAGCGAAAGAAGGTATAAATCTCATCAAACACGTCAATACCACCAGTTTTGCACAGAGAAGTTTGATGCGTTTCTTTGTCAGGAGAGAATATCAAAGAAGCAAGATGGCAGTTTAGTTGGAAGGACCCCCAGTTTTCGTGGTGAGTACAGTCAATTGTTTATCCACAAATTATGTGCTTTCCTCGGCTTTTCCAATCACAAGTAATTTTTCCTTTCCAAGGTTTTTTGCTTCCATAACTTCAGCCCCCTCTTAGAAAATCCTGGCTGCGCCCATGGTCTAACCTCGTTACGCCCCTGTACGCTCGTATGCCATGCATGCATTTGCTTTAAGGTATGAGTATGCTCACCACACTGGAGAAGCTTACTTCGCATGTGGTTGTCGAAACTCCTACAGTTAAGCCCGCGCTCAGCAGCAAGTACATGGTGGGAAAAGCTGCTTTATACTTCCAAAACCATTTCAAAAACTTGTCCAAATTCATACGGATGTTTTCATTCAAAAGCACATCAGGAAACTTTGATGAGACAATGCTTTTCACAGTAGTAGTTTCAGCATCGAGAAGATCTTCACTGATACTTTTGGTAGTGGAATTGACTAAAGAACAAAGAGGTTGTAATTCTTCCTTGTCGAGAAAGCAATTCGATGCTGCTAAACGAGCACGCAAAGATTTGACGAGAGATATATTAAATTCCAAAAACTGGTGGTTGAATTCGCTCTGAATAGTATCAATGATTTCAAAGCAAGATACTTTCAAATTGTCACTTCCATTGTGAATTCCAATGTGTTTTGTTATGAATGACGTCCTCACTGAATCGAGATGAAACTGACTTTTTTCACTTGTTCAGGATGGGTAACTGTAGCTTGCGTGCACCACACACTAAGTACGAAATACGCGCTAGCAGTATTTTATGCTGACTTATGCTAGTCAGTGCTACAGTGATCTATACACATGCTGAAGCATTTCTACGTCAGACACGGAATTCCCTAACCTTTTTTGATCAAGTTCTAACTCGCATACATTCCTACTGGGTTTGGTTTGACTATTGCAAGAAGTTCTGTTTGACTACGAACAAGCCTAACACCAGTCCAATGTTCCCTCTAAGATGCGAACTGCGCAGCACCACCAAATCATTTGCGCAGTGAAATCTGATTCACGTACACTTGCTACATTCCGAAATGTTGGAAAAACAAGAAAACAAGGAAAAGCTATTTGAAATAAATGTGTAGGCCCTACTTTGTTCGTATTTTCATAAGATTTTATGCTTATCCTAAATTCTCGTAATTCACGAAGTTAGTAATTCATTTAGAATTCTGGAAAACTCAGCCAGAGTTGCCAGAATTTCCTTAGAGAGGACGCTAGCTAAGGCTTTATATTATAGCATTACCATAGCCAGCTTGCTAGTGGTATGGAGTTGTTCGCGCTAACAGAGAGACTGCAGAAACGGTTTCGATACCAGTGTGGACATTCCTTAATACAATATATTTTGTAACAATGAGGTTACCTTTTAACGCAACGTGTGGTGATATTGCGAGTTGGCGTAACGATCAAACAGATTTGAAACAAGCATTTGCACAATTTATTAATTTTTTTAGTTTGAATCATTTGGGGGGGCACTGACCCCGAATGCCCCTCGTGGCTACGGGCCTGGTTCTACGGAGGCTTTCATCAAGTTAAAACCCCCTGCCTGAAAAACTTTGCTCAGTTCTGTCGGGTGAGGTGCCAATGTTGGCAAAAAGGAAAGCAGCATGTTGCAATTTTTGTTTTCCTAAGTCGCAGTGAAACAACGCACATTGCATCATTTATATTTTCTGACAACTGCTTCAGTGCGGCCTAAATAACGAAAATCTCACACTGTTGCCTCACTCGACAACCACCTTGTTTTGCATGCGCGCTGCAACTGAAGACCTTTTGTCTTCATTGTAGTTTGATGCATCACCAGACAAGCCGATCGCAACGGTGAAACAGAAAAACACTTCCACAATTGCATTAAAGTGCTCTCGCAGTTTCGTACACCATACTGTACAAATCTGCCGCAGTATAGTAAGACGCCAAAGCGAAGCGGTGCGCATGACCATGCACAGATACCAAACTTACAATTTTCGCTTCCAACTTCTGCGCCAGAAATTGTGTCGGCCTAGAACATTGCAGTCGTCTGTTGCAATAGCCACGTGCAGGAAAACATGCTTCACTCAAATCGCTTTACTTCATTACAAGTCAAAAGCATATCTTGGGTTTCAGAATTTAGGGCGTTATTGCAAAATTTTAGGGTGTCATTTTGACACCCAAAAACGGCTTTAATACAACACTGCAATTATCATTAACGTGACTCGTGAAAAACGTCGGTTAACTTAACCACGAACAGAACATTTTAGCTTGCGTACACTGTAAACGCGCTTATATCCTAAACATCAAGTTAGGAAAAGTAGAATCCTTAAGATGTTATGTGCAAATGCTTCACAGCCACAGTTGGCGTCACTAGTGAGTAGCGATTGCATTTGTAATCATCATATTTGTAACACCACAAATGTTGCTTAACATAACGCAAATCATTTTTCATACAAGCTTTTTTCAATTTTCTGCGCTGAACTAGGCATCGATTGGGCTTCTGCACCTTAAGTTCAGTCAAACTTTCGTGCTGTGAAAACTTCTCTAGAAGTACAACGGGAGTGTATTCGTACACAACACCTGCACGCGGTAGCGCAGTCTAGAGTCTAGACCAGTGGTTCTCAACGTGGGGCCTGCGCCCCACCAGTGGGGCGTGTAGGATGAAGACATTGAAATAATGTTGGCGGGAATGCAAAATGAAAAGGCACTTGTTCACAATCAAACTGATTGGTAGTTGTAAAGCTGTTTCACTTGTTTACCCCTATCGGACGACAATCCAAGCATGTTAGCTGTGCATGTGTTATCCACAATGAAAATTTAGTTGCAAAAATGTTGCTCCTAATCTGCACGAAATACTATATTCTGTAATCAAATGTACCAGTTCCATCAAAGCAAATGCCAAAGCAGAACGTCTGTTCCAGAGGTGTTGTGAGGCTAGTCTTGCATATCATAGGCAGTGGCGTAACTACAGATTTGAGCCAGAGTGAAATCTTAGCTGAAGAAGGCCCACCAACCAACACTCAGTAGAAATTTGAGAAATGATAGTGAATCTGGGTGTGGAGGATGTCTATACTAAAACCCCAAATCAGCGGAATACACTCCGAAAAATTTCCAAAAAACGAAAAAGGCAACACTCTATTGAAAATATTGAAAACCAAAAGAACATTAAATGCCGAAATATAAGCTATGTGGGGGCCTATATTTTAGATTTATCCTTCTGGCGGTTCCACCCCTGCCCCCATCAGTTACGCCACTGATCACAGGCGATTGTTGCTCCACACCGAAGTAGAGTGGATATCAAATGGAAACTGCCTAAAAACATTTATGGAACTATTTAAAACACGCAGTGAGTTTTTGAAGGATAATTCTGAAATGATGCTATTGCTACAGTTGAGCTACTGATGGCCACAGATGGCAAAGCTTCTGTGAGCTACTTAGCGGATATTTTTGAGAAAGTTTCTTCTTCAAACAAGCAGCTCCAATAAGCCAGTGCAACACTTTGTGATGCTAAAGCAAAGTTATTTGGATTTGTGATGTTTCTCAGTTTGGTGCAGAAGCAATATTTTGTCAAAACGCTGTCCAATTTTCTTGGTTAAAAGAATGTGATAACACTAAATAGGCAAATGCAATTATTGCTGCACACGTGGAAATGCTGATACATGACTTCAATGAAAGATTTCATGATTTGAAAGCAATGGAGTTCCCTTCTTGGTTGACTCAACCACTTTTAGTAAATTTATCTGCGGTATCAGAGCAACGGCAACGGGAATTATGTGAGTTACAGCAAGATGAGGTCGTGAAAACTCTTTTCAAGATAAAAGGAACCACGATGTGACTGTCCGAGGAATGCGAAAAGAAATACCCTCGCTCGAGTACTTCGGCAAGGCAAAAACTGATAAGTTTTCCGTCATCTTGTTTGGTCTAATGTAGGTTTAGCGTTGTTGCAGATTCGCTGCGTGCTATAAGAGAAATCAACTTGAAATCGCCAAACTTGGTGATTTAATACTGAAACTGACTAAAATGGAACCTCGCATCAAACAGATATGTAACCAGCATCAAGCGCAGAGCTCCCATTTAACAATGTGATTGAGTATCGCAATTAATTTAAGTTGACTTTGCTATGTGTGCATTATATCACGCAGAAAGTAGTGTAGTGACGGTACAAAAACAAATAATTTTGACATGTAGTAGTTCTGGTGGAACCTGGAATTTTTTTAAGATAAAAGTGGGGTCTGGTTCAAAAAAGGTTGAGAACCACTGGTCTAGACAATAAGCGTCAAGCATCGCGAAACTTTACGATGATGCTTATGTTTCGACTGCGACGGCCTACGCGTGCCCCATGGTTCATCTTGTATGCTTGTTTATGAAAACGCTTCTTCCAGCCACGGGCGTCGAAAGGATATTTTCCATGGAGGGCCACTAGGGGATTTTTCCAAAATTTTTCTAGGGGTCAAAAGTGGTGAAATTTGTTTTTTCCCACTTGAAACTAAGAAAACAACCTTTTTTGGTAAAGTTTTCAAAATCCAGGGGGGACAAGGCCTCCCTGCCCTCCCCCACCTTCCGACGCCCATGCTGCCAGCGTTGTAGCAAGATAACTGTCTTGACTTGCTGCGTTGTGCTTTCTCGCACAAGTTGTCTGGATGCGTGAGGAATATAACAGCGTTTTGTCAACACCTACTGAGGCCGATAAGATCGGCCGTTTTGGCCGACACCGAAGTATCGGTAAAACCCTAATATCGGCCAATCCGATATATCGATCGATCTCTACTTTGACATGCTTGTTTATAATTCGGTATATTATGTGTTGGAAATATCAGATGCTGTACTAAATCATGGTGTTTTCTTTTAAACTGTTTCTAGCATTTTGGGAACGTGTGTTGTAAGTTTTAAGTCTTTCAATTTGAGCTGTCCTGCATGGTTTCCATTTTCAAGTTTTTCATGTATGAAAAAAGCAAGCACCTCAAATGTATGGTATAAAATGTATAATGAACCTAGTTTTAAATGGAAAGCAGCAGCAACAGCAGTCTGAAATGTTAATTATAGCATTATGCCTGCATTTTAGAAACAATACTTTTGGCATTGTTGACCCATGGGTTGGGCCAGTGGGAATCGGTTGAGAATGTGTGGTGTAAACCTTGATCGATGAACTGCACAGTGCACAAAGACAGTGCGTTTCATGGCAAGAAATGTTGCGTTTTCTTAAAATTTAAGAAATACTTGATTGTTATAATCAAAAAAGAAATTGTCATAGGAATGCATGCACCAATATATTTGATGGCACAAAGGACAAAGCATTGTTTTTGGAAGTTGCGTTTTTATATGACTAGAATAATCTGGAGTTTTTTACCTTAATAATTGTAAAAAGCATACAGTTTTTGATTCAGTGTTTCAGATGTTTACTTTATGCGAAACTATGTTCCAGAACAATACCAAAACCAAACATTCCACCAGGAGTGAATGCAAAACTTTCAGACAATTATTACTACACAAGAGATGATAGACGGAAAGTTACTCCACCCACTATTGTCATGAGTTCCTCACACTCCACTGCTCAACTCACTAGCAGCATAAAACAACTAGAAGGTGCAGCACAAACCAAGTATGTTGTTTTTCATGTCCTGCATGATAATTTTGTATTTGAAAACAAAAGAGCGTATGAAATTGATTATGACTTTTGATACATGCCAGTGCCAGTGATGACACTTGCATTTAATCGCGAACTTTTTTATTTTTTGGTGAAACAACTAAATTCTAGGATTACTTTTACTGCTTATGTTTTAATGCTGATGAAATTCAGCACATAGTCAGTAAAACCTGAATTACTTCAGATGCTTTGTTCTTTCACATGCAGATTTAGCCTGGTCTTAGTCTTAGCTGTTGACATCCTGGTCTTCATTGCGCAAGTGCCACTTTTCCTTTTGTTTTTGCCATCAAGCAGTAGCCATATCTTGTAAAAATTAGTTCTTCACTGCGGCGAAAACATTAGCTCTAGTTTGAAAGGATCGGGTGTAGTGAAAAATGATTTTATCAGTTACCTGTCAATTTTCATGTAAGTTGCATAATGTTCATTCAACAGAATCAGCTCTAAATTCGCGGCGAGCTTCTGAGGAATCTGCCTGCTTGTTTCTGCTTTCATACTTCTGCGATGATTAGAATTTGCACGTATCCATTTTTCCATAGTTGTAAACCACAAAGTCGTGACAAGTAAATCGATCACAGTTTATTTCACAGGGAAACTAATTTCGCCTACTTAAACGTATCTTCTGTCCTGTAAAACCGTAAGGCAAACCTTACTGGCGAAATATTGACACTTGAAAACAAGTATAGAAACACACACGAAATGTACTGCGGCTAGTTACAATCAGCAATATATTTGCAGTTTTGAAATGCTGGCCTTCCTAGAGCTTCATAAACTTAGCTAATGCTAAGAAAACCAGCGTTTTGTAACTGCTTAGAAAAAGCACTTTTGCTCGGGGGATAACATCACGTGCGTGATGACGGGTGCCAGAGTCAAGCCACGCGGTAAACAACCGTCGCCAGAAATTCTTCAATAGGGGGATTTTACGCTTGTGCAGGGGGGCTTGACATTCGAAAAAAGATAAAACTCCACTAATTTATAGTGTTTCATTTTTCAATTTGGGGGGCTTGGAGATTTTTTTGGAGGGCTAAGCCCACCAAAGCCCCCCTGTGGCGACGGGACTGAAACAGAACGTAGCGGTCCACGAAAGATCGAGAAAGAGTGAGCGTTTAAACGTATTCGGAAATCTAGGAAGCCCGGTCAAAGTGGTAGATTTCGATAAATTTTACGTTAATGGAATTTCCAAGGCGAAGTGTTTATTCAATTTCCTAGGCGAACTTTCAAGGCGTTTTCACTGCACAGGTGTGTTAGCCATGCCCATAAGCAGGGTTGGAAAAAGTGTGAAAATCGGGAACGACTTTCCACCCAGGTGAATCGTACATGCTCGCGGGAAATTAATCAGCTGCAAGCCAAGCAAAATCTAATAATACGCAAAGAATTGCAAGAAAATCACAAGACAGACTGTACGAATTTCCTCGCTGAGTCATGGTGTCCTAATATCTGGCCTTGTGATGCAACAGCTACGCCTACGTAACAATAGTGGTCTTATGCAGTCGCTGGTCGCGTGTCGTAAATGGCAGCATAGCGTGATGTGCCGGTTAATGAGACAGGCTCTGAGTTTGCGTATTGCTGCTATGCTGTTTTTTTTCAGTCATAGACCGAAACGTTTTTGAAATAACAGAAAAAAATTAAGTCATATCGGTCAGAATGTTTGAAAATAGTGGCGGATCCAGGGGGCGGTTTTGGGAACTGCCCCCCCCAAACGTCTGTGGCGCCCCTTTGCCATAAATGCGCTCCCTTTTGGTGTCCATGGAAGTAGAAACAGAAATTAAAAAATACTCCAAAATAAACAATGTTTACAATGTCAAACGTCAGGATTTACGTGCCGGACTTTACCCAACCTCTTATCAAATTGCGTGGAAAATGCTATTGTTTCGTAATAGTGCCATTGTTTCGTTATTTCTTTGCCGCATGACAACTGTCCACCCTTACGTTATGTCATCAGTAAGCACAAACGCAGTCGCTTTCATTTAACACAGCTCTCTACTTGCCGCTGGGCTGTGCGAAATTGGTCTGTTTTTATACAAGTTTATTTCTTTAATGCCTGATGACAGCCTCGAAAGGAAAGGCAGTAGTTCATATTGGAATGCAATATGGAAAACTTATAACTGACTCAAGATTTTACAAGCCTCCAAAATGAAAACGAAAAACCAGTTTAAAGGCTGTTGCCAGTGCAGTTCGTGAGACTGCAGTATGTCTGCATCGTAGGTTTGCAACATAAAGGTGGGTGGATGAGTTTCTTGACAGAACTAAGCACATGACTGAACCACAGCGCAGCGTGTAAAAAGCTATAGATGTATACGTTAGCAAACCACTTGCCGCCATGTGACAAAAATGCATTGGACGTGCTCGATTAGCTCAAATAATTATGACCTAAATATGCAATTGTGCAAGTCCTCACTCCATATACATGGACAACGCAGAGGAGTATTGAATACTGCTAGAGTCGTAACGAGGTTACGGTAGGTGGCGCCCGGGGCAAGAAGGAAATTTGGCGCCCCCACTGAAGTACTTGTGACATTGTTAGGGCTTTTCGGCACCCGGGGAATTGTGTCCTTTGCCCCCCGTCGTTACGCCCCTGATTACTGCGCGCAGCTACGCGCCTCAACAAACCATGGTACTCAGCTTTAACCAGAGGCATACGGGAACCCAGGCGCGGACACCAGACCTAAGGAGGTGTTGACATTACACTTAATTTCATTGAAAATCTTCGCCAAAATATTTTTGTACTGCACATTACTTAATCACTAAAGATGCTAAAAATTAACTTATGCTAACAATCAGTCCAAAACTTTCTTCGTTTCATTAGATGAGCTGGTCTTGTTTGTGGAACCTGATATAAAGAAGTCAATGATCGCATGGGCGTCCGCGGGGGGGCTAAACGGGCATTTGCCACCCTGGAAATTGGGATTAAGAACGAAATATTTCTGGAAAATCCTGAAGTCGGCATCTTAATTCCGATTAATTGATTTGATTCTTGCAGTGGCAGTTTAGTTACCGGTATGAAACTCACACTGCACATGAGTCAGGTTCACAGTTACAGTGTCATGCAGTGATGAGCTTGCTGTTCACACACGCCCCTTCCTTTGCCTGCAGAGGCGGGTTGCGAAAGTCGCGAGCGGATTGTTCTACTGTTGGTCTTGATTGCGTAACAATAACATGGCAACAAATCTGCAAAGGTTCACTTTATATTACGGTAGCAGGTGTTTTGTTGCATGAGACTGTTGAACGCACACATCTTGGCAGTTAATGCAGCAAGACAGTGACATGCTGATAGCGGTAAGGCACGTACATTTATACTTTGTGAAAAGAAGTATGAGTGAATCTGTAGCGATGCTTCCACAAGTTTGAAAACTCCATTATTAGTGCGAGTGTGACCAATGTGCCTGAGTGTCAAACTGCACTTATGCAGGATTCTTTTCATGCAGTATAAAATTACGTGGCTTGTTAGAATACATCTATGCAGACTTGTGGGAATACGTCTTAATCGTTAAGGTTTAGTTCTGACATCTGAGTGAATACTGAGTGCAAAGCTATATTTGCTGTGGCGAGTTTTCACAATTCATCTGCTCAATTTGCAAAACCTGCGTGATGTTCTAACTCCAGTAAGCTTGTCCGTAGTCGTGTCAACTTGCAGGTCTGCTTAAGTGTTCGGTTTGTGTAGCAAGGTTTTATTGATCACTTTGGACGAGATCCCAGACGTTTGCAGCTCTTGTTTCTAAGTGATGCTGACAAGTCTTGCAGCTGATCCGCAACCAGGCAATTCCTCCCCCGCCGAAATTTTCAAAACTTGTTAAGTTTCTAGTTCAGTTGAATATATCAGAGTGCGGCCATGCTTGCTAAGTAAATATAAAGTCATAATTTGTGGTTTTCGTTGAAAACTATGGCAATCCAATGCTTCTTTCTTTGAAGATCAGGGCAATGCTTACTTGAAAAGAAATGCCCCGCGTTGAATATCCGCAGATAGCCTAACTGTGTAAATTGTCGTAGTACTAATATACCTGGCTATTGCTGCCAACGAAGCGTTTATTGTGATTGTTACCGTAACATGGAGCATTTTCTTTGTAGTGTA
>JGI24159J19872_10014275_pt1 | contig 10278 bp, 8 predicted proteins | sample Ectturendosymbi4_FD_19872 | JGI IMG/M metagenome (IMG submission 19872) | reverse complement strand
AATTCAACTGTATAGAACAGATTTACATAAGGTTTCAGGCCCCATTCGGATTAAACTAAAAAGTTAGTTTCAGGGCAAGTTGTCTATTTTTAGGGCAAATTATTATTTTCAGGGCAAAATTTTTCCGCCCCCCCCAGTAAAATGCCTTCCCGTACGCCTATGATTGAAAGCGACGTGGGAAACCGTCGACTTGGAAAATTGGGATGCAGTTGATCATCTGAAACTATTGCTGATAACCAGTACAACTAGCAGCAAAAGTCTTTTTGAAAACGTCATACCTGCATTTTAACCGGAAATGCATTGAATTAGTCGGATAAAAATTATAATTTTCAAGACTCAACAAATCATTAGATTCCAACATACCAAGTCGACTGAAAGTATGAAACTGAGATCAACTTTTGAAACACGTAGTTTCTGTTATTTTTCAGTTATTTAATCCTTTCAAAACACACGTTACGCTACATACTGAAATCAACTCGGGTTGTCGTGGTGCGATATATATTCCAGGAAACTAACGTTATCACCAGGCACTTAAAAAATAAAAAAGACAGAACGCGCTTAAGAAATTCCTACAAAAGCGTAATACCGACAAGGTTTTGGTCTAAATTCAGGCCTGATTGCAGTAGCTTGACATACAGCATAAGATGTAGGATTGTTTGCTTATGAGAATTGAAAACTGCACAGCAACTGCTGGCATGTAACAGCAAGGTAACAGAAATTCGTTTAGCGTTTTTTTTTGTCTAAGCTTTCAGCTTATTTGAGCGCTAAGAAGCCCGCACAAAAGATGTTTGTGATTTTTTACTGACAAAGAGATACTGCTGCGGAAAGGAGGACGCATAGCAAAGCAACAGCGCACTATTCGTTTCTTTTTCTTGACAACCATCTAGCCGCAAAAGAATATTAAGACGTACCTGAACGTAACAACCAATGCTGGTGTGCTCGTCATGAAAGCCAGCATTACGACGAAGAAAAATACAGCTAGAAAAGTTGGCAGCTTGTTGCAATTTGAATCACAGGAGCCGCTTCTAGCCTGCCAGCCATCACTGGTCGTGTTAAAGATACAGGAGCAGTTGGTGAAGTACTGAAATTCGACAACGTTTTTATGAAATCATTTGTCACAAGAAGTTAAATAGAGATTGAGTTCTTAACACAGTTCTTCTTAACACGAACGAGCGTGCTTTTTCCGCAGCAACTTATTTTGAGAATAGACGCACGGTTGAGTCATTCGCTTCAATAAGTTTAATCAACGAGTGTCACCGTTTTGGAACGCATTTTAATAACAGCCTATGTACCACAGCAACCGTCAGAAAGCAGATATATGACTGAGAAAATTACACTGCCTTCATCACGACTAAAGCACGCAAGGACTTTTGAGTTGCATCAACGTTGTTCTCACGTTTCACCGATAAACCGTTACGTGTAGTTGCCAGGAAAATTGTACGATTAAGCTTATTTCTAACTTAGACGGTAATAATTGACAATGATATCCTATGAGTCACCTGACACTTATTAACATACCCTGGTTTTCAAAGGCGTGTCAGCATCAAATGGTACTGCTGCCAGAGGTTATGCCGAACTGAGGAACGTCGAAACACGAACTAAAAAACTTCATTTTCGCATTTGAACGCGATAGGGCTAATTGCAGTGGAATCCGTTGGAGTCAAGCTTGATTTCAAGTCGAAACGTGTGCATTGGAGCGAATTGCTCCAGACAGCACCAGCAACATAATAAAATGCACACGTTTTTAATAAGGATCAATCAGATGGACATGATGGGTCAAGCCCACAGTGGACAAGGACATGGTCATCTGGTAGTTTACTATCGGGCATCAAAGATTTTAACATTTTACTCCGGGCAGCAGTACACGAAATCAACAAAATTTGTTAAAGAAACTTAAAAAGACAAGTCGCAGTCAGCGTAAGTTCTGTGGGCAGCAACATGATATCGTGGTAAATGGCAAAATCCCCTAACTACTCTGGGAATCTGCATAAGCGAAACTTTGCCTGAGAAATTATTTTACACAATATTTGCACAATCTTGAGTAAAAATTGTTTATGTTTCATCTCTCTGGTGGCAACACCGAGAAAAACAATTTGTACCAGTTTGAAAGTTGATTGGTTTTACCGAGTATGGAAAAATACGAAAACACCAGAAGCAACTTTCCTTGTGAAATCGTCGCAGTGAAAACTAATTAGGCTGGTGAAATATTGCACAGCATACGCACCGTGGTATCGTTCACATCCATCGACCCTGAACATCCAGCATGGCAGGCCGTGAAGTACTCGATGTTATCAGCTCCACACACTGGAATGAAGTACTCTTCTTGGCAATTGCAGTTCACGTTGCATAAAGTTGTGAGATTTTTCGTAATTTCATCAGTTTCTCTGCAAATACATTTCACAATTAGTGGTCTTAACCACATTTTTTTTGTCTTCTTACTACAATAAATAGATCCACAATAAGCTTTCTGCATGGTTCGTCGCTGTAGTGATTGTAGATACAAAAAAACGAACCTCGTACGACCAAGGGAAGCAAACTAGATATTTGTTTACAATGGATTTTCAGACTATTGGCTGAAAATAGCAACTGTTTTGTGTAACAAGCATGTCAATTTCTGAAAAAAAACTCTTAATAGAAAATCAGTAGAAACACGCTATGATTTTTTAATTTGAAAAGTGGAAAAAATGAATGTTAGGTGTTAAAGTCAATTAAAAGCTCGACGCTTGCTGTATGCTATCGAGGAATCAGTCAACTGCTCAGCTCTGCATTCATCTTTTTGCATGATTCAAGCTTGCAATTAAGTTACTACTCTCCCCAAAACCTTATTCTATTTGAATAAGATTTACGAACTGGTAATGCGTAGTGCTACGTGTGTTACGAACTTGGATCTAATAAGATGATAGGATGCACACCCTACTGTTTTCCCAAAACTCACTGCATATTCGCTCAATTACATACCTAAATATTCTGGGCCTATCGAGTATCGGCGGGATGTTCATTACATACTTTTGGTATTATATCATTTTCACAAACAAAGGGCGCATTCATTGTAATCAAAGCATGATTGTCCTCACGGGTATGCTTGGGTGACACCGGCCAATGGAATGTTTTTGCAATACAAAAGAACGATTGGAGCTCCGAAGCAAACCAGGATGCAGCAAAATGAGTTGTATTTTAAGATAGTTGCGGTCTTCCAATTAAGCTTCTTCACCAAAATGGCGGATAAGATGTTCCCCACCACTCCACCAGGGATGCTGATAATACCTGTTGTGAGCAGAAGAAATATTGCATCGTTAGAGTCATCATGGCACATGGTAAATCAAAAGCATATGGTGTCTGGAATGTATTCATTGTCTTTCCTTCACAAACTTACAGCGAAAAAATTATTTGTAACAGAAAATAATCAGCAATTCGGCAGTCATGCCACTATGTGGTTTAGCAAGCACAAAGCAAAAAGAGTAAGAGAGTTCGATACAACTATGCGTGTAATGTATGGGGACGTGGAANAATTTTGCGTAACANGACGTCTTTTCATCGAAACAACCTTTTTGTCCCATAACCAGCAATTTTTTCAAATTTTGAAGCTTTCTTTCCCGAAAATAGCGTACTTTCTTGAAAGTACGGCATGTGTCTAACACTTTATGTTGAACTCATTATATGCACATCTGACACTTACTATATTTCGACTGACAAATAAACAACAGCAGTCGCTTGTTTTAATTGATGCAATTATATGAAAAGACACCAAAACACTCGATGCTTATGCTTTAAAATCATTCATTTTGCCCAAAAAATTGCTTACTTCAAACTTTTGGACAACATTCTATTATTCTTATGGACAACGAGTTGTCACCTAAATGAGCCCAGCTGCTTATGCACGCACGTATATGCTAAAGTAGGTTTCCCAGTTTTACCTGGTTATTATCCCGTCACAACCAGCTACACTACCAAAATTTGACATCCTCTTCACAGTAGGATCGCACAAAAATAAGAGATAGACTAATTCTTTCGCGTTGCAGAAACTCAAAATCTGTTCGTGTTCACCTATTGTGAACACTGTTTGACCCCAAAGCTATCTCTATATTCAGCTGAAATGCATGTTTTAAAAACTAAAATATTTTTTCTACTTGGACACTACGTGGAGGTTTTCAAAAAATGGCGCCGCTGTAACTTTTACAGCTTTCAAACGGCCTTTAATCTTGACGTCACATCAGAAAATAAATGCTTTATTTACCATCTCTTTCACACAGATTACCGTCTTGAAACTACTATAGCCAGGGCTGGCGTTAGCAAGTGCGGGGCCCGATTTGAAACACTTTTCCGGGGCCCCACGCAGTGGTGTATAGAAATTCTTGAGAGGGTGCATCAAGGCGTAATGGTAGAAATCGGAGATGTTATGAACGCGAGGCCCTAAAGGGTGACGCCAAGAACTCTCCAGCGGAGACTTCAATGGACAGCGCCGTTAAACCCAACAAATCAAATAATTACAACCCTCATTAATACCCCCTTTCTGGCCAGGTACCTCCCTGACCAGAAGGGAGGTACGAGTGTAGTACCTGCAGAGAGGAGAGGTATTGAGTGCTGTACTAGTGGATATCCAGAGCTGAAAAGTTTGCAGTAGTAGCAAAAGATTATACTTTTCCAGGCCAGGAATAATAGCAATGGATGACCTACTGCTTCCCGATTTGACGGTATTCTTTTGCAGTGAAACTTCGAAAACCGTGTCCCATCACTCTCGTTTCTGAGGAAAACTTCTATTATGATTGCTGGCGGTCCTATTTGGGCTAAATAGTTCAGGGTAGTCCCTAATATTCCGACTCATGACACCTGGCTATGTAGCAGGACCATTTGTTAATCCAAATTTTGAATTTTCTGGCTCGCATGCCTCATCAGATGCACATCCGACGAGGTTCCCTCTTTGTCATAATCAACCCTTTCGAAACGACTTATATCAGGGTTTCTCAACCGAGGCCCGAGACCCCTTGTGGGGGCCAAGGAGCGGTTCTCCGGAGACCACGAGGAGAAGCCTTTACTAAATAGCTCTGCCGCGATATTGCAAAACCCAAAACAAATCTAGGTATTTTTATTGATGAGCAGGGGCCACAAGTGTTGAGAGTCTTTGGAAGGGGGTCACAAACCATGAAAGGTTGAGAACCACTGACTTATATCATTTCCCGTACATAAAGGTCCACTTTGACTATCTGGCGTGAAATGACCAAGCTGGCTGCCTACGTTGTTGCCATCTTCAACGTAGTGTGGCATTGGGGGTATACCCTCAGTGGTTAAAATACTTGCCCAACGCACCTTTTCTTTTTCTGCTTCGGTTTTTTTGCCTTAGTTTAGGCCTCTTTTAGCTGCCACTTAATATTTCGGCCTATATCTCTCGGTTTCTGACTCATAATATTTAGCTTAGCTACAGACAAAACATATTCTTAAATAATTCGACTGTTAAAGCCAGAAACAAAACACCTAACTATCACTACATACTTTACACGTGGAAAATAGTTACAGTGAACCCATTTAGCCCTCTAAGCGCGGGACGTAGAGGATTAACGAGGTGCAAGTGCAAAAACTTGACTACACATTACTGAAAACAATGACCATACTTACTATATAATTTTGATAAGGGCGTTAAAAACCGTGCAGTTCACTTGGATTTTGCTGGCAATGGATCTAACGCTTACAAAATACTGTGGGTCCCTCTGGAGTTTTCTTAAATGTTGCTCACTGCAAAGACTTTTTCAGAGACCGCAACTGTTTCATCAGAATACCGAGATTATTGTAAAGCAAGGTTTTGGTGAACTTTGATGTGGTAGTAAAGTGAGTGTATACTGTATTTTGAGAGACCGCTGGAAAAAATTTGAGAACCGTTTTGGTCTCTTAAAACACCTTAAAAAACACTGGGCCCCGGGACGGCACACACAAGCAGCATCGATAGAAAGTGTAAGTTAGCGTTGTTTAGTAGGCCCCCTTTTGGCGCGGGGCCCGATTAGAAGAAATCGGTCAAATCGGCTTAAAACCGGCCCTGACTATAGCTACACGTCGAAACACAATTCACAATTAAAAAGCCAAATGGTACTGATGCTTTACCCCCACCCGCTTGAAACAATTCTGAGAAGAGGATTTATAAGAAACGGAATAAACTAATCTCAGCGACCACCGCCCACGCAGCATGCGAAGGGCCAATCGGGAAACACCGAAGATAATCTGGTTGCGAAGCATTGTATCTACACGCTCTTTCATGAATAAAGAGACAGTAGGGGCTCACTGCTCAATCGCCAAGTGCTGTACAACCCTTTTGGTGTTTGGATGGCAGAGGCATCACGTAACGCTACTAATGTAATACAAAAACAGTAGCAGAAACATCTGATAGGTGATCTAGATGTACCAGACAAAGCGTTTGACAACCAGGCCCGTAACCAGGGGGGGCGAAGCCCCCCCTAGAAAATATTTCGCCCCGCCTGGAAAATTGTGTTGGATATAGTTAGAAAATATTGGACATAGTTCAAAAAATTTGGGCCCCTCTCAGAAATCTCTTCGCCCCTCCTGGTGTCCCAAGCTGGTTACGGGCCTGTTGACACCTTGCATGCTTTGTCATTGTGTGAACTCTGTTGATTAAAATTGTTTTGAAGTTTACCCGAAAGGAATTTGCAAAATCTTATTTCAACTTACACCGTAGCTGTTCATATCCAGCCACTAGAAAGAGCTAGTGAGCAAATTAAAAACGGTGTCTTTTCAATGTGGACGTACCATAAAAAAACGTTGTGAGTTAGCGTAAACTGCAAAGTTCCAAGGTTACTTGAGCTTGAAAATTTTCGTCACAAAACCGCACATATTTATAACTGCTGCAGGTGTCCCCTAAAACTTAAGTCAACCTGCGCACACTATACAATTGTTGTTTCGCAACGCAAAAGATTAAAGTTTACCTGCCATAATTGCAGACACACTGGCTGATTGTTGATATTGGTTTTCAATGATTTTCGGAAGGAACGTGGTAAAGCCAGCGACGACCATTGTCTCGCTACAGCCAGCCAGGCAGGTAAAAGCATAAACTGGATTTTTCAACAAGGTCCACAAAGCTATCGGAAAGTCTTTGATTGATTTTCCAAACCCCTCCCTTCCTGTCACTTCCTCGCTACCGTCGTCGTGCACTTCCGACTCTCTCATGGCTCTGTATTTTGCAGCCCCTACAAAAAAAAATTTAAATGACTTTACAGTGCTTGGCCTGTCTCTTGTAAATGTCGGAAAATTTTCACTTCTTTGATGAAGACAGTTTACAGGAAAATTTGCGGTTTCGAATACTCCTGACGGATAACAGTGAGCTTGCTCAAGCAGCAAAAGTAAAACTATAACGAAGAAACCTTTTGAAGGTTTTATACAACAACAAAACAAACGGAAAGAATAATGCAAGAGTCGCTGCCCAGCAACAGTTGCTCTTTTCTCATCTTTTGTCTTGCTGTTCACACGTAAAACATAGAATTAAAAAATTGATCTGCGATTGCTAAGTGAACTCATTATAAGAAACCTCGTAGGAAATCAAAAACCGATTTTCTCCTCCATCAAGCAATCGGATTCGTAAGGTTTACATTGTAAGTAGAGCTGTGCGCAAACAATAGCTATTGCTGTCGTACATGCGCAAACTGCGCTTTTCACAAGCAGATTTTAAACAAATTTTGAAAGCAAACAGAGAGCAGAGTTGTGCACTTTTCTTTTTTCCTCGTTATTACAAGAATTACCTATCTTTTCAGCACTTTATGATTATTCTAACGTACCAGGAAATTCTCTTGGAAACGCGAACAGCGGAATTGTCAAGCAAAACGCACAGGCCATGGAGATCATGATGCCCAGCCACCAGGCACCGACCCATCTGGGATCTGATGAGTCAATTTCGATCCTGAAAAAAGTTTCTTTCATTTTCCGACTTTGCTGCAGAATGTTCTTTTGCTAAATAAGCAAATAATTTGCTTTAACCTCGTATGCGAATAGAACAGGACTGATCTTTCTGGCCAGCTATAAGTTAGCGTTCTGTGGTGGGATGACTTTTCAATTCAATCACTGACATCTGCTGCTTAAAAAAGGAGTCTTAGTTATAAGCCAGTCATGCTTTGATTGAGAGGGCATTCAAACGTTTGTTTTAAGTGTCACACAAATAAGGAAAAAACTTCTTTAATCGTAAAAATTACACTTTGATAATATAATTAGTGGAGCGAATTCCCAAAATTTCATTGCAAAACATCAAAGAAATTTGGCAGTTTAACCATTCATACACATTCTCCTGCATTTAAAGTACTAGGCAAACGTTTAGTGAAAGACTTACGTAGATGGATCAACTTTATCAAAGTCAACCCATATTCCGAGTACAACACCTCCCAGACCATAACCAATAACAGGACCAAAAATAGATGCAGCATTAGCTATGCCTGCAATAAAATGTATGTCGCTTTGTGACCGAAACATGAACAGTAAAATAAAGCGCTCGTCGCACTAACTTAGATGTATTTTTATCACAATGCCCAGGCGGTGCGATGCTCAAAAAAGGCTATTGAAACCAGCGAGCCCAGGAGTAACGATTCGGAGAAATTACCTCCGCTGCCACGTTTGAAGTAAAGTCACCCTTTCTAAAACGCCATCTCTAAAAAAGATGACCTTTTTTACTGAACTTATTCAGGATTTCAGCGCCCTCTATTCCAAGGAGCAACAAAACAGTAGGTCTGGTTTGGATACTGGACGTAAAACAATTTAACGAATGCCTAATACGAGGTTGATTTTCTCACATCTTGCAAAAATGTTATTTGAACGAGCTTGTTCAACATTTACTGGGAAGTTCTCGCTGACCATTATCCTTATTTTTTGTGTTTTTGGTTATACACATCGATTGAATGAAGCGGCAAAATGGTATTGTATCACTATTCTTTAAATTAAAATGTTCCTAGCGACACATCATACAAATCTTCACCATACATAGCTTTTGTTTTGACTCGAAATCAAAAATCAAAGAAACAACAGGAAATCAGAAGTTGGTTTATAGCAAATAGAAAACCGTGAGAATGAGTTTTATAGGAAGGCTATGCCTTTGGTATCGTTCAGCACGTAAGGAAAGCCAAGAAAAATTTGCAACACGAAGAGTAAAGTTGCTTCCCACCCAAATACACAGATGCTGACTTTTTTGGAACACTGTCTTCTATGAAAGCATAACCAAGGGTATAGAGTGGAGTGCAGCCAACCCCATGTAGCAACTGTCCCAGTATGAAAACGTAAACGTAGTTGTGCAAGCTGCTTTGTGCATTTGCGCAGTTCGGATCTTCGGATGGACAGGTTTCTGCAAAAAATGTGTACGGTTGCTTGTTTACTCCAAACTTAATCGCGATGTTTTAGCATAATCATTAATAAATCCATGCTGAGTACGTTTGAACAACTATAGCGTTTGTTTATAGCGGCTAGAAATACACTTCGTTGCTTTCATTCACATTTCATGTCGCGATTGAAAATATGGACTTTGTGCAGAAACGGTCACAGAAAAAAACGCCTTCTGCAAACGCAAAAAGTTCTAAATACAGGAAAAAGTTACCAGACGAAATTTTATGACTACACTTTACACTTCAGAAGTATATATACGAAAGCAATCAAAAACGTTTATGAACCGGTAGCAATTTTTAGTTGGGAATTCAAGATCTTTGAACTGTAAACAGGTTACATATAGAGAGCTTAAAAGCCAATTTTATAAGAATTCTAACATGATTACGTACAATTTAAGTGAAACTCTCTATGAAACAAAATTTTTAACATAGATTTTCATTTGCTAGTGATGAGCAATGGTTTAACTCATAGTGTCGGAAGCTACGAATGGTCCGAGTGACATGGGGCGTATTTAAGACCAAACTACTTTTACCTCCAGAGCAACAGTGCCCTCCTCCAGATTTATAACTTTCCTTTCAACACAGGCTTTATGGGCAGATTTTTTACCCAAGGTTAACTACCGCGTTGGATGCTCGTTAGAATGGAGTGACATACAATCTTTCTTCCCTTGTTTTTGGAATTTTATAGAAATTTCAAAAGAAACAATAGCAGCTTTGCCCCAGGCAAGTATTTTCATGAGCACAGTTTGTTTTCGTTTGAAAGACAGTTGGTAAGTAAGTTGAATGCATTATAGTCTCTTCTTTAGCCTATGCTCCAACTGTCACATACATATAATAAATACTACGGCCAAAGCAAACGATACAACTGACATCTTGCAAACGTTTCGATAACAACTGTTATCATCTTCAGTGCATAGCAATA
>JGI24159J19872_10014272_pt1 | contig 10279 bp, 4 predicted proteins | sample Ectturendosymbi4_FD_19872 | JGI IMG/M metagenome (IMG submission 19872) | reverse complement strand
TAGTGATCTTTGATGTTATTGTATTTCCTCTTGCTGCTTCGTGTTATTTCGTGATTTGAGTCACAAAAAATGCATGATTAAACCATACCATACCAACCCCACCTAAACGCAGTGTAGGAGATGACTAAGCGCTTTTCGTTTCTCATCAAGCCATAAACCGTTGTGTTTGCTGATGCGTGACTGCGCTATCGATTTCAGCAGCATGCGCTCCGACGTAAAGGTAGGAAGTCTGCGACAAAGGCAGTACAGTAATCTCCTGGTTAAGTGAACCTGAGCTGTTTGTGCGAACTTATGTGGTAGGTGCGAACTTAGCAGTTTGTGCTTTTAACTGCATAAGCAAACATATGTTGATCAAAGTTTGGAGACTGAGTTGATGGGCTAATATTTGGAGACTGATTGATGCTTTGACTGAAGGTACAGTGAGTAACTATATTTTTAGCAAAGCATATATATAGTATTCACTTACTATACTATTCACTTCACAAACAATGTCAGGCAAAGTTAAGCGTTTTAATATAATAGAGTCAGTGTCACAGAGATTTGAATTAGACTCTAAATTGAGACAGCCAAATCATCCAAGTGATCCAAGGAAATATCGTACAACATTACGGAGTGAGGCTGCTGTTGAGTAAAGCTTGTGTGAAGTGGTGGGCTAAGTTGTGCGCAAACGTTCTGCTCTAATGTCTGAAGACACACTCAAAAATGTTATTGTTAGTGCGTCTGTCCGCAGATTTACAGAGCTAAGTGGTAGGGCATTTCTTTGGATTGATGACATGCATCGAACAAACTGCCCCTTCCACCTTCACTCACCATTTTTAAAGCAAACGAAATTGCTGAACAATTTATCAAACCGTGAACTTATTTCTTCAAGCAACATAGTGTTTCGTGTCAAACAATTTTTATGACAAGTTGTCACGTCTGATTTTCTGTAAATACCAATGCATTTCAGAAAAAATTGAATCCAGATTTTTTCATTATTTTGTGCAAACCTAACTGGAATATTACTGTAGTTCAACTTGACGGTTGAACTAAAGCAAGGGTCACCAACGTGGTGCCCGCGAGCACCAGGTCGCCCGCGTGGACCATGTAGGTCACCCGCGGGCCTGTTCTAAAAATAACATTAACATGATAAATGTTTTCACATTAACGAATATCAATACTAAAATAATTAAAAGTGAACTGAGGAAAATTTTTATTTCAGAAGTGTGTATGAAACTAGTAGCCCTTCGTATTAATCAGTATACAAGAAGTAGTTCGCNGTTTCAAAAAGGTTGGTGACCCCTGAAGTGATGCATGTTTCTTCATTTTATCGCCACGTGTTACTGATAAGCAGTTATTGCGAGCTTGCAAGCAGACTGGATTTGAATGAAAATTACAGGCAATATCCTGTTAATTGGAAAAATGGCAGTTTAATCGTGAATGTTACTTGTTCAAATCGTGACTATTACTTATTTTATCTGAAAGCGACTTTTTCTATGGTGTTAATCGTTAGCTGGTGTTCGGATTTTTTAAGTTCTTGTTATTTGTGCAGAAGTTTTGAAGCTTCAGCGTATGCATGTAGTTAGCCAGGCGCGTAGCCAGCCCAAAAGTTTGCGGAGGCCAAAAATTTGGGGGGGGTGCAAAAGGTTTGATTTTAGGCAAATAACACTATTTTGCTTAGAAAAACGCCTCTCAAAGCACAAAATGGCCATATTTTCTAAAAATTGGCCACTTTGCCCCCCCCCGGCTACGCCTATGAGTTGAGCAAGATGTATTGTTTTATTTGTCGCCGTTGGGTTTGTGCGTTTTTTTCATTGCAATCTTGAGGTTGCTTACTTTCTCTGACCTTGTTTTGGCCTTTTAACGTTTCACACCTGTTAGCATTGCTTGCAGAGATAGGACTAATGATGGGTAGTGTTACGTGAAATCGATTTCCTATTAAAAATTTGCGATTGATTCCTTGTCTTCTTTCACCTGTGGAGTGAAGTAACTTGAGTATTACTTGTTCAGTCAGAAAACAAATTCACGATTTGGTTCACGTACATGTTAACGATTCAGCCAATAGTCCCAAAACGATGAATTTAACAAACATAATTTTTTTTCACTGGTTTCATGGAAACCACCACCGAGGTGGTGAACTGAATGCTTAGCAGATGCAGAATGCGCACCAGGGTTGTCAGGTAATCATAAGCAAAAAAGGCCAGATCAACGCTAAAAGGAAGCCAAATAACACCAAAAAAGCCAAATACAGTACAAGATAAACACACAACGACACCTTTAAAACACCCAAACGCGCTTTTGAAAGGCAATATATGAATATTTTATACATAAAAGGAATAAAACTCACTCCATTAATTAACTTCACGAAACTTTTTGTCTTTCTGAAGAGTAGCCTGAAACTGCAAAGCTAAAAGCACGAAACAACAAAAAATTATGAATTCTCGTGCAGAGTTTCCAGTAAAAATGTATCAATTTGTGTCCAGAAACAGTGTCTAGAAATCTGCCAGTGCCCAGAAATATGCCAAATCATCAAATCTGCCAAATCGACATAAAAAATCTAATTTAGGAATTGGCGCCCTACTCCGCAGTAGTTTTGTAACAAGTGTTACGTGTTAGTGAACTTTAGTGTTAAGAATGTGTCTTGTAGCCCTATGGTTCTGTCTTCAATGCAGCTACAAAAAGTGTCTGTAACCCTGTGATTCCGTCGGCATCAATGCCTTGTACTCAGGGACGCCGGAACAGCAGTAGGGCAGCGGGGGCAGTGAAAAAGGTGAGGACAATGAAAACTTATGAAAACAAAAAAATCGTCACTAACTGTGCTTGCTACTGTTCAACAACAATGTTGACCTCAAAAATAATAAAAGAAACTGTAGACAATTTGTTTCAATTCGATCTTGATAAATCATCAAATTGCCTATGATGCTGTCATGAAAAAGACACTTTGCTCCCGTTGTCCCTCTTTTGCACGGTTAGGGGGAAATACCACTGCTCTCCGGCATCCCTGCTTACCACTATCAGCAGTCACTGTCTCGCTGCATTACCTGCCAAGATGTCTGAGTTCAGCAGTTACATGGGTCAAAACGTCTACTATCGTAACTTGAAGTGAACATTAGAAGATTTGTTGGCATGTTATTGTTACACAATAAAGACCAACAGTAAAACAATCCTCGCAAGTTTGGCAACCTGGCCCTGCAGGCAAAGGAACGGGCATAAGTGAACTGCAAGCTCACCACTGCAGGACACCAGTACGGTGAAGCTTGCTTTTGTGTAGTGTGTGTCATACCGGCAAATAAAGTATCGTTGCAAGAATTAAATCAATTAAATGGAATTGAGCTCCTGACGTCATATTTTCTAAAAAATTCTGGTTCTTAGTCCCAATTTCCAGGGAGAGGCAAATGCCCGTTTTGACTCCGGGGCGGATCCAGTCAATAAGGTTAGGGGGCGATTTCAGTAATATTTGGTGGTCAATTCTCACTGCGGGTTCACTACTGTAACAGAGATGAGGCATACCTCACAACACTGCTATGACTAAACAATGGACGACAAAATTGGCTCACATCGCGAATGCTGTTTTCCCAATTGTACACAATCGTGGTGAATGAAGTTAATTTGTAAGTTTTAGGGGAGGGTGCCATAGACCCGCTGGATTCGCCCCTGTCTTGATCCTCCTGCGGACGCCAATGGTTTTGACGTAACACGAGTTCAAAACTGTTTGCTTGACTTCAGTGTAAAAGCACACCCATAATCGTCATTCTTTTCGCATTTAGCCTACATGTTTAGCAATAATATTGACCTCAAAACTAATAACAGAAATTATGGAAAACCATTCTGAATTTTATGTGCACGCGAATAGCGTCAATGAATTTGTATCAAGTCGATCTTGATAAATCATGAAATTACTCATTTTACTGGTATGTAAGGGCACCTGTGCCCCCATTGCCCCCCCCTTTCAAAGGCCAGGGGGGCAGTGCCCCCGTAATGCACCCCCGTTCCGGCGTCCCTGCTTGTACTACGTGCTGTTTGGTTTGTTTTCATCGACCTGCGTTCTGCAGAGTGTGTGTGTTCATACTATGGACTTCGTGTCTGCTCACAAACAAATAGATTAAATTAAATTAATCGGNCAAAAAAGCCAAATACCATTTGGCCTTTTTACAAAAATAAGAAAAGTCATAGTAGTTGAAAAAAAGCCAAAAATTGTTTGCTAAGCATGACTAAGCGTTTGCTGGACCACTACGGATGACAAAGTTTTATCTCAGTTAAAACGCGATCATCGTTTCCCTGGAGGCTCGTTTATGGCATCTTCGAGAAAATTCTGCTCGCAAACATAATCTGTAGTAGGCTTGTGGCAATACTCCTCTCATGTTGGCCGTGAAGACTGATTTGTGGATTACAGTGCTGTTGACAGTTGGTAGAACTATGCGCATAGCTCACAAACGAAACTGCCGAGAGAGGTTACTGCGGTGCTATTATTGTCTTCGTTCCATTAGCAGGCTTGTGGATGAAGGTTGTGAGTGCATCAGTGCATATGCAGGTTTGCAATGCGTGTGGTGCTACAGAACCGTTGCTAGAAACTTTTTCATAGGGCGGCTTTGCGTTTCTCCGGGGGGGCTTGACACTCAAAAAATTGACAAAAACTCAAACAATTTATAGTGTTTCATGTTTCAATTTTGGGAAGCTTGGAGCTTTGTTTGGGGGGGCTAAGCCCCCAAAAGCCCCCCCGTGGCGACGGGACTGTGGTGCTAGCTGTAACTGATACACGTAAAATGATTTCGTTTATGTCTGATTTAATGAAGTACTACAACCAACTCATAAAATTCAGCCGAACACTAAGTACGTTTTGCATTTGCCCAGGTTAGGACAGCCATACAACTAGTAACACGACGCTCGAGCGCTTATGCAAGTATCAGAAGTAATATGTGGTTTAGCTTTGCTGACTTTGAGAAACTGCACTGCTTTTTTGAACTTACTGAAACTTTAAGAACTCCACATCGAACCAACTGTAGCACGAAGTAAACTTTACTATTTCCCGTTGCTTAAAACTTAGTAATGGTGTTTTTGTGTGCATGAATAACAAAAAACTCTGTAAAAGTTATGTGTGGGTGTGTGAACATTAAACATAAAATTAGCGATGACTTTACGAGTGAGGAGCCACGATGTCATATAAAGTGCTCATGGGCAGGGACGGGTTTAAGGAGCGCGGGACCCTAGGCCATCTTAGTTTTTGGGACCCCACGCAGGTGTGACCTATTTGTTGGTTTGTCTGAAAAGCGTGAAAACAAACCCCTCTTATGTGTAGTGCCTCCTTAAAAATCTATATTTTGTGGTGCCGGCTTTGATACTACGATTGCCTTAGATCAGTGTTTCCCAACCTTTTTAGGTTTACGGTCCCTACAGGAAAAAATAAAATTTATGGCACCCAGTGGCGAACCCATAGCAATTTGCTTTAAAATTTAATGACATTTTGAAAATGTATTTTTAATGATATATTAAAATGGGTCTTTTCTCGCGGCACCCCTCAGTACTGTAAATAACACCCTAGGGTGCCGCGGCACCCCTCAGTACTGTAAATAACACCCTAGGGTGCCGCGGCAACGATCGTTTAGGAACCACTACTTTAGATCTTCAACAGAAATTAAAATTTTTCTACATTCTTCTCAAGAATAAATGGCAATGCGATCTTTTTTGGAATTAATTCGGAAGTTAAATTTCGTTAAAATTCAGTGATTTCTAGCGTTTTTTATATTTTTTTTCCGGATATACACATTTTCACGCGGGACTTTGTTGCCGCCCTCAAATATCGTCTAGTTGTCGGTCTGATTAGCACTGACAAAAAGCTCGCAACAAAGCAAGACCGCCAGACACTCCAAATCTCCGATGAAAAGCAGTGTTGTCATTCTTCCATTGCGTAGCAAACAATATGATCGTGTTGTTACTGTACTGTTAAGAGTCTAGACGTTTGCATTTTCATTCGTTTCAAAGGAAATTGTGAAGTTATGCCTACGCAGTTTCGCAAATCTTAAGTTAATAATGAGTCGTCATAAGAAGGAGTTGCGCGGGGCCCCAAAAAGCGCTGGGCCCTAGGCCATGGCCTATTTGGCCTATGCGTAAACCCGTTACTGCTCATGGGTCATGTACGAATCGACGTGTTCTTGCGATGAAAGCTATATTGCTCACATATTAAGGTCAACGTGAGGATGTAAATTAACTGAACTAAGCAGATTCCCAGATTCGAAGGTTCTCATGCATGCAGAGCAGTATTGTGATCGTGTTATTGATGCCGATGAACCACAATTTTTGATTTATCTAGAAAAATTTTTCTCATGGGCGTCCGCAGAAACTCTTCCAGGAGGAGCAACGTTAACATTTTGTTGATCCTTGTGAGGTTGCTGACGATGCAATGCAAATGTACTTTCACAAAACGCTTCGAATACACCATAAAGTCTTTACTTATCGCTTTGAAGTTGCTGACGATGCGATGCACATGGATGTTCATAAAAAACTTCACCCTTTCTGCACCACAAAGAGAATTCCCATGTTACAACAGTAGTCACAGAAATGCCCTTCGTTGGCAGCAATAACCAGATATATTACGATAATTTTCGCAATAGGCTATCTTAAGATTTTCAAAGCAGTGTACTTCTTTCCACGGAAGTATTGCCATGGTCTTTGAAACGAAACCACGAATTATGACTTTATTTTACCTAGCAAGGCGTATCAGCGTCACTCAGAAATATGAGCTGCAAACATCTGGGATCTCGTTCATAGCGATCAATCACCCTTTCAATAAAACCTTGCTTGTCGTTGCTGATTTTTTCACGGGGCACAGTCAACATACACAAAGCTCATCATACATAAACCCGACAAGTTGTCTATGTTGACAGGAATATCGCACAACTTCCTAAAGTTAGAATTCCATGCAGGCTTTAAAAAAATGAGCAATGAATTATGAAAACTCTCCACAGCAAATGTAGCTTTGCATTCAGTACTTACAAGTCAAAATTAAACCTTAATAATCAAGACGCATTCCCACAAGCCTGCACATACGTATTATAACAAGCCACTTACTTTTTTACTGTGTGAAAAGCAGTGGTGTAACTAAGGGTCGGTAAACACCGTGCCGTGGCCCGGTGCGGTCCGTGAAGATATTGTTACCAGGCCGTGCGAAACCAAGGCTAAATTGGTGCAAAAGTGACTGGAACGACGGACATAAGAACACATTGCAGGTACCATTGACTACTATATTCCCTGCAGGTCGGAGTATCTTACTGCGACAAAGCCAACCCAGATCTCCCTCTGAATCAATGCCATGGTGACTTACGAGTTGTAATAAATTTTCATGTGGCAAACATTCATTATTTTATTGAGGGCCCGTCCGCAAAATATCGCCAAGCTGAAACTGGTCCCCAGTGCGAAAAAGTTTGCCGACTTTTGGTGCAACTGCCGGGGGCCAGAGAGGCGAATCGCCCCTTTGGAAAGCTAAATGCAAAGACTGGGGCCTATTCAGCTTATACTCGGTTTTAGTATTCTTTTGGTTTTCAGTAGATTATTGTTTTTCGAGTATATTCTGGTGTTGTAGGGTTCGTATTGTAAAGCTATCCACATCCCATTTCTCAAGTTTTTTTCTGAGTGTTGGCTAGTGGGTTACCTACAGTGGCAAGTGGGCCTGTTTCAGCTAAGTTTCCCCCCTGGCTCAAAGATCTATATTTACGCTGGAACTGGCGAAAAGAAGCCTGCATAAGAGCAGTTTGATTAAGCTATTCACTCAGCTCAGGCACATTATTCGCAGCCACAGTCTCACAATAACAAAGAATTTTTCAAACTTATGGAAGCAGTGCTGCAAATTCACTCAGGCTTTGTATCACACAGTATAAAATTACGTGCCTTTCAGCTATCATCAGTAACCGTCTCGCTGCATTACCTGCCAGGATGTGTGCATTCAGCAGTCACATGCGGCGAAGCGCCTACGAGGTACTAACGAGTAAATACCGTAACTTGAAATGAACCTTTGAAGACTTGTTGCCATGTTGTAGTTACTCAATAAACACCAGCGATAAAACAATCCTCTAGCCAGTTTCGCAACCTGCCTCTGCAGGAAAAAGAGCGGACACGAGTGAACTGCAAGCTAATCACTGCATGACACCAGAACAGTGAACCTGGCTCTTGTGCAGTGTGAGTGTCATACCGGCAAATAAACTGTCAATGCAAGAATTAACATCGGAATTAAGCTTCTGCCTTCAGGTTTTCTAGAAAGTTTTGGTTCTTAGTCCAAATTTCCAGAGGGGGGCAAATGCCGGTTTTGCCCCCCCCTGCGGACGCCCATGGTGCTTCTTATCCGGGTGAATGGTTCATCCCAGGGTTAATTAAATGTTTGCAAGGGTGAATGAAACAAGAGGGGTGAATGAAATTTCTGTTACTAAGTTTTTGGATCCTCTGATACAATGCATTTGTCTTGTTTTTTTTGCCCAAAACATATCAGCAATCGTGAATGAAATGACGAACTTCAAGCGTTCTAACTTTGCGTCTGTGCAATAAACTGCGTCTATTACGTGAATGTGGATAAATTTTTCCGATAGACGCCATGTTTTATTCAATCAAGTGGTGAAATCTCTGCTGTGCTATCTGCATGAGCATTCTATGCCAACGTTATCAGCTAGAATCACAGTAGGCCAGTTCTGAAAGTTTCAGTCACAAGAAAACTCATCAGAGTAGCCTTGTCAGTCCGAGTGAAGGCCTGACCAATCGAAGGCCTAACCAGTTTCAAAGAACCAGGTTTGAAAAGGAGATCAAAAATCAAAAGGCCAGTATGGGATGATGATTATATCAATTATGGATTTTTTCGCAGAAGTGTTGAATCGAGCCATGAGCCCTCTGCTTAATGCATGTTAAATATAGCAACCGGTGTCTGGCTCCTTCAAAAGTGCGGAGTTATTTACAAAACCAACACGAAATTCATCAAAATAAGTCCCGCAATTTTTCAAGCAACAGCATGAACATTTGTGCAAACACCAAAAATTCCGTCTAGTCACTAGTCGTAAATGACTGTGCTAATAAAAATCCTTTTCTCTTTTCAAATGGTGCATGTGTTAATTGAACGAAAAAAACATTTTGCGAATGTGAGTCTGTAAGCACACCATATTTGAAGATCGTAGCCAATTTGTTGCATGGCGGAAAACATGTTGTGGCTAAAGTACAGCAAATACCGTGGTTTAACAATGAACAATCGATGTGCTATGATTATTGTCACATCGGCCATATATTCACAAAAGGGTGAATGGAAATGCAGCACTCGATGCCATAGGGGTGAACGAAACCGGAAAAGGTTTAGAAGCACTGATCTAGAACAGCGTGGCCCAACTGCTTCTGACCTACGGGCCATTTTACAAAAACGCGACAACCCGCGGGCCACTTTCAATAAAAGATGTAGCCTATAAAACAACGGACTCACAACAGTTAAAACTAAAAAGGGAAGACAAGTGAGTGGGTCACTGAAACAGTAGCAAATAGCGGTTTATTACAAATCTCTATCAGTGGGATGCCGATGGCCGAGGCTTCTCTGACACGACCGTACAGTGTTTCGCCTCCCATTCGATGTCTGTTTTTAGGTTTAATTGCTTCATCATAGAAAATGTACTCTCACACATTTTGCTGGCAAACTTCCAGAAGCTCTCTGCGGTCTCTAACACCGTCATTTTTACACATTTTTATTGAAAGATGTTGTGCTTGTTCTAACTAAAATTATCTATTGCAGGGATGGGCAATTAATTTGGCTCGCGGGTCACTTTGAGATGGCCGCCTTTATCGGATCGATAGGCAGATTTATTTGTTGGTACTGAGTTCATTGCGCCAGATGTACTCTTCAAGGCAACAAACGCCGGGCACCGAAAAAACATAGAGGTCATCTAGTCAGGTGCCCCAGCGGAGGGTTAACGGCGGGTCGTACCTTCGATCGTAAAATAAATAAAACAAAATGGTACCCAGAAAAGGTAGTATTCATTGTTCTTTTATAAACGCACTTTATCCAGCGCAAGCATTTCAGTAAGACAAATGTAACCTCATACGCTTTTCAACAAGTATGCACTTTCCACGATGGGTGTAAGCAAGGAATCGATCACCAAATTCTATTTGAATAAGGACTGAGGATGCGTAATTTTACGTGAAATCGGTTTTTCTATTAAAATTTTGCTGATCGATTCCTAGCTTACGCCCATCGTGGAAAGTACATACTTGAATAGAGATATGTGCAAGTTTGAATCATCGCAAAAAGACGAAAGCAGATGGTAGTCGACTGATTCCTCGAAAG
>JGI24159J19872_10014271_pt1 | contig 10280 bp, 8 predicted proteins | sample Ectturendosymbi4_FD_19872 | JGI IMG/M metagenome (IMG submission 19872) | reverse complement strand
AGTTATTGCCAACCAGGTGTGCAATGATTCAACTCGCAATGAACAGGTTAAGGCGAGTGTCTGCCGTATTAACTTGGCATGTCTTCCAAGGTAAAGCTATTCAGTTCTCGAAGTATCATTCTNCTTTGGAAAGTACTTGTTTGGTTGAGGGTCATCTGCATTTTGACAAAAGCCTATAGTTTTGNTTCATGGAAGATTTTAACATAGGCTATAGAGATATTTTAATGTTTTGTCAAAATAAAATTAACTCTACCAAATTGAAACAAACGACAAAAGATGAGAGGTTGAACCCGTGAAGGCCAAAAATCTCACGCAAACCAGCACAAAATTTGTTTACACTTAAATTGCCTCCTTTCTTTGTCCAAAATGGTTCTGCGTTATTTGTCGGTTGTGCAAGTACTTTTATCACTTGCCGCCCCGCCAAACCTTCATTGTGTTTTGTTTATTTGCGAGCGTGAAAAGGTAGAAAAACCACTACTTCAGATCCAGGTTCATAAACTTAAAGGACACTTAAAACCAACAGCTTAAACTAGGCAGGGCAAAAATCTTGAATGTTATCCAGCGCATTCTTTTCTGTTTGTCAATATATTACTGCGCAATATGCTTTTTGTTCATCAATCAAACATGCGCATTATATATTGATAGGTGTGCTTGTATATCTGTGACGTCGACAAGTGTTTGTATATCTGTGACGTCGTACAGTAGTTGCAAAATCTTTGCACATTACATTTCTAATTCATAAAGAACAGTTTGGATTCGAAGTGCATACATTATGAATAATTATAAAATTGGGCTTTTGGGAACTTTGGGGGATGCATGGATTGCTCTTATGTGAAGTATGTTTTTTTTCGTGTATTGCGTCATGAAGCGGATTGTTGATCACTTGCCCACTCTTGCCGTTAAACAAGAGTGAAATAATTGCATTGTAAGTTCAATTCACTTGTCAGTTCGGTTTGATTGACGAAACTTTGCACTTGCGCTAGCCGCTCGGCTCTTCATTGCAGAGTCTCCTTTACAACTTTCGGATTGATTACGTTGGTAGCGGTGCACTGTCTGATGTCCACCAGAGCAGCATGATATTAGTCATAAACATGGACGCAGCTAGGGAACACAGCTACAGATTAACTCCAATGATTTGCCATCATTTTTTATATTTATTTTGTTAAAACATAACCATCAAAAAGGTCATAGCACGGTTGACTTAGCACGATGACGTCATAACATCGCTGCTTAGATGGGCCACGCGCCAAGGTCTTGCAATGGGCCCCGCACTTGCCAAGGCCGGCGCTGTCTAAAGCTGCTTTCTTTCATATGAGGCCGGTACAATTGTGTACGGAAAATTGTGTTTCGATTTGCATGTGCAGTGCTGTGGAAGTTGCATGGTTAGCACAGAATTTTCGACATAGCAGTGAACGTGTGTGATTGCATATACAGTGGCGTTTAGGTGTCTCTAGTGAATAATAACGCTAGTTTATATGTAATGATATTCACAAGCCTATGTTGGGTTTGATAGGATTAATCATAGCAACTTAATCTTCAAAACAAAGAAAAATCACCATGCAAGATAAACATATATGTTGGCCCCCCTACTTTTTCCTTGGTCCCGCAGTGGCCCCCCCACTTTTTTCATTCTAGAATCGCCACTGGTCATAACATTTAGCACAATTCATCATTGTCTGCGTGTAACCTAGTTCTAATGAGTCGTTTGTGTTGCAAACCTGTTAGTCTTCTGCTTTGATATATTACACTCCAGGGGTGGCCTAACCTGCTCCATGTATGAGCCGCATATCGTAATACCCAAGTTACAAAGAGCCGCAACATAAAAATTCAAAAACACGAATTTATTTGCAACCTACGCTTCTGTGACATCATAATTCTTTTTGGAACGACTTGCAAAAGTAATACTGTACGCACGCTGGCTACCACAGTGGCATTTTACAACATTTCTGCACTTTGCAATAGAAATAAAAAACAAATATATAAAACTTCGGAAGCTCAAAGAGCCGCATGCGTCTCGCGAGCCGCAGCTTGGCCACCCTGTTACACGCTATTGCTGAGCTTAACAGAGCTTCTCACTGCATTGCTGCCACCAGTGATTATTTTGAAGTCTCTGCAGGGTTTAACTGTTATGATGTTGTGAGCCAAAGTTTGAGCGTAAGTTAACCTGAATTAGTTTTCAAACTTTTGATTTGTCTTCGAATCTTTGAGTTGGATTACATATGGGCCCAGTCTGTAATAACAGTGATAAGAATTTGGATTTAGACAAAATTTCGTTTTCGGATTTGGATTGGATTATGAAATATAATATATGATTACAGTACATTTGGATTTGAAAAACATAATCCCTTCATCTCTGGAAAAGATTCAAAGTAAAAGTATCAGGCCGACTGCCATGATCACCATATGTAATACTACATTAAATCTCGATAATGTGTTTGATGTATTGTGCCCTGCTGGCCCCTCAGTGAAATGCAAAGTCTTAGCTCTACCTTCATGACAGGTGGAACGCTTGATACTTAAAATGTATCATGACACCACTAGGAGATACAGTAAAAACAGAACATTTACGCCAATATTGACCGTCACTGAAGCAAAAAAAGCTCATTTCTTTGTGCGCAAACGAACTGGGTTTGTCAATCACATGTTTTGAAGATTAAAAAAAATGACTCTGACTCGACCTGGGAGTCATTGATTGTGACTCGAGTCGAATTGAGCCATGTGATCAAAAATGTGACTCGAGTCGAGTCACCAAAATTGTGACTCGAGTCGAGCCATTCACTCGAGCCATGCCGTCACTGGTGTATTCAAGTAACTTCACTCCACAGCTGAAACAAGCAAGGAATCTATCACAATTTTTTAATAGGAAATCGATATCACGTAATACTACGCATCGTCAATCCTTACATCTGCAAGCAATGCTCACTGGTGAAACCTTGAAAGGCTGAAACAAGGGCAGAGAAAGCAAACTACCTAACGACTGCAGTGAATAAATCACACAACACCAACCACAAGGCTAGACAGACCGGGGATCGCATCCAACCTACCAGTTTCAGTGGAGCGGTCTCTATCCTACTGTACCACTTAACCGGTAAAAAATTAAAAAGTGCAATATAACATATTCTGTGTGCAGCAATGACATATTCACATTTCCGGACTGGGAACTTGAAAAACTTTAGCTGGCGTACAATGCGATATTTTCAACTGACTTTGCTGCACAAATCTTATTCTGGTTGAAACCGATTCGACTGAAAGGTTTTGCAATCGTTTCTAAAAATTGGTGTCCAAGTAAAATCAGTTTCAGTTTGATGAAATTCATCAACGACTACCTAAAATATGGTCATTGTTTACCTATATTTGCTGCTTTCAAATAATGTAAAGGAAATGTTTTGAAATAATAAGTTTTTTTCAAATCGGGAGCATGTTTACCACAATGGGCACAAGTCACTTCATGTGAAAAGTAACACTTTTTTTTAATCCAACGCTCAAGATGGCACACCCAAAAGATCACAGCACTATCAACAGGAAAACGTTTCCTTTGATTTGCACTCTTTCAAAGCTCGTACACCTTGATAAGCAGTTGCAAAAATTGATTAGAAAACTTGATTGAAGTTTCCTGCTCATGTCAATGCGCTGAATATTACCACGTGTCCTAGACCAGTGCGGTCCAGCTACCTTTGACCTATGGGCCTTTTGTAAAAACGTGACAACTTGCAGGCCACTTCCAACAAAATGGTGTATAAAACAAACAGTTTCACAAAATTTAAAACTAAAAAGGGGAAGAGTGAGTACACAATTGAAATTATTGCACGATACCAAATAGCAATTCATTACGAATCTTTATCAGTGGGATGACTGTGGCCGAGGCTTCTCTGACACTATCGTTCCTGCATCAATACCAATGTTAGTGGTAGCAAGTCGGAGACTATCGTCCAGTGTTTCGTCTGCCATGCGATTTATGCTTTTAGATTGTACTTGTTTCATAGCAGAAAATGTACATACTCTCACACACGTCATACGTATGTGCTTCCAAACTTCCAAACATCGAGTGAAGAAATCATTCAGTTTGGGAAATTTATTTTTGCTCACCACTTTCGAGAAGCTCTCTGCAGTTTAGTTTAACGCAGGATTGTCATACGTCCGGAATTTCCCGGACTTGTTCGGAATTCGGTGTTGAAATTTGCGTCCGGAAACAATTTTTAAAAGTGCTCTAATGTCTAGAATTTTGACGGTTTCACAGGATCTAATCATTAGATCTTCTGAGAAAATATGAATTGTCAGGATTGGGAGAGAAAAACATGCCTTTTTTGTTTTATCACTTCTGTCCAGTTGCGTAACAAATCTGTGATATTTTTTCTGTGATAGTGATGTTTTCTTGCGGTGGACTGGTAGTTATAAGAACATACTTCAAAATTCCGTGTGTGAATTTTGCTGCTTCAGATGTGGTACCTAGTTTAACGTCATTAATATTGTACATTTTCAATAAAAGATGTTATGCTTGTTCTTCATGAAATTGCCTACTGCAACCTACACACAACATTAAATCAATACTGAGAAAGCTCGCTGGCCTTAATAATTTTATTCGCGGGCCACATGTGGCCCGCGGCCTGCAGTTGGACCACGCTGTCTTAGACCATAAGCTCGTTGGACATCACGTTTTTGACTCGACTATTTTCTGACAGCGAGCAAAACGACTCAAATTGTCCATTGCTGAGACGTCTTAGTAATGAATACTTTTGGTTCTGACTATATTTCAGGTTTCAGAGAAGTCAGAACAATTTTTTGAAATGGGATTTGCTGCAACTTACAGTATTTGATAGTCATAGTCAGTTTATGAAATATCGCATAGTTGTCTGTTCCTTGCAAGGTTTATTCATCGCCTTGAGCAACATCAAGCTCCGAGATAAAGGAAATCGACAAGTTTTTTGCAGAGGATACATGCTGCGCACTTTCATTCGTCCCTGTTCGCTGTCTGTCAAGCGTTTTCACAAGATATCGTAGTCCGTAGAACGTTAGGCGTCGGCACCAAATTGCGGCATAATCTCTGTAAATATGTTATAGTTAGGCACTTTTCATAACATAGATCAGCGTTCTTCAACAGGGGTTCCATGAAACCTTAGTGTTCCTCAAAACATGTAGCAGGGTTCCGTGAGTTTTAACGCTTCCGTGAGGGTTCCTCGTTTTATTTAGGGGAAATGATTTCTTGCTTCAGTGTAGCCGAAAAAAATATTGATAGTAATTGTTGCGTCACTTGTTGTTGATTGCTGTGCAATCAAGAAGAACGTCATTGTTGCATCATAGTTGTACGATGTTGCCGATGTACAATTCACAGTTGACTAGAGCAGTGGTTTTCAACCACTGTTTTGAGAGCCGCATGCGGCCACCAAACACCGTTTGTGCGGCCCTGAGCAATCTTTCAATAAAACCTTCAGTATTGCGTGTAATAGACTTCGTTCTGAGATAAATCAAAATGTGTCAATTGACTTGTGTTAAAATGTCTTTAGTGCGGTCCTCTAACAAAGTCGTAAGTTTGGATTCGGCCCCCTCCAGCGAAAATGTTGAGAACCACTGGAGTAGAGGCTAATACAGACTAGAGCTGCTGTTCAGCCTTTGTGGGAATAAATTCAAAACAGTGTGAAACCTAACCTTTACAAGTTAGTCAAGCCAGATGAAGCACAATAGTATATTTTCTTTTGTCAAGCGAAATAATAACAACAGCGAAGGTGTGGACGGTAACGAGCAATGTAGTTCAAATGTAAAAGAGGCACCTCTCCGAAGCGGACCACATGTAATTCAATTGCCAGGGTTAGAAAATGGGACAACACATATTTGAAATACGGGTTCTTTTTGCCGGATGACCAAATTCTGAATGTTGCAGCTACATTTAAGAAATGCAAGAACAACCGAGTCATTAAATTTCTTGTTTTTTAACTTCTGTAATAACTGTTTATTTGTTGAAGTGTCTAATAACGAAATATTTGATTTTCTTACAAGTAATTCGCCTTTTTAAAATTTGTGTTGATGGGGGTTCCATGACAAACACGAAAGTTTGTCATGGAAGGGTTCCACGATGACAAAAAGGTTGAAGAGCACTGACATAGATGCTGCACCGAAACGGTTTCTTTATTGTGCTTGATGTTTTTGCCGGAAAATTACCGTGTTGCAACATTTCTGATATAAAGTTGTTTTGCATTGATTTAATGACTTCGAATATTTAAAATGCAGCTAAAGGAACATTTTAGAAGTCAATGTGTTGCATTCAATACATGCTGTGAATGTTTTTTGTGTATGATTTGTATTTTGAACAGAACGTAAAGTAATGGTATTGTTGTAATGTCGAATGTTTTTCGTTNCGCATGATGAAGTGTTTTTTCTTAACAACACCGGTCCTTCTTTATTGGTAGGAACGTTTTGTGCAACATAGCCTTATTGNCAAACGGTGCTTCATCAAGGGACATTAGTAGTTGAACGATTCTGTGATCTTNAGAAATTAAAAATAATTGTTCTGTCATTTTAATTACAGGAGTTAGAACAAATACTNTATTTTACAGNATCTTGGATTGTTTCCATCATCTCGGCAATCGGCTCATTTGCTGCGCTTGTTCATACTTTGGAAATAACATCCAACAATTGTCAATGTCACGGTTTGTGTCCAACGTGCTGTGCTGCCATCAAGCGGAAATTAAGCGATCTTGCATGTTCTTCGCTTATCTCAGGTATAAGCATCGGATGGATATTGAATAATATGTTATGCTTACAAGTCTTACCAAAAGTTATCTTTATCTAATTACCGATGGTATACTTGTTGTCACAAATCATCACGTTTTTGAATTTAGCTGAGATACATTTAAATATTTTTAAAGTACTAAATCTGTTAGAAATTTTTAAAATCAAACTTAAGTTCCATCTTACTTATCTCTTGAGCATAGTTCGATGACTCTATATNAAGCAGCATGTTAGCTGTAAGGAATCTCTTTGTAATGTTGTGCCTTGACTTGTGTGTTAACTACTTTCCTTGCAGGTCTTCAATAAAACAAATATGGTTTCGTTCAATTTTCAGCCGATCCCATTCAAGATAAATTGCATTTCTCTTAACATTTGGCAAACATTCATGACCTTATTTTGTGTTTCTGGCTACATGGTTCTTATTAATCTAACTCAATCAGAATAACGTCGTGTGGTTTTACAGTAGTTTACTACTGAACTTTGATGAAACGCACACGTGCATGAACGCACTTATGCACGCGCGCACACATACGCACNCAGGCCACACTAAAGCAATAAGCAACGATTATTAGGTTTTGTTTGGCGCTACTCTTCGTATACTCTTTTGGGAAATTTGCTGACTGTTGAGCAAATTTCGAATCATCGCAAAAAGATAAAAGCAGAGCTCAGTTGGCTGATTCCTCGAAAGCCAACAGAAAGCAAAAAAATGTGAGCTTATGCTTGTTGCTGACCGTTGCTATCAGTCGTTGAATGCGGTTTCAGACACACAACATAATATATTCTGATAAAAAGTAACAAGCGTATTTACCGTGAACAAAGCGCTCAGCTAAAATCGTGACTGCAATGTCAGATTTAATTACTAAACTGCAATTGCGCGCCTATAGCTTGTGATCTGACTACAAAGAATTATGATAAAGCATAATGCAATACGCATACCAAAATAATGCGAACTCCACAGATCTTAGGAAGATTCTTGTTTTCTATCAGAAATACGTGGTGTTCCTAAGCACAGAGTATTGACCTTGCGTATTTTAACTGAAAACCAGTGAAGTGGCCTGGGGGATAGAACTCGCGGCACAGATGTTGGTAAGGGAGACTCGAATCCCGGTAGGGTCACCCTGTACAGCATTGGTTTTAATGCAGTAAATAGGCGTAGGCCCAAGGGAAAGCTTCATACGCTGCTACCAGTGCAGTATTCACTGCGAAAGTAGCCGAATGGCACGCTGCACGGAATGAGCGGAGATGGGCCCCAGCAGGCCATTCGTGACCCTTCAAAATACAAAGCGAGTTTAATGAATTTTTTTTACGCACACCAAAAACGTTAGCTAATCATGGTTAGGCGGAACCGCAATTAGCAGCAAAGTCGCTAAAAGAGATTTTAACTTGGCGTTCCCTCAGAAGAAGCTAAGTTTAATTTAATGTCCGGTTGATTTACCATTCTAGATGCGCTAATGAAGCCCAAAAAATACACACAATTCCGCTCCGAGGTCCTATGTGGCAAAAATTCCAGCGAGCAGAGTAATGCGAGTTTGAATCTGATGAAAAGCAAGATCACTTTGTGTCTTGATCACTGCTTTTGGCGCTGTTAAGCAAATGATCCTGGCTCTTTGCATCTTCTTACGTTGTAATTAAATGAATATAACTGGTTTTGGTTGAAGCTTATCAGAACATCATACGGCGTTAGTTAGCACCAAAGCTTGTTTTTAGCGCCACCTGTCGGTGTTTTGTTTTTGCTGTTTGTTCGTTGATGTGAAGACGTCGAATAAACTCAAAACAGTAATACCGCAAAGACGCCGGGTGTTTTGCAAGTCTTCCGAATGGAAGCACTCAGCGCCGGCGCAACTCGTTTCGGCTTCCAGGAAAGCAATAGCGGCACAAAGTGGGGAATTCCCTTGTGCATGGTGGTGGCGGAAAATATCGTGAATTTTTCAAATGGATACCTCATACAAAAGCCTGAGCGCAGTGCTTTTTGACGCAGGCAACAAACAATGCGGATATTGATCATTCTTAACATTTCATGTTAGAAACTGCCCAAGTTTACCTTTTTTGCAATTCTTGCGGAAACAGAGGTACCACGAGGAGGCGTTGGTATGCAGGAATCTTACATGCATGAAAGGCATCGCATGATATCTTTGGCTTGAGCATACTTGGGCCAATCACTACACCCGAAAACGAGAGGCTTTTCGTTGCGCTTTCACCCTTTGTTTCTTAGTGGGGCAGGGAGAATAGTAATTTGATCTCTTCAGTACCATGAACACCAGAAACACATAATTACGTCTACAAATCAACATACATTTCGAAGCTTTCGTTGTGTAGATGCAACAAGATTGTGTATAGAAATTTAACCAAAAGTAATTATCTTGCAGAACTAATTAAAACATACTTTTTTCAGGTATTCTCAGCTTTGTGGTGGAGTGTTTTCTTTCCGGGGCGACATCAGAGGGCATATTTGCATTCAACAACGCTTTGCAAATTGTTGCATTGGTGCTTGCGGTTATAAATTGCTGTGTGCAGATTTCTGTAAGAGATTATGCAGAAGAATTGTTACGGCAACGGTATTAAAGCAATTATAGAAAATTCGTTTTTAACTCCACATATACAAAATGATCAAACATCGCAATATGTATACTGGCATAAAAACAATGACGAAATCCATGGCTTTATATACCAAAGGTTCTTGAAACAATACTTATATTTTCTTATAGATCAATGGTCAAGGCGCTTTCAAGAGAATCAATCTAAAATGTCAAATATCAGAAGCAATGTAGGACTTTGTAGTACCAGAAAAACTATAACCTTGTTTTATAGAAAAAACATTTTTAGAAAACTTTAAAAACTTCAGAATATGCTCTTCTAGCGATTTGTGGACCTGTGTTAGCTGCAATAAAATGGACGAACCTTTGAACGAAACGACGTGAGACCAGTGACGTTGTATCATTGGCTTAGTGCATTTTGTGGTTTTAGTATCTTATCAGCATAACGCTTTTTGGCACCATGTATATATTAATAAAATGAACGGTTTATATTATACTCCTTCTACAATAATGTTTTTATTTCGTTTTAAATCTTGGGTTTGGAACAAATAAAAACAAGTCAAAATGTTTGTTTTCCCCCAAAAAAGTGTGAAAGNAAACAGCTAAAGAGAGACCTTAGTTCTGTTTTTGTTTCAGTTTTTTTTTTTTGTAAAGTGGGTTAAGTTTTTTACCGAGCAGACAGTGGTGCAGCCAGGACATTTGTTCAGGAGGGGGCAGTCACTGACGTCGTCAAAGTTCAGTCTGTAGACCAGGGGTCACCAACCTTTTTGAAACTGAGAGCTACTTCTTGGTACAGATTCATGCGAAGGGCTACTAGTTTGATAGATACATTTCTACTGTGTGTACAATTTGTCTTCAATTATGTTATCATCAGGGGCGGCTCGTCTAGAGGGGCTGTCGGGCTGCAGTCCTCCCTGAAAAATGTTAGGCAAAAGATTCCGCCAAACGGCCAAACTCGCCTTAAGTCTGGATTTAGTTGCGAAATTTCACAACACAATCATTTTCGGTACTTCCGACACCATT
>JGI24159J19872_10014269_pt1 | contig 10280 bp, 7 predicted proteins | sample Ectturendosymbi4_FD_19872 | JGI IMG/M metagenome (IMG submission 19872) | reverse complement strand
CCACAAAGATGGCGGCAAGTAAATCAGTCACAGTTTATTGACGAGGAAACTAGTTTCGCGTTTTCCAATGCATCATCAGTCCTGTAAATGTAAGACAAATCTCTCAGGCGAAATGTTGGTTCTTGAAAACAAGTAAAGAAAAACACACGAACTGTGGCTAGTTACAATGACATTACTAAAATTTTTTCGAAGCTAAAAGGCTGTCCTTCCCCTCGAAGAATCGCATATTACCTCTGGGGGATAATTTACTCCCAGTTTGGGAACCACTGTTTTAAATCGTAAGTTCTGAAGCAGAAACACTAGAAAGTCGATCAAAGGCTCAAAAGACTTGGACTCGAGCCTAGTTTCCCATGAAAACTTCAGAAAAATACTTTGGTGTAGTGGTTGGGCCCTAGGCCAGGCAACATGAGCCAAAATAGCTGTAACCCTATTTCACTTATATCATCACTGACAAATACCCAAAATCAAAAATTTTTTTTATTGCGGACTGGAAGACTTGCTGAATCTTTTGAGGGTTTGAATAGCTCTCTAGTGCAATCGGCAAAGGACCTATGCTGTTGGTAAGACAACTGAAAACTGCTGTTTTAGGTCGATTTCAAAGTACAAATATATCGTACCCTTGCACTGAACATGTTAAACAAGAGGTTGTACAATGTTCAAAGGTTTGGTGAATATCCATTTATGGGGCACACCAGAAAAGTTTCACTATTTTGGGTTGCTCTGATTAAAAATTAACTCAAATATACAATTAAAAGTTCTAAGTTTGCGGCAAGCATTAAAAGAATCTGTTAACTAGACTTTGCTTTCACAACTTTGCAATGATTTAGACTTGCACATATCTATATTGAAGTAATTAGTCTCCACAAAAGTTCTGTAGTAAAATCAATCAGAAAAAATTTAATGGGGAACTGATTTCATCTAAGTGCATGCATCCACAATCCTAAAATCTGCAAGCTGATGAGTGAAATGTTGAAGGACTATGCTTTAAAGCATGAACAGATAAATCAAGCAAACTCTAAGCTAAAATACATATATCAAAACACATGCTGTGATGCAAGTAACAACTCAAAAATACCCGGTTCTGATGAAGCTTGTTTTGCTAAAGCTGGAAACTATCTGACCCTAATTGCAGAGCAACAAAAACACAGCTCTGAGCAACATTGTGGTGACCTAATCAGAAAGGTAGCCTTGAGGTTGTAGTACTCTAAAGAGGGCTTAAGTGTCAATTGTTGTAAAGGGAGATAGTAAGTAAGCAAATAAAAATCTACATGTGTAGCAATTGGCAAGAAAGGGGATCAAATAATTAGGCAGTACAAAATGAAAAAGTTATTGTTTTTCGGTTGAACATCGTTAATTGAAAAGGAAACAAGAATTATATATTTCACATGATGCAGGATCATGCACTGAATGTTGATTGGTGCATTTAGTTTGTTAAGCCATTTATTGTAAAAAAAAACTAAATGCACAATTTAACACATATGCTACCGGTGTATAAGATATTTGTACTTTGATCTCCTGTATTAGCTGCTATTTTTGTTCCACTTTGCAAATTAGTAACTTGCTATTCGATTGTGCTAATGAGCTGTTCAAACCCTCAAAAGATGCAGCAAGTCTTCTTGTTTGCAATGAAAAACAATTTAGGTTTTGGGTTTTGTTTTTTTGTGGGTGATGTCATACATGGTCTAGGTTTATGGCCATTTTGGCTCGGGTTACCTGGCTCTCGACCCCAACTACTAGATGGAATTTTTTGACTTAAGTTTTTATTGGAAACTACGCTATAATCCAAGTCTATGAAGCTTTTGATTGGCTTCTTAGAATTTCTGATACAAAAGTTATGGCATAAAAACAACAAATTAATTAATGATTCAATTAGGGGATTAATTAATTATTTTGTTGTTTTCAGGCCATAACTTTTGAACCAGAAACTTTAGAAAGCTAGTCAATGGCTCAAAAGACTCAGATTCTCACCTGGTTTCCAATAAAAACTTTTGAATCAAAAGTTCCATGTAAAGCAGTGGTTCTCAAACTTGTTTAAGGTGTAACCCAAATGAAGGTAGTGATCATGTCGTATTACCCACAATATGAGTTTTTTTCGGTCATAGACTGAAACGCTTTTGAAATGACTGAAAAAGTTAAGTCATTTTGGCCAGAATGTTTCAAAATATAGGCTAAAAAGCACTTTTATAGCTAGTTTTAATACAGCTGTAAGACAAATGACCGAAATGTTTCAGTGACCAAAATGTATGACTGAAATGTTTCAGCAAAAAACAGCCCTGAATACTTCGCAGTGATGACACATAATTCAGAATAACATTGTGGTTTTCGTTCCACATTGTCCCCCAAAGCATTGCGTATTATCCCTGAGGGATAATTTATCCCCAGCTTGGGAACCACTGACGTAGAGGTTAGAGCCCAGGGCCAGGTAACCTGAGCCAAAATGGCGTAAATCCTACCCCACTATGGACATCACCTACAAAAAATCTGAAACCCGAAGCTAAAATTTTTTTTCATTGCAAACTATAAGACTTGCTACATCTTTTGAAGGTTTTAACAACTCTCTAGCACAATTGCCTGGCAAGTTATGAAATTGGTAAGAGACGCTAGAAACCAAGGTTCGTTCGAACTGTCTGAGCAGCGATGGTGTTAAGATTTAACACATGACTAAGTCAGCCATAGAACAACATGGCATGCGTCAAGAACCACAGAATAAGGCAAACGCAACTACTTGGAATGGATCAAAATCATCTTTTGAATATTAATTTTACAGTTAATTTTGTGAANCCATTTATCTTCATCAAGAAATGTAATTTTATGTTCTTCCACAAGTGGTACAACTTAAAGCAATGTAAAATAGGTGTTTTTTTGTCAAGTCATGGTGCTACTGAAAGTTTATATAAGGCTCCCTTATCATTGTTGATTGTTATGTCAAACAGGTTCAACACAATATGGTGTACAGTCCAGCAGGTAGAAACCATATTTATGGTCTAACCCACAGCTTCTCAAATGATGGGTCGCGACCCTAAACGGGTCGGGAAATGTAATTTTGGGGTCACGAAACAAATGGCTTGACAAATCAGACATACAAGTTTTTGTAAACTTTGCAAGAAAATTAGAAGTAGGCCTGCAGTGAATTTATTTCTACTACATTTTTAGGGGCAATATTGTGCTTCATGCTGTTAGTTGTATACTATGTTTCCCTGTGTTATCAGATGATAATAATCAACCAAGCACAATAAATTATGCTTTGTTACTTTGTGGTTGTTTTCACATACTGACCAATATTGACCTTGTTGCATTCATTCTGACACGACATGCTTGTGTTTAGAACTCTGGCTAAACTACAACCTGCGGCCACATCCAGCTGCCAAATACCTTGCACATTTTTAAGTACCATGTTTCTGACTGTGGACAGCAGTGCAACAGCATTGGTTGTCGGTTATCACGTAAATTGCGCTATATCCAGCCTTTCAGTGGCCACACAGTCACGAATTCAGGTCAAAGGGGCTAGGGAAACTACTTTCAGAGCACACTGAGTAGTTTTAGACTAAAGTTGAAAGCTTCATACACAATTTCAGAATTGCTTTGGACTTTGATTCAGGAAAAGTTAGATCCACAAACCATGCACAGTAGATCTTTCAGGAAGCAACACACAACTAATATTTCAGGGGGTGGATGTGGTCAGCAGGCTGTAGTTGGGCCACCGTGCCCAGGATGAGTTTGTGTAGTTATTAAACAACAAAAGTTTGTAACTGGAATATATAATTCAAAAAAGTTTATATCATTTTTGGATAAGAACAAGAAATGAATACTCATTGCTGAGTCATTTGTGATATAGCCATTCATAATCTCCTAGCCTTTTGCNCAACATATTTGGGTGAAGTGGCATTCTCAAAAATTGATAATCATCAAGTCCAAAACCCAATCCTTTTTGCAAAATAANGAGAATGTCCTTCATCCTGCATTGTCTTNTATCAATTTACAAATGGATAATCTGTGTGAAAACCATCAAGTGCATGTATCACATTAGTTGTGCTTGATNACTTGTATAAACTGAATTGTTTTTTTTCGCCCTACTGTTGCCATTGCGTGGTAGTTTTGTTACTGTATAGTTACTTNCATGGATTGTGTGCATTTGTATGATTTTGCCAAAGACAAAAATGTCTCCTGAGATTTATAATAGGACATTTACATGCATCATTAACATCTAGGCCAGGTGTCACCAAACTTTTTGAACTTAGAGCTACTTCGTTGGAACCGATTATGCAAAGGGCAACCAGTTTGATATACATTTGTGAAATAAAACATTTTGCTCAATTTATCTTTAATAGTGTTATAATTAGAGATAGACGAATATATTGGGCTGATATTTGGGTTTTGCCAATATATTGGTATCAGCCAAAACGAACAAAATGCTATTGTACAGTATTCCTAATACATACAGACAACTTGTGCAAGAAAGCACAGTGAAACAAGTGAAGACAGTTACCTTGCAATAATGCTAACAGATGTGTTTTCATAAACAAGCATACAAGATGAACCATGTAGCACACGTTGGCTGTCACAGTCGAAACAAAAGCATCATCATTAACCAGATTAATTAAAAATAATAGCAAAGTAATGAAATTGTTGCAATTTGAAAAATTTTAGCTCATGAATCCTAATTTTTAAAGTTTTTGAAAAAAGGTAAGGCATAGAATACATTATATTGTTGATAATAAAGCAGAAAACAAGATTTAAAAATTTGGGAAATATTGGTATTGACTATCGGTCCATGACTGACCAATATATCGGCCCCAAAAACGCCATATTGGTTGATATCTAGTTATAATCAATAAAACCAATGACATTCATCTATGTCAAGACACTGATCATGTTAATACTACAGAACAGGCCTGTGGGTGACCCACATGGTCCTTCCTGACACCATGTTGGTGACCTCTAATCTAGGCTATCCATGAAGCGGTCGCATACAAAAACTGTCTTAAAATGGGGTTGCAGAACAAAAAAGTTGGGAAGCCCTGGTCTAGTGGTCTTCCCAGACATTGCTGACTGCAAAGAATACAAGTTGCCACATATATACTATTGTTGTAGCAATATAATGGCTGCTTAAGCTCAGAACTTGCAACAATGTGTATATATTTAAATTTACACTGAAGTTTTCACCTGCTTTCAATCATTTATAAAATGGTTTTCAATATGATGTATTTTTAAATGCTTTTCCAGCTTATATTGCATTTTGTGTAATGAATAAAATTCCCATTGTTTTCAGACGCCTCGGTATAGCAATGTACCTGGTGAAAACTATGAAGAACAGCTGCAAAGCAATCAGTTTACCTTGATGGAGTCCAGTCCCACTCATAACAACTATGATGCTGGCAATAGTCCTTCACAACAAAATAACTACCCTGATGATGATGCTTGGTCCGAAGATTGGGATGATTCCTCCACTGTGGCATCAACAGTTATTCCTGTTAGTTATGGTTTATTTCATCTATATGCTTGGTTTTTTAATCAATGCTGTTAGTGCATGCACGTTGTGGTAGATTGCAACTGCTCTGGTTGCGAATCACTGCACTTAAAGTGTGGCCTGGCACTAGATGAATTGCAGCTTTCATGCAAAAACAACAACAATCAAGTCACAAAAATGTAAATGTGATTATTATCAGAAGTAATTTCTGTATGACTCGTTGTTTCATCAAAGCTTTTTGTGTCTCATTTTGCTAAAATGTTATGTTGTTTACCTTGAATGAAGACATCATTGGTCTTAGTTTATAGTGTTGATCCAAAAAAACATCCCAGACTGAGATCAGCCAAATATTGAGAATATGATAGAACAAGGAAGGCCTTGAGAGATAGGTAACTGTCATTAGCAAACTAACCAGTTTTAAAATTTTTCATGAGTTTTTGATGTTTCTGTATAATGAAAAGAAACGCGCCTATAAATGTGCTGTAATGGAGAGATATATTGAAGCTGTTTTTCAATGATTTGGTGTTTAAAGAAAATAATATAAGGGTGAAACAAGGCAGATTTCAATAGAGAATCAAACTTTTTTATGACTCCATCCACCATCGCAAATTGTTTAGCATTTTTATCAAATCAGTGATCTTATATTTACTTTTTTTTTTATCTGATCAGTGATCTTATGTTTACTTTCTTTTATTTATAGCCACTGTTTGTGGCAAAGAAAGTTGCATAAAACATTACACGGGGAGTGTCATGAATAACTGCCTTGAAACTGCTTCATATGCAAAGCTGAATGTTACTATATAACAAAATGGAGAAAATACTGCATTAAAGGAACAGCTGATTATAGCAATACTTTCCAGTGTTGAAGTGAAGGCTTTGCTTCAACCACAGGTAGTGAATGCAGATGTGCAGATGGACTACCAAACAATTTTTGCTAGTTGTGCATCATGCCTCCTTGTTCTTGACATTTGACTCACGCACTCTGTGATTTTTTGTTTTTTAATGCAAGTTTCATGCTGCTTTGTTATTGTGAAATGATTCCTGCCATTTAATTACGAAGAGACAAATAAAGATTGCAAAAAATACTGTTTAAACTTTTTCTTCGGTTATGTTTTTACTAATGTAGATTATGATGTCATAAATTTGTGATGTCACCAATTTGCAAGCCTTGAAAGTTTGAAATGCAGCATCTGTGGTATCAAGGTTACTTCTTTTTCCTTAAATGAAAAACTTGGTGGCAATGAGAATGCCCACCCAAGGTGGACCCTCAAGAATTGCTTAATGTCTTAGTGTCAAGATGCATCTCAAGACTTATTTTTGTGATTCTCGGTTTTGAAGTCTTAATATTGCAAGATGCAGGTCTCAAGTTTCAAGCCTTACGTCTCAAGAGGTTGAGTGCCTTACCGACATGAATTTGCCACTGTTGGTCTGATCTCAGTGAAGGAAAAGTAAATAAATGTTGGCAAATGAATGAAATTTGACAAAAAATAAATGTTTGGCAAATGAATGAAATTTGACAAAAAAAGTTTGAAAGTGTGGATTACTTTTGATAAATTTATGAAAAATTATGTTCAAGTCAAAAGATTTTCTAGTTTTGATCTAAACACTCAGGTTTTGTCAGGCTATTTGACAAAATCTCAGTCTGAAGCTTGGGAACAAATATCAATCTTAGAGGTTAACTGCATCAATAATACCCTCTCTTGTAGATAGTACTTGTTTCTATATCTAGGAGCCCATGTAAAGGCTTATAGAGATCCTTTCATTATCCTCACGTAATAAAACTAATATATATTTATTGATCCTAGAGTGACCCTTAGTGTGATAGTAAGCAAACTGTTTCATCAAGAACTTGAAATAAAACATTTTCAAATTTGGAAATTAAAAGCAATATGACCACATTTCTGTGTTTTCTGTGACGTGCTGCTCAAGCTGTGTTGTGCAAAAAATTCCCAAATATACTTTTTGGTTTTGCAATGTGCATGCGAAATAAAGTTGGTTTTGAAAATTGCCACTGATTATGCGAAAGATTTTGGTGTAGAAACTTGCCTAGATGGTGTTACTTTCACTTGCTTTTGCAAGACACTTTAACCTTAAAGAATTCCTTTTTTTTCATGCAGTGTGATGCATTAAAGATGTGTTAACATGAGTTTCTGTGGTTTCGACAAGAGAAGAGAATTGGATTAAAGTATCTGTCTGTTAGCTACTTGATTTGATGCTTAATACTTTTGCACCTGGATTAATTCAAGCAGTTCGCAAAAAAACCCAGCTAGATCGCACGTGGCTTTGCGTGGGAATTTTTCCGGTCTGGTAAGCACTACAGACCCGGTCAAAAGCTCAAAAGAGTCAGCAAGTCTTGTAGTTTGCACTCGAAAAAATTTTTTTTGGTTGGGAGGGCAGGTTTTTTGTGAGTGACGCGATAAGTGGAGGACTTTTAGGCCACCTTGGCCAACTTCACCTGGCCCTGGGCCCAAACAGCTAGATGGTAGTATTTCGCTGAAGTTTTTATTGTAAACTAGGCTACAATACGAGTCTTTTGATACTTTGGATGACTTGCTGGGGTTTTGCGTTCAAAAGTTATTATTTAAAGTAATAAAAATATTAGACTAATTCAGTTTTTTTTAAGGAAAATGTTAGGTACCTGGTATGGATCTGTAGAGACCCGATTTCTCTGATTTTAGGGACCTGATGATATTTTATCTGATTCNAGGGACCCGAATCGGGTCCCTGAAATGCCTTTAAAAATCCTTGGACTAATTAGTTAATTAGATAATTAATTAATTTGTTTATTTTAGATCATAACATTTGAACCAGAAACGCCAGAAANTTCATCAAAGGCTCAAAAGACTCGAGTTAGAACTCAAGCCTAGTTTCNAATGAAAACTTCAGTGAAATNCTTGGTCCTAGCGGGTGGGCCTTAGAACAGGTAACATGAGCCAAAATGGCCCAAAAACTACTTCACTTATAACGTCACTCACAAAAAATCCGCAACCCCCAACCAAAAATTTTTTTTGAGTGCAGACTAGAAGACTGGCCGATCTGTTTGAGCCCTTGAACAGCTCTCTAGCGCAATCGGTGGAGGAGCTATGGCGTTGGTAAGGCAGCTGACTACTGCTGGTTGTAGGCTGATTTCAAAGTACGAATATATCGTACCCGGCTCTCTAACTGTTAAATTATATGTCAACATGTACGGTTTTGTGTTTGTTCAAAGTGTTTTCAAGCCAATTGACCACACAAATATCACTGTGTATGAATTAGAAAGACAGGAAATTAACACAAGTTATAATTACCTGCTAGACCAGTGTTTCCTAAGTGGGTTCTGCAGAACCCTAGGGTTCCATAGACAAATCTTAAGGGTTCCATGAGCCATACTTTCCAGTTTTGAGGAAAAACTGCTTATATGTCCAACCCTTCGGGCATGTGGCAGCCGATATATCGTTTGATCTAGCTTTCCTTTTCCCCCGTTTTGTTCATTGGTGATGCGCAGTGTTGTCACAATGCCTATGTGAATCAGGTTTTTCCCAACAGGCACAAACAAAGACCAAGTATCGCACCAGATTGGACGCTACATCAGATATAAGAATTCAACTATCAACTATTAAGCCAAACTTTTCAGAGTTGTTGCAGTCCAGAAAAGAAATACATTGCTCTCACTATGACATGCTTGTTGTTGAATTGTTTATGCTTTGTGGTAACTATTATTGTACATAATTTTGTTTACAGCACAAAACCTTCATAACAGCAATTTGGGTTAAAAAATTGTTTATGTTTACTTGGTAGTTCTGGTGGGGGTTCCTTATCCACTTAAAATAACCTTGCAGTGTTCCGCGGATAAAGTTTGGGAACCACAGTGCTAGACCAACTCATTGTAATTGATNAAAGTCTAAATATCAATGTGAACTGCAATTGCTGCAGTGAATGTATGTTTGTGTCTTGAAGTTTAACTCTCTCTATCCTGAGAGTTCTTCAGAGGTGGTGATTGTGCCAACTTGCCCATACCGCACTATGTCTGTAGGTCATAGTTTNCTAATATATTTCTGCACTTTTACTTGCAAGTGCAAGAGGCTTTCAATGTGAGGTAGTTGTATCAATTGTGCTTAACTTTTTTCTGTAAACATTAGATGCATGCTGGTGCTGCAAGGCAATATGGAAGTGAAGCTCATGACGTTAGTTCTATAAATTCAGAAGGTCGGTCTGCAAGAGTATCTGGAACTGTTGGGAAGAACTTTAATCGATTTTCTTCATTTGTTAAACATGGTGGAGAAAATTATATGCTTGGAAAAGCTGATGCAAGAGTTCGACAGGTTGATCAGGTGTGTTTGTGTATATTTGCTTCTAAAGTTGCTTTGTCTCTGTGTTGACTGTCTTGGTGCCTGTTATTTGGTGTAACTTCTTCATTCTTATGATTATGAACACATTTCATACTACAGTACCATGCTTTCTTGGCATATACAGTATACCCCGCTTAAAAAATCCACCTCTGTAACAAGCGTTGTTGGATTTAGTAAGTGGTGGATTTTACAACCGGTGCTGCAAACAGAGTTAATTAAACAGAAAATACAGTACAGCACATTTACTGACACTCTATGCAGCATGAAAAAATTGGGGCATCGTTGTTTTGTTTTGGTGGAAATGTCTGTCTAAGGTGGTCATCTATTTTTTTTTTTTTATTGAATGAAAAAGGTCTTTGGTACACGAAAAACGGAAGTGTTAAATAGCCTTATAATAAATATCACGGCCAAAGCAAACGATACAGCTGACATCTTGCAAACGTTTCGATAACTACTGTTATCATCCTCAGTGCATAGCAAAAGAA
>JGI24159J19872_10014262_pt1 | contig 10283 bp, 9 predicted proteins | sample Ectturendosymbi4_FD_19872 | JGI IMG/M metagenome (IMG submission 19872) | reverse complement strand
TAATTTATCAAATACCATGGTTCAAGTTTGAAGTAGTTGATATAACAAAAAATCGTGCAAAAAAAAACATAAAACACTGCTCCAACGCGGTGATTCAGTATCATCAACTATAAAAACCCTTCATGAAACGAGATCTAAGTGCAATTTTTCTTGTGATCTAATACTCTAATGTAGTTGAACAAAGCACTTGAAAATAAAGCCGCTGAATCATTTAATCTTGTAAACACTAAAAGCACAATCTAGGTAATGCTTCTCCATCATATAGTTTCTCCAGACAAAGTTGTGATTACAGTTCTTCCAAAGTTAATGCAATCTGTAACTAACCACAAATAAAGGAAACTTTGTAACCTCGGGCGATTGTTTGTTTTGTCACACGCAGACAAAGAAACATATTTGAAAAATAATATATTACCTTCATCAGATGCTTCTGCTTGAAGAAGACTAGTAAGACTCCACTTTAAAAAGAAAATCAGTACCAAAGCGTTCATTTCTTTCGTACCTTCCGCACGTTCAGGCCTACCTGTTGAATCAGACCTCAAACCTTCCACAAAATACGCAATTTTTCAGTTGTTGCGGATCATGAGCAGTAGCAGCTGCTTATGGGAGAAGCGAAAACGCACCGGAAAGAACGTAAGACTGCAAGTGCCACGTGCAAGAAAAAAGGGAAATTTCCCGCTCGACCAGGTGTACTCTATGGGCTTGCGTATGGGGAGTCAAAATGGTCATTTCTCCCCTGGAGATTGGAACTAAGAACCAAATATTTTTAGAAAATCTAAAGTTAGCAGCTTAATCCGATCAATTTATTTAATTTTTGCAATGACATTTTATTTGCCGTTATGACACTCACACTGCACAAGTGCCAGGTTCACCGTTCATGTGTCATGCAACGATGAGATTGCAGTTCGCTCATGTCCACTCCTTTGCCTGCAGAGGTAGGGTGTCAAACGTGCAAGCGGATTGTTTTACTGTTGGTCTTTGTTACGTAACCATAACACGGCAACAAATATTCAAAGTCTCACTTCGGTATCAGGCGTTTTGCCGCATGTGACTGTTGAACGCATTCATCTTGGCAGGTAATGCAACCAGACAATGACTGCTGATAGCCGTAAGCCACGTATAATTTTATAATGTGTGAAAAAAGCACGAGTAAATTTGTAGCAATGCTTCCACAAGTTTCAAAAATCCATTGTTAGTGTGAGACTGAATGTGAGCAATGTGCATCAAAGAGTAGCTTAGTAAAACTACGCGTATGGATGTTGAAAAGTTTTTTTCCAGGAGAGCCAATAGTGGTGAAATTTTATTTTACCAAAGCGAAACTAAGCGAAAACATTTTTCTATGAAAAGTTAATAGGAAAATTCCAAATTTCAAAACCCAAGGGAGGCATCCCTCTTTCCCCCTCCCGATGGCATGACTACGCTTATGCAGGCTTCTTTTCATACAGTATAAAACTACGTGGCTTGTGTATGTTGAGCGTTAACCGTGAAAAAATCAGCAAAGACAAGCAAGGTTCCAATAAATGGTGACTGATCGCTTTGGAAGAGTTCCCAGACGTTTGTAGCTCTTATTTCTGAGTGACGCTGACAAGTCTTGCTGGGTTAAAAAGTCATGGTTTGTGGTTTCTTAAAAGACCATGGCGATCCTTCTTTGAAAAGAAGTACCCTGGTTTGAAAGTCTGCTGGTGACCTATTGTGTAAATTATCATAATATACTTGGATGATGACAGACGCCAGGCGCGGATCTACCATTAGGCTAAAAAGGCTTAAGCCTAGCGCCCCCGATTTTGGGAGGCCCCAAAATTTTGGGAGTAAGGACAATTTCTAGCAATTTTGCAAGCAATTACTGTATATTCCTCTTTTTGTTTTGGTTCAACACACGTTTTTTACTTTACTATGCCGCTAACAAAAGGTCTCTATAGATTTTTGAAGTGAATGACGATGAGCATTCTCTTTTTATTGCGTTGAGAATTGGTTATTGTTACGTATAACGTGTAGAACAAAACGCCTTAATCAATTTTTCAGATTACTCGAGGCCAGTGAGGTACGGTACTTTCGTTCCGTACTTTCGTTTGCTACGGCCAATCTCATGTTGGCCGTAGCAAATTGCATCGTTTCCTACTGTTTTAGTACTACAGTACATCACTTTATTGATGGTGCTGAAATAACTGAATTGAGAATAAGCATCTTTGCCGTAATTACGAATTTTTCATTCACATTTCTAGCATTTCTGAGGATGAACAAATGATGTTTAAAGCCTTTGCGCATGCGCAAACTGCAACATGTTTTTATGACGTTGCGCAGTACAAAGAAGTGCTCACTGGATTTTTAAATAATAATTTACGGAGAGGGCCTGAGTAATTCTTTGACCACAATGCGCCAACTTCGATGATTTGTACAATGCTCCGCCCCAATGTGTTTCATCAAATGACTCTTGTTACATGCTTTGGTACCTGCTCCTTGACAATTACAAAATACGCGCAGAAGAGAATCTTGCTTTGTGCGAATCGACCCAAACAAAACCCTTTACACGAAACGTCGTAGTTGCCACAATAGTGTCAAATAACTTTCGGCCGCTGCTCAAACGAAACAATACGTTTTGTCTCTGGCTATTTAAAAACTCCCCGACCGATCTTTACCGCTTTGACCTGAGAGGACGAAGTGCTCAGCATTAGAACAGCAGAGGCAGCGCCAAGTTGCAAAATAATAATAAAGACTTTCCGCCAGCGCATCGAGATAGCAGAAAACGTCAGCGGCTACAAATTGAAACCAAAGTTAAAAACATGATTCCAGCTTTCTCCCCACCTCAAGATGTACAAATGGTGAGTAGAATGATTAAAATATTTTTATACTTAAATGCGTGACTATTAAAGAAAATGATAGACTGCATCTGCTGAACGACTGTGCACCAATTGACCTGAAAAGGGCACAGCTTCGGCCGTAAATAAATGTTACGTTGAGTGCCCACTCAGGTGGTCATTCAGCTGCAGCAAGGAAATATTGTCATTTTTAGTTCGAGAGTTCACCAGTGTGTTTGGTGCGATACCGAGTAACCAGAGTAGCACTGATCAACACGTTGAAGTACCGCTCAATCATCAGCTTCAGGAATGATTAAAGGCAGTTGCGGATCAGAAGATCATTTTCTGTTAAGGCTTGCAGCACTAACTATGAAATGTTGTTGCCGCTTTTCAATACACTGCTGGTTTTGTGCACTTTTCAAAAATATCCTTTGTGTTCTGTTTTTGTTACATTTTTAAACCATTTAATAAACTGTCGTACAGGGCGTCAACTTGCACCATTCTCCCTCCATATTACCGCCATTCACACCTCGATCCAGACTTCGAGCCACAGCTAATCGAGGATTTAGTCCAAAAAAGCAAAGGTAACATTTACCAGATTTGGAAGGTTTTTCATGGCATGTTAGTATTGCGGCTAAAAGTAGTGAAACACAAATAAATGCTAAAGCGCCTTTTTATCTCAGGCAACAAATCAAAAGTGCCTGTAACAGTGCTTTTCAACCTGTGCGACGATACGCACTGGTGCGGATGAGAAAACCTTGTGGTGCGGATGACAAACATAGCGCGGACCANTGCGGATGAAAAAACCCTGTTGTGTTGTTATAAACATATTTTAAACAGCCTTTTTTTACTGAATCACCCAATTGTTTTTTCGTAAAACATGGTGCTGCGCACAACGAAAAAGTGAGAGACATTGCGCTCTCATCTCGACAGTTTGAACATAGGGTTGCCAGATCACTTGAAATTTTTTCAAGGACATTTTTATAATACGGTACGGTCAGTGACGTGAAGAGGTCTGGTGACGCCCGGGACGACTGCCTGATTGTATGCCTCCCTAACAAATTCTAGTATTGAGCAGTGGAGTGGCGTATGGTCGTCAATGTAACTGGATATACGTTGTTTGTGACGTCACAATATGACGCGATTGTGACGTTTGACGTTGGTTTAGCGAAGTTTGTTGACACAGCTTGTGCATGATTCTACACGCACTCTCCTTACTCGTTATTGTAGCCTACAATGTGTCATCGTAATACACATAAATTAATCAACGCTCCACGTTCGGAGACAGGGGCAAAACACAGCACTCAACGCTGATACAGAGCGGTTCATAACTGCAAAAATATCCGGCAACGCGTTAAAACAGGGGAGTAGAACACACTCAGTGCTACGTCAGAGCAGTTCACAACTGCAAAAATATAAGGCTGCGCATTCAACGAGTGCAGTAAAACACACTCAACGCTACGATGGTGCAGTTCACAAATTAAAAAAATGGCTGTGCGAATGTCTCGTCGAACAGCAGTCGAGCAGAGAAGGTATGCGGCTGAGATGGCGGACACCCAGGGTTGGCAGTTTAAAACTTGCTGAACTAGCCTACACAAGAACTTAAAATGCGCATAACGTACACAAGAAAACTTTCGTCTTGGGAGACAGAACCAGCGTAGCGAGACTACTGGTGGACAGAACTGCTGAAGGGACAGAACCAGGGGCGTAAGGAGATTAGATGGCGCCCCCATGTTTGAACCTGGGCTCTTTCGGAAGCAAATCTACTGTATCAAAGCAAGTACTTGTGACATTGTTGGGATTTTTCGGAGTCCCCCACAATGATTCGGTGCCCTGGGAATTGTGCCCCCCTCATTGCGCCCATGGACAAAACAGATACGCGTTTTGAAAGCCGTTATGGCCAATCCACCCAGGACCGTCGCCAGAAAGTGTTCACTAGAGGGGCTTTAGGGAGACTTGATATTGAAAATTCGTTAAAATCTCCACTGATTTATAGTGTTTCATATTCTAAGTTGGGAGCCTTGGGGGTTTGTGTGGAGGGGCGAAGCCCACCAAAGCACCCCCGTGGCGCCGGGACTGAATCCGCCTGAGCTGCCAATTAGTGACGAAGCTTGAAATGATCTACATATTGCAAGAACAGGTGTGAAGCTGCATCAGCGCACACCCAGGGTTGCCACATCAAAAAACGAAACGGGAAACTAATGATGCATCAAAAAGTCAGCTAAACCAAGCAAGTTGAAACAGAGCAGTTTGAAATTCGGCTCAGAAAATTAATTAAAAGCTCATAAATTATTTTTCAATCCTTTTTTGTGATTTTCCCTTAATAGCTTGATCTGGGCAAAGTCACGTCACTATGAGTTTAATTGAGTGTGCGCTGCACACCTGGAGTATAGGTCCCTGCAGGGCCCCGACATGGGGAAGTGCCGCCCCGGGGCGAGTCAAAAAGTGCCGCCCCCGGACATTTCGCCAACCGGGACAGACGTTTAAACCGGGACAGTCCCGGCCAAACTGGGGACGTATGGTAGGTCCTAACTTAACCAAAACCTAAACCTAAATCTAACTTCAGGTTCATTCGTGAAAAACCATTTGCTATTCCTTCTTTTCACCAAAAGTGCCGACCCCGGAGCATTGCCCCCCCTAGGCCTCCCTCTTGTAGGGGCCCTGGGTCCCTGGTATTGGGGAATGTGAGAATTACTGGAGAGAATTACTAGTACGTAAAAACTAGTGTTGACAAAGAACACAAGTTTCGAAAAATTAAATCCATGCAGCATCTGTTAGTAGCCTTGCAATAAGAAAAATCATCTTGCTACAGCATTTTAATTTTTGCAGTTTCACTCTTTGGATTCCCACCTTGCTTTGGATACCCGGGGCCATCGCCCCGTTTGTCCTCACGTCTGCATTCCACTGGGTACGGTGGTCTACTTTCAGAAAATTTAAATCACGTATGGACAAGTCAGGCTATGTGTACGAAATTGAAAAATGAACAAAACGTATTGTGTCGACACAATTTTTCTTCAATAATTTACTTTTCACTACAAAACTGCTGTTTAAGATGGAACAAATCTACATATTGTTCTTTTCATTTACATTGTTTATTCTTGATTCTTGAATGTTCAATGTAATCAATAGTTCTTAAATTAACAATTTTTTATAATAATCAAGAATTTTCGAGGACACCGGAAAATATTCAAGGACAACAAGATGTTTTTCAAGAATCAAGGACATAACGCGCTTTCACAGCAAATTCAAGGACAGTCCTTGGCGCTCAAGGACGTCTGGCAACCTTATTTGAACATCTCAACAGAGAAATATATGAGAAATTACCGAAAGTCACAACGAAACTTTCTATCTGCTTGTTCCGTTGTTACGTCGTCATGGAAACAAAAGATGGAAACAAAGTGCAACTGCAGGGCAAACATGTATTGTAAGCCTGCACAAGCATGTGCTGAGATGGCATCAAGTTTTTGTTGCCACTCCAGTTGCACTAGACCAGCGTAGCTATTCAATGCGAGTCCTGAGACATGGGCACGCTTAGTTTTACCAGCCTAATCCCAGTCAGGCTTGGTATGGTAAACAGCAAATGCACCATTCATTTAATGAATATCCAGACCACAAAAACAAGTCGGCGTCATTCTACAAACGAAAAACACTACGATTTGTTGAACAGCAGCGACAATTTCAGCAACTGATGGCGGCACCCTCGGATCAGCGTCTTGTATTGCCATCATTAAAGCAGCTCATGTCCTTATGTCCTCCGCAAGGGAGTCATCTACTCTGGCAGAAAGCGTTATAAAACCCTGCATTTGCATAGAAGCACGAGAAATTCATGGAGGAAACAATGGCTGCGACCTGCAGCACAGCCAAGAAATTTGTTCTGGAGGGGCAGTCACTGACGTCTTTCTAACAGTTGAAAATTGATCTAAAGCACCAGTAAAAATCTTAGCAAGTTTGTTTCGGGGGGCCCCTGGCTTCTTCGGCCTCATTCTGGCTGTGACCGAAGTAAAAAAACTGCCGTTGTCCGATATTCCATGCAAAGGGAATGTGCGGCCAGGCCCACAACCAAGGGTGGCAACCGGACAATTGCAACACCCGAAGTTTTAAAAAACATGTTTAGTTGTTAGGTACAAGTTACAAACATTTTGCCTCCACCTGGAAATATCAGCTGGTTGAGGCCCTGCGTGCGCTGGTGGCTGGATCATTGAAAAATGTACTTTTAGCCAATCTTCGTCATGCGCCTTGCTTCGGGATGCAATTCGATGAAACGACTGATCTTGGCAATGATTCCCCGTTACATTGGCAAGCTCAACTGATTGCATATGTTCGCTTTCCTGACAAGGATCGCTTGGAAATCGTCGATCTTTAGGCCGATCATCTGCTTTATATTCCTACTGGCACAGACACCACTGCAGCCAGTATCTTTGAAAAACCGCCAAATAGCTTTTCGTAACACGGTGTGGCGTGGTTGAAATGCAAAACTGTGCCCATGGATGGTGCAAGGACGATGGTCCGATTCGAAATGACGTTGTTGCGCTCATGAAAAAAGTTGCATCAGAGGTTGTGAGTATCCACTGTCATACACTGCGAAGCATTAGTGGCCAAAAGCTTGGCAATGAAGAAGAAATTACCAACTAACTGGTGTTATTTCCGGGTTTCGATCGGTGTTGCTTCCGGCTTTCGATCAAAATTATGAATGCAATACTGCCCTAAGAAAAGTCGTGAGTTTGATGAACTTGTCACAGAAATCGTAGGCGATGGGCATTTTGTTTATCGTTCTGAAGTGCGGTGGCTCTCTCGTGACAGAGTGGGCTAGTGGAGAGAGTGTGGAATTTGCGATAGGAACTTCTTGTGTGGTTTTATGGACGAGTAGATCATAAAGATCTTGTATTTCACTATTTGTTTGGCTCGCTGTAGTAGCCTATCTGGTGACATATTTAACCACCAGAAACTCTTTAAAGTTGTGGAATCGACATACTCGAAGCGACCTCCAAAATCACATTGCTAAAGCATGCAATTCAAAATTTCGAAGAAGGAATCCACAACAAAAACCCGATGAGTTCGAAAACCCTATATACGTTCGATCATGCCCACGTGTAAGTGGGAAGAAAGGATCTGGAGCAGTGTATAATCGAAACAGCCAGCTCCCATATACACAGTCTGATGGATAATTTTGAAGCTTACTTCCCCAAACAACAGGCTACAGAATTACAATCAAAACTGTGGATTTTGAGTCCTTTTGGCGAACAGCATCCACCGGGGCAATGGGGCACAAATCTAAAAAACAACGTGCGCCAACAAGCTTTTATTAGCCGTGGAAAACACGCTGAATTCTGGGTAAAATAACTCGATGGCTCTCGCAAAGACCTCGAAATCCAAACGCTCGAAGCTCTTGTGCAAAATCCAACCAACTACATGGCCGAAAAAAGGTTTGGTGCTCTGGTAATTGATTGATATCAAAACAGGAAAGATGAGTTGTTTTCTTATTGGAACACTAGATGACCTAAAGCGAGGAACGTTGGGGCAAGGTGTTGTACCAAACTGATCTAAAATTGCAAGAAATATTCAGCAACAGCCAAGCCATTAGTATAATTGCTTACTTTGAGTAAAAAAATGATGATGTTCTTTACACATTTTTGTGCTTACTTTTTTGCAGTAGTTACTCGTTATTTTGGTTATTTAAAAATGTCCTCATCGTTTTTAAGAGTCTAATCCGATTATACGGCTCTTCCTCAGCAACGCCAGTTGGTTGTGCGAATGCAATTTTTGTTTAACAAAAAAGTGCGAACGGTCTTTAAAATGGTTGAAAAAGCACTGGTTTATAACATATACTTTGGTTTACTTCGTCTTGTTGTTGTTGATTAAATACATGACGACAGAAATAGTTCATTGCGTAAAGTTTTTAAACGTGTTACTCACAGCATCGATATCACGGAAGCCTAGCCTATCACATGCACTTGTGATTGTGACGGCGCACTTCTCACATTCTTGAAGCACGCAGTCAGGAAGGGTTTCATGAAGGAAGCTGAGCACATGCAGCAATAGAATGAACCTAGTCCGGCGGTGAATCTCTATTGTTGCTTGACCGTTGCACTGGTGGAATGGTGCTCCTTCCACTGTACATTCGAATCTCCCATGAAAAGTCGCAACTAAACAGTTGAATGCGGAGCAGAAACGTTTCTTTTTTGATGGCCTTCTTTAACTCATATCTTTTTAGTTGTTAGTTTCTCTTTTTACCATTTTTCAAATCAGGGTGTTTTTTCAGAATAATTTCAAGTATACTTTTTCTTAAAAGAAAATCATACTGCTGCAAGGACAGCAGCTGGAATTTGTTTGATAACTGCAACTTTATCCAGATTCGCCATCAAATGGGCATGGCTCATCTAAATATTGGGATTGTGGCTGATTACTTAACTACTTTTTACACGCATTGAGAAGAAGTTTGTTAAAAAAAATAAGCAGCAACAAAGTTTTCCCTGACATTTGGAATAGTCTTGTTTTATTGATAACACCCTCTTTTAATTAGGTGTATGAAATCTGACATGCAAGTCCTTTGACCGTAAGAATGCTTTGTTATGTTTCTCAGTACATNACCGGAGTGGCATTTTCAAAAAGATAAAANATTTGGTGATATTGTGCGGGTCTCTCATATTTCAGGGTTGGATAGCGTAAAAGTAAAATTTTCTTTGNAGAAAAGGTTGAACGTCTCAATTTGTTCACAAATGTTGTTTGCATTTTCTGCTGATGCATTCATACGAAAANAATCTTCTCCACCTCTCAATGATTGACGGCTTTTGTTTCACTNATCGTGTTGTGGAACAGAACCGTGGCCAGAAAGTCTTCAGCAGGAGGGCTTTACGTTCATGCAGGGGTGCTTGACATTGAAAATTTGATAAAACCTGCACTGCTTTATAGTGTTTCATACTTCAATTTGGGGGTCTTGGTACTTTGTTTTTGGGGGCTAAGCCCACCAAAGGGACTGCTGTGGAACCTCATTAGATTCCATCGACTGACCTACTCGTTGTTTGCGATGGAGTGTTTATTTGCAGATAGCGTTGTGAGTTGTATTGGGAACAACCAATGGAAAGTATTGTGAAGCAAAAGAAGACGACAAGATATAGAATCGGACTCTGTCAGTTTAAAATATATGCGTAACGGGAAAGGGGCTATTTGGCGCCACCGTTTTGGCGCCGGCGATTTGGCGCTGAGTTGATTTGGCGTTGAGCTGTTTTGGCGCTAGCGCTTATCTGCTTGATTACTATCACACACACGCCATTGCCTCTAGAACTATGTTTTTTCCATCCATGCACGGGTCTTTTTGAAGTAGCAACGAACAGTGTGCATTTGCATTGGTCTAGAGGTCAGATTGGGTGTATATACGTATTTTAGGACTTTATGACTTCAGCACAGACTGGTCCAAAAGTTGTTTTGTATTTACTTTTCATCGTATGACATTGCGCTTCTTTTCTACTCATGGCCAACACCTTCAGTCGTGCC
>JGI24159J19872_10014260_pt1 | contig 10283 bp, 7 predicted proteins | sample Ectturendosymbi4_FD_19872 | JGI IMG/M metagenome (IMG submission 19872) | reverse complement strand
GCTTCTGTTACAAAGTAAACATGCACGTTTTTAAAATAAAGCTGAACATCGCTCTGTTCGCTGCTTAATATTGTTTTACTTCTTTGAACTTAAAAAATTGCGCAAGTGCTCTCTGAAGCAAAAGTGCTCTCCAGCGTTTCAAACGTTTTTTACTTGTTTTCGAAGTTGACGTGTTGCGATAAGTACTTGCCACATTGTTGTTGCTCGAAGACAAACAAGAATAAATATTGCTTAACTGGTATGGGGAAGAAGCGAGAAGCTGTGTGCGATTCTGATGAACAGGAAACCTTGTGTGCAGCTTTGGCACATGTCGCGTGACGCTCGATTTGATAATTACAAGTATTGTGTAACATCTTCTCTCCCACACGCAACGCACTAGACTCAAGCATGCATGGCAGTAACAAGGAACACAGAAATACATGAAAGAACACGAATATAGATACGTGACTGTAGTAGAAAAGCTTACGCTTGATGGCGCTAGCACAATTACTTTGATGAAACGTCAAGCGCGATGTCACGTAGATCACCGGAGTGAGAGGTACCACGAACGGAAAGCGCGCTAAGAATAGCACCTTTATGAGCGTATAGCAATGATATTGTGATAGGTATGGTATGGGTTATTCATGCATTTTTGTGACTCAAATCACGAGATCACATGAATAGAGCAGGAGGAAATACAATAACATCAAAGATCTCAAATTATTTTCATGTTGATGATATTATGGAAACATCAGAAATTTCAGGTTTCACAATTTAAAGATCGTGTTCTAACATGCTGAATCACAAAGGGTTCGCGAAAGACCAACTGGGTCAAGTTCTCAGCCAGCCCTGTTGCTAGCACAAACCAGGTTTTCATTGAAGACGTTTCATAAGCACAAAAAAAGTAATAAAAAGCATCAAATCAACGTCAGGTAAAATAAGCAGAAAAGCAACAACACAAGCAGTTGGGGAAAAGCATGCCTGTGTACTGTACAGGGGGTGGGGTGAGCAACTGTAGAGGTAAATGATAGGAGGGAAAATAGGGGCATCAACGATAGAATGATGTTGGCGCGTGAGCTCTATTACTTGTTGATGCCATACGGAGGAACTTTGCGTGCTGACATGTTTTATATTAAAAATCTCTAAGTGACCGCAACAGTCTTGTGTTTTGTCCATAAAACGAGCGTTTTCTTCAGCGAACCCAATCTCTACCAGATTTTCTCTGTTTCAGGAGAAATTCCCCTTCCGCCAGTGGGCGCCCCACCACTCTCACCGCGCTTGATAGCCGACCAGGCCCAGAAGGTAAGCTCGACAAGTGATGAGTCCGTTAACGAATGAAAGGTTTTTGTCACTGCCGTACTGAATTTCGCGGACGGCAAACGACGGAAATTACAGCAGCCGAACAATATTGAACCAATATTCAGGAGAGTTTTAAGCATTTTTTGCGCTTTTGTTGCAAAATAGCGATGAGATGATACTGGAAATCAAATCTTTGCAATAAAGTTTTTTTAGCTGATTTGGGTAGCATTTATCACCAAACAAGCGTAAGACCGTGTGCTAGCATAGCAACATGATGACTGATATTTCATCTCAGCGACGCCTGTAAAAAGATTTGTTTATTGCTAGACAGCCACTGCTGCACCAGCCGGTGCTGCAATTGCGTTAGGGTTTAACGGTTGCTTTGTCGACGCGAAAAGTGCTGCGAAGCATGTTGTTTTACAAAATGCGCATTTTTTTGATCAACAGGCTGAAGAAGCGTTCTCTTTGCATTTTTTACTTCGGTAGTGGCACGCCGTTAGTAACGGCGGCTATGTGGGCCAATACGGACGGAATGCGGATGCAGTTTATCTTAATTTTTCGCCATCTGCCGTCATTTCCTTTGCAGGCTCAATTTCGGGCTCCGACCACCGTTCGCCTGCGTCAGAGCTTACCGGCGACCACATGCACGTTGGAGATCGGGCCTAAGTCGAGACGGGGTCTTATCGCCGTGTCAATGGCAGGTGAGATTCACGCTCGGTCAGCTGTATACGCGCTGTTATATTGTAAGATAAACTGTCAATCGAAGATTGCCTGACGCTTCAAACAAAACTGGTTTATAGACTTGTTTTGTTTTGAAGAGGTTGAACTTTTCTGCGACCAACGCAAAAAAGTTATTTTGAACTGTGGGCAATGCGATGCGTGTGAACATTTTCAGAGATTCCTCGTCGTCCTCGCAGCTCAAACATGCAAAGCCAAAGATGCGAGTCATGAATTCAAGGTTGTGACAAAACTATTGAACAAATGTGAACAAGCACCTGGTTTTTCAAATGCCACCATGTACAGGTCGACCTTCTCATTTTCATTGCTGCAACGCAACGGGCACAATTTTTTGCAACGTGAGAGTTTCAATTGCCTGAATAATTAACAGTTTTGCTGGTAGCAGCCTTCAAATGATAATTTAAATCTATGATTCCAAAAGTAAAGAAGCACATAAATCCTTCACGGACACGCCGTGCGCCATGTTCGGAAATAAAGCCACGGTTTCATGAAAGATTAACATTTAGTAATGAATGGGGCGAATAGGAACTCGCTGTGAATGCCATGTTTTCATAAAGAACTTTGAAAGTCACTATCTCGTTGGAAGACCACATTGAATGTATAAAACACGGCCAACATAAAAGCAGTCGAATTGTTGTATTTGGAACTGTTGTTCTTCCTTACCAAAACATAAAAAACTTGAAAGATTGGTGAGTCGGAATGGTCATTTTGGAAAATGCTGAATCTGGGCAGAACCAGCCCCACACTGGCCTCACGAAATGCTGCCAATGAAATACTAGCATATTTCTCAGTTATAAGTGTTTACCTGCATGCAAATTCAAGTTTATTTATTCATTTGTTTAACTCGTCTATTACGCATTGGTTTAATTTCCTTCAATGCAGATTCAAAACAAAAATTCAGCACACCGAAGTAAGTTAAGTGCAGCCATAGGCAAACAGTACCAGCTGATCGTCATAACATATAACGAAAGATTGAATTTCAGACCACGCTGAGAATGTTGAAATGCGTGGGGCGATTTCTGAACGGGCACAGGATTGACGAAAGAGCGAATGCACGGCATGTATGTGAGCTCCAGTGTTAGGAAGAAAACACAAGGCATATTGAAGCAATTGGCACGTGAAAATATAATGTAGAGAGGCATTTACGTGACACACCATGGAGATGATATATTGAATGTAAACAAAGAAAAAGGACTGTTTGTTGAATGTTGCAAATAGGGTCAAACATATATGTCCATGTGCTTTTCACGAAGTGTGGGTGGGAAGTACAGCAGCACTTACAAAAAATTATAATTTGTGTGAACGAGAAAGAGCAGGGAGCGAGGTGTAATTAATCATATACCGATAAAAAAGCTTCTTTGTACTGTTCATTTAATGCGATAGGAAAAACAGATTGTGAATATCTGGGAATAGTTAATACCACCTAAGAGCAAAACTCGTTCAGATTACACTACTGTACATGACATTGTCGATCTTTTACAAGTTTTGGTTTGTGGTTTTATGAATAAAACTCAGTTAAGGAAAATATTTGTCAGTTTGATTAAATAGAGAGTTAAAAGGAAGTATGAATTTGGCAGCAGATAATTCAGAAAGGTATCAATTATTTAAAATTTGATGTTTGACACAGCAATAATTAATGTATTTCCCCTTTGCTTTCTAAGCTCAATACTTTTACAGCTGTGTTTTGAGGTATGGTCAGAGGTAAGACGATGATTTTGTTGACTCAACAGTCTACAATACCTGGTATTGTACTTAGTCATATGGAAATGAAATAGGGAAAAATAAACTCATTCTTAGACTGAGGCGTTAGTGCAATATTTGAGTGTTTGCAGTATTTTTTTAAGCCTTTGGCAGTTTTGGCAGTTGTTTTTGATATGTTGTCAATTTGGGGGGGCTATTTGCGCTTTTTCATCAGATATAACCCCAAGATATATACTTGTTTTTCCTCCAATTATTTTATGTTTATTAACTGGACTGGTATTTTTACATCTCTTGGATTTCTCATTGTTGTGTAATTGCTGTCAGAATAATGACTGGCTGATTTTTTACCTCATATCCAATAGTCCATTTTTATCAGCTCGCTATGAACCGATATCCATCGCTTATCACTATTATTTGCGCAGACATGTAGGTTTACGTCATCAGCGTAAAATGTATATTTGAGATTCCTTGCTCTGACCGCACCACTGATATAATAAAGCGCCGAGCGTGGTGTTCTGTGTCACGCCACCGGTCACAGTCCGATGCAGTGAATTTCTCTGAGCAATGCTGGTGCGTTGTATTTTGTGGCCGACAGAGGCCGATGGTAGTTCAGGTGTTTGTCACTTTACATCATATACAAAAGACTTCACAATAAAAAATCTTGAAAGAAGGGTATGAAAGCGGAAATAGCGTCAACAGCAAAAAACAGTCTCAATGCTGGTATTGGTGTACACGCAAAAACATGTGTCATGTGACGGTGAAGCTGGTCAACCTCTTTCAGCCACGTGAACTGTGTCAAAGAATTTAATTCAAGCACACTGAATCTGAAGCACGTCTCAGTCGATTATGCTGCGTGGCAAGGCACTGTTACACTATTGAACGTCACAAACGAACAATCAACAAGCAAGTTTAAGTTGTTTCTGCGCACCCGCAAGCAATCCCGGCCGCTTTAGCGAAAAGCACGGCACTGCTGCAAATGCACTTTGTTATGCGTCAAGCAGCAAGACAAAAGCAGTTTGGAAAACAGAATAATCACTGCCTGGACAGTTCACTGACCGTGAATCAGTGAAAACGCGACGTTTTCTAGACTCGTTCGTACATATCCACCAGTCGACTAGCGTGGACTCAAGTAACCCCCAAGTAAAAGACCTAATTACTGTGCGTTCACCTACCTGAGCGTGTAAGCAAGCCAGTATCGCCGTGCGCCGGTCAACGGGCCTGCAATATTGATGGGAGAAATTGACTCGTGCCAAAACTGACTCACCGGCACTAGAAGAACAGTTGCCACCCTCCTTTCATTGGCGATCACGAAAGAGGCTTCCCCAGAGCGTCTAATCGCTGCTTCACGAAAATCTCGGCAGGTTTGCCCGATCATTGATTGGTTTTTCATTATAATCAGTTCTGACGTTTGCGCGAAGCCGGCGTGCGAGGTGTTCGAAACACAACGGAGCCCCATAAATTTATCTTCAGCTTAGCGTTTTTGCGTCTAATCTTGTTTAGCTAATTTATTTTCTTTAATGCAACCATGCGATTTTCATTTCGGCAAATGATATTTTCTGGAAGCTCTTCTGTTACTGGGAAATCTGGTTGGAATCGATTAGGAGAATTTTGTTGAATAACAAGTATGGAGCAGGTTATCGACGTTCTTTGAAAGCAACTGTCGTTGTGTGCGTGACATGCGTGTGACTACTACCTGTATCTGTTAGGTTAATGACATGTTGCACACTGCAGCAGCTTTAACTAAAGAAAAATTTCCTGTTTTTTGTTGTAACCGCTGAAACGCGCTTCTATACTTCCTGCATATACTGGAAAAGGATTTTTTTTAAATTTACCGGTAATCTTGCCTTAGTTTTTTCAATAAGCAATTTTTTTACTTCGTTGATGTTCTGTGCTGGAGCTATTAAAAACTTGCGTATATTACCAATGGTTCCAATCACTTTCGACAAAGTGATGATTTTGCAAAATTTTTTGAAGTGAGAAGCTCAAATAAGCCAAATAGCATCATTGAGCTCAGCGGTTGAAACAAACGGAAAACTTCATTGATTCGTTTGAATAGTGGTTTACCGTGAACCGCAGTAAATGTCTTGATTGATCAAGAGTTACGGTTGGCATCGATTTTCTCTTCATGGCGGTATTCAGCCTCCGCTTTATGTTACTTTCCGAGCGTCACATTTAATGTGATCGGTGAAAATGTTGTCGAGAGCATTCTTTTATTTTTACGATTTCTAGCGTAGCAGGATAAAAAACGAATATTCCAGGGCTTGTACGACCTCGTTCGTCTTTGTTTTGCAGGCAAAATACCGCCAACCCACATCGACAAACTCACAACCAGTTATCGCAAAAATAACCCCTTCACCAAGCTTAAATTGATCAGCTCGTCTGGTAAGCATGAACGTAATTTCATTCCGTTGTTTCCTAAGACAGAAGCTGTTTTTTTTCGTGAGAAAGTGGATTAGTGCTGTAGAACAAGCACAATTACAACCCACGGCTTCCATTTTTTTGTACAAAATATCTGCATAGGACTAGAGAGAACGTTGTTTCTTTTTTTTTCAAAGAGAAATCTGGAAAAAAGTGATGCTGGCAGGTTTTAGGAAAGAAAGGGTTTTTCTCTCTTTTCGATAGCGGCACATTCGGTCTGCACAGTAATTAAAGATTTGGATGAGTTACAAACCTGTATGTTTTCTGCGCAGGTTGTTTGAAAAAAACGATCCCTGTAAACGTAAGGTTTTGCGTTAAATCCTATTACCACGCGTGCTTTTGCAAGAATCGGGAACTGGGCGTGCGGGCGCGAGCTTCTTCAAGTTTCGTTTCTTCAAGTTTCGTTTCACACGGTTTGCCTCCGAAATTATCGCTTTGCTTTTGTCAAACTAACTTGCCGACTTGACTGATCGCCGGTTTTCTTGTTGCTGAATACACGTCACCGTGCATTACCGAGACTGCTGGGATCAACCTATCAGTCACACATCGCTCTTGCTTAAGTGATTAGCTCAGCAACATTCGCTTGTCACTGGCGGTCGGGAAACGAGACATGCTTCGACTGCGTAATCGAATTTCACGTAACTGTTTATTTCTTCGGCTTGTCTCGGTCAGAACTTATAGGCACTACTTCGCAACGCAGGCAACAACCAATCGGAAGCTGCCATTCCGTCTTCCTTAATCTACCTTGCTGCCGCTCACGTGCAAGACCAGCAGACGTCGCCTGAAAGTGACTGCCTGAGAAGTAATATACCCGTTGCCAGCGTCACCGCCGGGAGTATGGCTAAAGAGCCACATGCGGTCAGTCGGCAGCTTTGCTTCGCTAATCAAGCTATAACGCGCCAATCGGTTTCATTAACATTGTCAGAAAGTTTGTGTTTAATTGAGTTAACGTTAGAAGCTCTTTTCATACCAGACGCGATGGTGCGTGATCTTATCTCATAATCGCCTTGTCGATCCCTTCCTGAACTTCTGTAGGCTTGTTAGACAAATGTGTAAATCTTTGAAGTTTTACTTGAAGAGGAGTAAAATCTATTGTAGTCGTTTCTCTGTGACAGCTTCCGCCCAGCGGAGTTCGAGCATTGAAGTTTCTGCTGTTTTTCAAATTCGTTTTTTTTTGTGCTTTCTATTGAGTATTTTCGTAAAGGCAAAGATGCTATTTGTAAAAAAAACGTTTAGAAAACGTCTAAAACATCGAAAAAACTGTTTTCTAGGCGAATTTCAGTGAACTGTCTCCTTAACGATCAGATTTTTTCAGAAACACGGAAACGCCACAAACTCAACCATGAACAGCAAACTTCTAATGGACTCGGCGACTCAAACGAACACACGCCCTCGTGTGGCTCTCGGCGGAGAAGAAAAGGTGATTTGGCGCTTGCGTTCACGTGCGAGCGAGGTCGCTGCAAGCCGAACGCCGCCAGAAGGCTCCCAAAGTCCCAGTTTTCACACGTACAGCCAGCAAAAGGGCCAGAAAGTGGTCATGAGAGTCCCGGTCGTGGTCCACTCGCCCGGTCTGGTGTCCCCGCGCAAGGTCGTCGACAGCACGCCGTTCCGTGTTCCTCAAAGTACGAAGAAAGCGAACATGGCTCACAATNCTTCGAATCGAAGTCCGCGCGATTCCAAAGACGTCAGTACGTCTCGGTCAGCTGGAAGCGATGACGCAACGACGAACGACGTCACGGCCAACACTGCCTTAGCCAAGGTTGTTGCAATCGCCAAAGCGGCTCCGACCAGGCCGCACAAGACCAACTTGGCCGGCGGTGACGTCAAGCAGGGCCCACGCAATAGCATTGAGGAGGACTTGCACTTGATGGCAGCCGGATGAGGTCATCGCGTGGACCGCGGCCGAGCTTGCCAAAGAGTTTATGCGATAAATTGAATTTCTTTGTTGTGGCGTCGTCGTTCTGGTCCCCTGTCTCTTGTCTCGGCCCGACATCGCCTCTATCGACCCGACACGACACAAGCAGCAGCGCGCACGCTCCGGTCCGATTGCGTTGCGCAGAGTTCGAAAACCTTATCGCGCCGTGCAAGAACTAATTACGGACCTGTCGAAATTGCAAAATTGACTTGCTCAGGACGCCACGACGCCCGGCTTCGCTCGCGGACGTCGAGCAACCGTCGTTCGAGATCGATCTTTTTACGTTTCAATCAAAGCGACCACTGCGCTCCAAGGACGACCAGAGTGGCCGCACTTTTTTCAAAATCCGTGCGACTGTCGTTCGCGCCGTGCAGGCAACTCGCTTCATGGGTTTTGTGCTTGAAAGGGACGTTCAGAAACATTGGGCTTGGTAGCGTTTCAAAATGCAATGAGCTTGGGATATGATGCAAGTGCATTGTCACGATAATGCACTTTTTGCTTCGGAAAGTGATCTTTATGCGGTTTGGTGAAATCCTGGCAAGTGTGTCGTCAAATTCGGGCGTTCGTTGTTGAGGCTACACATTTGAAAATTTCCAGTCTGCGTCTTCGGCGATTTGCTCGTTTCTGCTTTCGTTCTGCATTTTGTTCGCCGATATTGCGAAAAATATTCTCCTTGAAATATTTACAACGAACAGCCACAAAAAAAGATACAAAACTTATAAAAACACTTTTTCAATACGCAATTTAGAAGCAGCTAACTTGCCAGTCAGACAAAGTCTGCGCAATGGGAGATTCTTTTCCAGAGCACCAATCAATCCACGCCATGTATCTATCCTTGTACGATGGCTTTTACTTCTGCGCTTTATTTCGTAAAAAAATAACTTTATGTTTGTGTCAGCAGTTGCTCGGGTGTACGTGTCGGTGTGCGTGTTTGACAGACGCTGCAGTTGCTCAGCAAACATTGCCAGCCTTGTCTGACGCAAACTGTTTCGCGTGTTCTTGTTTTCTGCTGCCCACTAGAGGAATACTGCGCACCCCCCGTGTGCGTTTTGGAGTTCTACACAGCGAGCTGCCAGAACGTTTTTGACGGACGAATATTTGGCTGCAACACTTACGCAGGCGGCGTGCTTTTTCGAAACATTGATATGTTTCAAGACGTACTCGTCCGAAAAAGTGTTTGTCTCGGATTACTGAAGCAAAAGCTCCAACACCAGAGAGAAGCTTACTTACTAAACCAATTGTTTTCAAATTATAAGACCAGTGACCTAATACTTACCAAAAGCAGCCCAACACTTTGAAAAAAAGGACTTCGATTCCCTGCTATGCGCGACAGCCGTTTTTGCTTGATGTATCTCGAAAATGTTCGCCTAACTAGTGCCGATGGATTGCACCTTAGTACCGTTCACGCCAAAGTACCGATCACACCAAAGTAGCGATCACACTGAAGTACCGACTATCCGAGCGTCGGTTCCTGCCGCATTTCTGCCTCTGGATTTACCGCACTGTGAGCATCAGTAAACGTTCTTATATCGCTCGTGCTTTACGCAACTCAGCCGCGCCCTGAGGCTTGTCATTTTACCTAAGCGTCTTGAGACTGTGACCACTTTGATTGTTTCACGCGACACCGAATCTCTGTAGCGTTGCATCGAAGAAATCCGATTATGCGTTCCGCATCACATGCGTGCCCCTGCAAATGGATACTTTGTTTGGGGTTTTGCGTCATGTGTTTGAAGGCAGTTGTAACTCTATTTATGCCGTCATAATGCAAACAACCACTCTTTCGCTTGCAAGCGCTTGTGCCAGTATAGTACTGCTTTCATTTTCGCTCTTTAACTGAGCGGCGTGGCGTTCGCCCGTTATTTCTGTGAAATCTTTATTTTTTGATACAAATTAGTTTTCATTGTCACAGTTGATATTGCCTATTGTTGCTGGTGACTGTACGCAGACAGAGATGCCCCGAATTCTTTGCTCGCAAACTGCGAGCTGTTTGAAAAACCGCTTTGGCGCGAACTTGCGTCGCGGTCTTAAGCGGCTTGGAAAGAATCGGTCGACGTGTTGCTTAACTCGTGCACCTGGTCAACGATCCTTGAACCTTCTGTTTGCGAAGTTCAAGTCATTTGTCACGACCTGAAACACGTGCCAGCTGTTGTAGTCATTTCTGACTCCAACATGTCGCTAAGTGCATCATCCGAAGATAGCATGACAGTAAACGTGAATGGAGAGACAACCGCAA
>JGI24159J19872_10014258_pt1 | contig 10284 bp, 5 predicted proteins | sample Ectturendosymbi4_FD_19872 | JGI IMG/M metagenome (IMG submission 19872) | reverse complement strand
ATTTAATAAAACTTCACCAATATAACACCCTGCTTTAATGTTGTTTAGTTCATTGGACAAATCATCTAAATAAACAGCAAACAAGCATGGGCTCAGTACTCTCCCTTGTCTAACCCCATTAGACACATGAAATTTAATCCCAACCACCATTCACATTATTTCAGGCGGATCGCATGGACACCCGAGACATGGACTACAATTTACCACCACCCTGCAGCACAAAAATATCATTTTGAAATGATCTACCTTCAACGTTTACAAAAACCGCTATATATCATTTACACTGAGGATCCACTACAAGATCCTCACGACCTACATTATTATGACTCCAGTGACACTGTCACACTGATTTCAAAGATAATATCATATTTTTATGTACATTTTAACTTTGTGAAATTTAAACTTTTCTCTAGATCAACAAAATGGCAAAATGACTTCAGAGGCAACTGCTATTTTTCAGCAAAATAATTTCCACTTATAAAACAAATTCTTCAAACGTCCACGACAACACAGCATGTCATAGACACCCCTTGTGATGAAGAAAAATTAATAAGAACCTTTACGACCAACTCAACACACTATGTTGTCACCTTTCCAAGAAATAAAATCACAAACGAAGTCCCTGAACTTCGGAATGTTCAACAATACGTCGAACAAATAAAGCATAGCTATGCACTAGATTTTCAATGGTCCAACCCCACCGACACAGGCTACAGTCTTGAAATCGAAGTAGGAGAAAAACTTAACTATATTCCAAAAACTTGGTGGATTCACCAACAATCAGACAGCCTCATTGCCTATCACCACAATTTCTTTCTACCAACTTATTTCAAAACAATTCAAACGACATATTCCTATGCACGAAATAATCGACATTATTTTGCCGAAGGTTTTTACGTAAAAAAAAAGGAGTAACCTACTTGAGACAAAAAGTCATTGAGCACACACCCCATATCACCTCATGGCCTATACCAGCAAACAAAATTAACATTAAACACCCGCCAAACGTTTACTTCGCACCGCATCTAGGACAACTAGAAATGCTTCTTCCAAAAGCCTTACATCTAATTCAGAGACCACCTCGCATCGAACCTATAACACAATGCACAAACTATACACAAACATTCCGCACAATCCGACAGGAACGTTTCAATTATCATCAAACCATTTTAAACTATGAGACGAGTTTACTTCCTGAAATATACTCATATGACCAACCAGTTTATTCTCAACGTGACAAAAAAAACAACAACGTAGAACAAGGCAATCTACAACGCCGCATCGACGACAAATCTCAACTTTTCAAATTACTTTGGACAAATGTACACTCCCACATCACCAACTTACAAAAAAATCTGTTAAGACACTACTTCGCAAACAACGAAAAAATATGATTAAAAGCTGAAAAACGTCTTTACATGACGTTCATTTACCAACGCACATGGCTAAACTCACAAATTTCTAACGTTCGTTTGAAAGAGCGACGTGCATACAATCAACTTGTACACGAATGCAATTACCTCAGCACAATCATATCAGCTATGCATCAACGTTTTCGTGAAATGTACGCTATGACCTTACAATGCAACGCCATTCAATTACTACGACATTCCAGCAACCTACAATCGCATGTTTTATACCAACACATCATCACAAGTGATTTTATTAATAGTTACCCATTAAAGTTTGACCCCAGACAAATGATTACACGCCAAAGTCAACCCTCAGTCCTTACACCTCTTACCACTACAATAGCACAAACTTCCAACCCCATAACCACACAGAAAATGAAACGTCATTCCCCACCGTCGACCACTCAACGCTCAGCACTCCTGCAACCCCCCTCAACCTCCCCTAAACCAATTTCACAATCAGTTTTTCCACAAAAGCAACAGCACTTTTCACATAAAGCAATACAACGTATCTCCAATCAACCATACATGCTCCTTCCCTGGAAATTGCACAACACATCAAGCATACATAAATACAATTTGCGAAACAGTCTGACGCTGCATTTCATAAGACGTCAATTTTATAGAATACTACACAAAATAGAACAAACACGCATCGCTGCAAAAAGCTTTCTTGAAAAAGTATTCCACACACGCATCAATTGCGACACCTAACGGACAGATTGCCTAACTACCTCATAAACTTTATTACACGATTTACCCTGCCTTTTTCTACAAAAAGTCTATATTTCTCAATCCATTTTCTTCACAGAACAATTTTTTCAAAAAAAAAATGTTATGTTTAACTCAACATCTCTAACTGTGCAAACCGCTGCAAAATTCATTTGCATAGCACTGCTTTTCCAAGCAGGCGATCGTCAACGCAAATACGCAAAGAACTTGTTCTCGTTAACCGAAACTTTAAAAACAACTGGACACGTTTTCCAACACATCTCAAATAAATTGCGCTATATGGAAATTGAGCACATACCGCCACTTGCATACATACCGTCTGATTTACATAGCTTCCACAAAAATCTACATAACTCATGGACAATTTATCACGCAAACAAAGCAAGTCCCATTACTTATCCGCCTACGAACGTTAATCCCACATGCAACAACTTCATTTATCAGACTTTACATTGGTCTCCATTGCAGTGGACTTCAATAAACAACAATTTCCCTTCCTTAGACTTAGATTTTCACATGATACACTTAAAAATGCCACCACAAAATCATATTAAGCTTCAATCTGTAAACCATTTAACAAACACAGTCACAATTTCAAAAAGAACCTCAGCAGAAACCTTTCTCTTTATGTCAAAAATTTTATCTTATTTCTATGAGAAATATGCAAACATAAGTTTCAAACTCTTTTATCAGATGGATCATACACTCCCAATGGCCCCCATCAATTGCTCAATTGGTCTGAATGACTTACCGTCAATACAGGAAGTGATTCAGAACAATGGGGAAACTCGTTTACATTATACGCATCCTTGCATCTTAGAAAAAATCGTAAGAATTCAACAAACACGTTGGACAGAATATACAGTGCATTTTCCAACCTCTAAAGTACAAAACATTGCACAACAACCCTTAAAATATCTCAATGCAACCACACGTTTGCAAACTCTTGACTTTCAATGGACTTACACTAATCAAACTGCTTACAAACTAGTCATACAAGTTAAACTTAAACGTCAAAAACTACCCACAATATGGTGGATTCTACCATGCACAGAGAGCCTTTTAACTTACCATAAAAATCTCTTTGCACCCTCATCAATAAATACAATAGCAACTACTTATTCTTACGACTTCAAAAACAAACATTACCACACAACTGGGAGATGCATTCCACATTGCCACAAAAACATTATGAGTCAAAAAATACGCAAGAAAACATCCCAAACTTCTTCATGGCCCCTACCCAAACAAGTGACAAATGGATTAACACCTGCACGCTTTTACTGCCTACCACAATGTGGCATAGTCGAAACCCATATGAAACTTTTTCACCAACATGTGCCATCATGGTGGCCACACTCTTTCAGCGACAGATGCCGCACACATTCTTCAAACTTTACCACATTTTCCAGACAATTAACAACAGTTTTCTTAAATCTCTTACATTTAAATCCCTCTCTGAATACCACAATTTACTCGTATAAACTAGACCGAGCAATAGCATTCTCAGGTCCATTACAAACCTATCAATATGAGTTGTCACATCTCAACAAACGCCTAACCCAGAAGACCCTAATGTTTGAAACATTATGGCATTCTACCTACCCCAAATACAAGCAATTGGAAAAAATCATCACCAAAAGTCTTCTATTACATGATGAAAGCCTTTTTCACCAATCGGAACTCTTACATTATAGCAAAAATCAACACGACATTGACTGAAATGTGTTAAAGATGACTACAGCAGCCTACCTGGAAACCCTAAATATTAGGAAATTCAAAAATGTGTACTATAACCTTAGTGAATGGTTTACACGATTACAAACGTATACTGAACAAATTTACTCTTTTAAATACATGTCCACCATATTACAGTTCATACAAATTAAAACCAATCTTCAAAACAACGTAATATATGCGCATATGTTCCGCGACGGTTATTTGCAAAGCACACCGTTTATGAGAATCTTGCCGCGAGCACTGAACTCTTCTTACAATACTCTGAGAGTTAGTCACCTAACAGAACGAACCAATAATCCCAAAACTTCCACACAAGCCAAATCGTCAAAAGCAAATCCACTAACGAATGTCACATCCAATGTGACTATTTCAGCCATTACTGCTCCTAATTCTACACTGACACCTACCTATTTAATTTCCAGCATAACTTCTGCACTCCTAACGTCAACAACACAATCTCATACACATGCGAGACACCTGAATATAGAAAATTTACTTTCAAAACTGACGAAACCCCTTGTACACATTATTAATCGCTCTTATTTCATTTTTAATTCCGTACGAATTGCTACGTTACCATATCTCATACATATATCTGAATTACTTACTAAAATATGCTAACAATATAACTCTCTTGACTCTGTACAAAAAAATTCATCGACATACCTTTTCATTTCAGATATACTCACACACTACTAACTTAAAAACTTCATAATTTTATTATTGGCAATTATTACGCTAAACAACAATATGATCGAAAAAACCCTGAGAAGAAATTGTTAAACTGCATTTTTAAACACAAAGATAACAACGAACCGACTACGGCTCACGACATTGAAAAAGTCGTGATTGAACAAAATCAATCGGCCAAACAAATAAAACACTGGCCGACGAAATACAGAATAGTCAACACAAAGCAGCTGTTGGAACTAATGACTTAGTCTCTCATATCAAACACTTTAAACACACAGAAAAGAAACGACAAAAACTTACCAACCAATATATAAAACAACAACGTACAGATCCTACTCTATCTCCCTTAAAAATAGTACAAACAGTCAACAATGAGTCAGACCCGTTACCGCCCTACACGGAATCACCAATTGCCCCATCTGCAACCCTATACCCTGAACTTCAAGTACATCACACTGAATTACAATCCATTGATCCATTCGCCCCATCTAATTTATGCAAAACCCTAGAAAAACTTGCCATACCAGATTTTTATTTAGATGAACCACTTTCTGGAAACGCCATAGCCCTAAAAAATGAGATAGCAGTCCAAACAAAATTACTCCATTTCCATCAACAATTATCTTCTCCATTGCCAGAAAAAATATCCCAACTCCTTGAAACAATACATTTACTTAACCAACTTCAAGATAAATTACCTTTATTTTATCTCGATGAAAACACTCTACTGCCTCCTTATAAAAACCTAGCAAAAATTACGCTCTCTTCCGCGTCGCAATCACAACATACCTCGAGAACACCTACTCCATTCACACCAGGACATTACAACCCCTTATTCACATCAGAAATGACAACACACAGCACCCCACAACAAGAACAAACACAAGAACCAACCCCTTTTTCAAAGTACTACAACACACCGTTAAATCTTCTCATAAATGCATTAGACGAACTCCAGATCAACACACACAATCCTCACACACAATGGGAATTCCAACTCAACAAACTCCAAGATGACCTCATCTTAACCTATGTTCGACAACCGAAAGTTACATCACTTTCTCGAACAGAGACTTTACAAAAATTCACACACCTTAACAAGCTCCTACACGACATACAACGGCAATTCAATGAGAACACTCTAGAGCAAAGTACGCCTACCACAAATGTCACACAAAACAGTCACCAATTTTCACATCTATTTCTTCCTCCTGAACAAGAGACCACAGAAAAACAACTTTCTCTTTTAACGGATCAAATTGACACTGCAAACACAATTTTGCAGAAACTTAAGCCAGAAATCGACCATATGCTTATCAAACATTACCAAACCAAACTTATTCATCTCGACAACCTACGAACATCTCTTCGAACAAGAAACCCAGCACGCAGTGCAGGTTTCAGTTCACCCTCACACCCCGAAAAACGGCAACAGCAAACACCCCCAGATACACGCAATCGACATTTAAACACCCCCACTTTCTTACGAAATCCTCACACAAATCCTCAACCGATATTTTACCCTGAAGTCAACCATACCTGTTTTATTCCGAAAAATTTATTGAATACTCTTGATGCTGGACATGAAGTCCAATGGGCAAAACTCACACAGTCTACTTTAGAAGAATTTCCACACATAGACAACAAACTCAAATTGAAAGCACTTACACACCAACTGACGAAACACCCTGCACCTAAACAGGCTGCTGCAGCTCAACTCTTGCAAGCAATCCAAGACCCTCATTACGATCCTTTGAATGGATTTTTCACTTGGTTATTTCAATCATATGGATTATCTCGTCAGGAACAGAATACCAAACTTAGGAAAGCCATAGAACAACAAAAATTCGATTGGTCTAATAACCCAGCCATAGATCTACAGAATGCGATAAGTCAAGTCCATATGAGTTTAACGGAAATAAACAACAACAAAATTTTTCGCGAAACCCTACAAGATGCTTTAAAATACAAGCTACAACCACATTACCACTTAATAGCACACACGCCAATCACAGAATTGCCTGAGAAACTTCGCTTCATTTGGAAAAAAATTGCAATACCAACAACTGCAAAGAAAGAAGATAATTCCACCAATGAACCTATTATATTAAACACGACTGCTCAAATGAAACCCACACAAACACAAACGCCACAAACAGACGCACGACCTCCTACGAAAGACTTACGAGAATCCCTGATGCAAGAAATGAAAGCTATACACAAACAAATAGGACGAATACATCAATTACAAACAGATCGAGATCAGCAACGCCCAACTATACAGAAAAAGCCAGAAACACGCACATGTTTCAGATGTGGAAAATTCGGGCATGTTGCCAAATTTTGCAGATCCAAACCACAACAGCCACAACTTAATCGATTTAACCAACCCAGACAACAGTTCAATCAACAGCGTCAACAATTTCCCCAAAGTCCAAATCAATGGCGCAGACCATTCCAACCAATGCAAAACAGAAACACCTTTAACAAAAACAGACCGTTCCAGCCTAACGATAACTGACAACGACGTAACAACGGCAACTACAATCAACAACGAAACTACGACAGAAATTACGACCAGCAGCGATACAATCGACAATCAAACAACAGATTTAACCCAGATCAACGAAATCAAAACACGTCAAATCCAATCTTACCTCGCAATTCTACTTTCTCAAAACCACGAGAACAAAGAACAAATGCGTCACATGACACTAGAAATAAAAACTACAGTCAACCTGCACAACATGCAGAAAAAGACTTTGAACCAAACTTATCTGCATCCCAACGTTGGAACACTGAAATCAAACGACCAGCCTTTCCATATGATAAAGCAATGGCAGAACGAGCGTTCGCCATGCACTTCGACATAACACCAGATCCAGTCCATCTTCATTACATGCAGAAAATTTTTTAGAGAAAAATCAAACATCACAATCCCCACCTACATAATAAACACAGAATATGATCTTGAAAACGACCAGCAAGGATTTATCTTTCTACAAGATTTGCAACAGCCACGTTCATTTTTATTGGACTCAGGAGCTAACTGTAATCTTATTTCGTTACAACACCCAACAAAAAATGAAAAACAAACAATTGATCAAAAATCTGTCATAAAAATAACGGGCTTTAACAAACAGAGTCCTACCACATATTCTCTTGGAAAAGTTGAAATACCGATAAAAACAAAACACCAAACCCCAAGACTTCAATTCCACGTGATGCCTGCACATACATTAAACTACAACTTCATAGGCATTCACGATATACGGCAACATTTTCTAACAACTCTAATTGGCTGCACTCAGAAGTCACACTCCACGGCACCCTGTCCGACAAATGAGACCTCTAAACCCTTTACATATTCCACACCAATGCATTGCTACGCATTTCAACGCAATCCAACAAAAAATGTAATCACTCAATCACAAACTACAGATCCCACTCTTACCTATGAACAGGCGTCTAAACTTTATTCGGAAATCCCAGCTCCTGCAGTTGAAAAACAGAAACCGCCAAAACCTTTAATTGACCCCGAATGGTTCAAATCACTCTGGAAATTATTTCCACGACTCACTATGGAACATGAAAACCTAAGTGAACCGAGTCGACTACCTCACAAATTCTTCGTGAAATTAAAACCAGATGCCAAACCTCATATCAGCCCAACTTATCAAATGGACAAAAAACGAACCACTGAAATGCTCAAATTTTTAAAACAAGCAATTGAAGACAACCTAATTGTTTCCGTTCCTTGTGAATATATTTCCGCTAGCTTCATGCTTCCGAGATCGGATCCGACTAAACCATATCGCTGTATAATAGATTATCGGGCCCTAAACAAAGACACAGAGAGGTTTGATTCAATTTTGCCGAGAGCAGATGCTCTCAGACACTTTGCGGCTAATGGACACATATACAGTAAATTAGACATAAGTAAAGCTTTTCACCACATTGCAGTAGATGAAGACACAATTCCATTATTAGGCTTCGTAACCCCGGTAGGGACATATAGCTGGAGGGTCGCCCCGATGGGGAAAAAGACCACCCCGTGCCTCTATCAGATAAATTTGACATTTGTCGTTGCCATGGCAACACACCACTACAACGAAGACAGAACACAACGCAAACTTCCCCCAATTTTTCAACCATACATGTGTTACATCGATGACGTACTCTTAATTTCCGATTCCGCTGAAGAACACAAACGAGCTGCGTACTACCTCGTCTACGAACTCAGCCGCTATCACCTCACAGTCAATCTAAGCAAATGTCAACTTGGAATGGATAGCACAACCTTTCTCGGACACTACCTATCCAACAAAACAATGCAAAGAGCATTCAAATACGTAGACACTTTTAAACCCTTACCAGTTCCAAAAACGATACGAGAACTACGCCGTTTTCTCGGAGTGTCTAACTTCGTCAGGAATTATCTCCCAAAGATTGCTCATTTTCAAGATTCCCTGAATAAATTCGGTTCGACAGTCCCAAAAAAATATAGCAAAAAAGTAAACATACAATGGACCAAACCACTAATAAACGATTTAGCTAAAATACGTAACCTAATCATATCTGCAGCTGCAAATCACATGTACGACCCAAAACTACCACTATTCTTAGTATCAGATGCCAGTCAAAATGCTATTGGATCCATGCTTTTTCAAACAAACGACGACAACAAAGTCCTACCTTTAGGTTTTTTTAGCAAACCACTGACGACCGCTCAACGCACATATGCAGCTCTCGATATCGAACTTTTAGCCATTGAACAATCTATTCTTTTTTTCCATTTTCTGCTTGACTGTAACGCCTTCACAGTGTACACTGACCACAAACCATTTCTCACCTTATTGAAAGCCAAACACACGCTCAACAAATTCAGACGAAGACGTTTACAATTTTTATCGCAGTTTGAAATGGAAGTGAAACACATCTCAGGAATACACAATGAAACCGCCGACTTTTTAAGTAGAATCCTATTAAAACAGGATCCAGATATCCCACAAATAAACTTCACCCTAATGCAAGATTCACAATTTTCAAGATTGCTAAATCAATTCACCCAAAAACTTAAACCAGTCTTCACTGATGAATTCAAACAAAAACTTTTTTTGGCACAAAAAACACACCTTGCAGACAAACAACCGAACACTCAATTTCTTGAAAAACACAATCTTTTTCACTGGATCAATCCAAAAGGACGTCTCTTCATTTGGATACCTCAAGACAAATTTTTAGAAACACTCACCCTTGCCAACCATAGTTTCCACCATCTTTCTTGGAAACAAACATACTACTGCCTAAGACGACTATTCCATTTCCCAAAAATGCGCAAATACATACGAGACATGCTACAAAAATGCCCAACATGTTTACGACTCAAACCAAAACGAAACCCAATCCTGAACCCATCACCTTCTTTCCAAGTTTATGAAGGACCTTTCCAAACTCTGCACTTGGACCATTTCTACATGGGCCCAAACATCCTTTTTCCGCAAATGACCGAATGTCTTACCATTATCGACAGAAAAACTTCCTTATTTATGGCAATACCCTTACCACGTCCAAATTTCTTATATACATGGCTAGCACTACAAATTCACTGGATTTCGACACACGGATACCCTTCATTACTGCTGACGGACAATGGAAGTGTATATAGATCACAAGAGTGGACAACCCACATAAAAAACTTAGGAAT
>JGI24159J19872_10014257_pt1 | contig 10285 bp, 6 predicted proteins | sample Ectturendosymbi4_FD_19872 | JGI IMG/M metagenome (IMG submission 19872) | reverse complement strand
CGTCACACACCAATAGTTGCTCCGATCTTGTGTGAAATTCAGTCAGACCGCGGTCGTGGTGTTGAAAAATTCATTTCGAAACTAAGAAACAGTTACAGAAGTGGAAAGATTGATCTTTCGTGCATTTCAGTGTGAGATGGAAAAGGATTATATTACTGTCAGCAGATTGTTGCTTGTCCCAGTAGCAAAAGGTTTGTGAATGCATTAAGAATTGGTTTCAGTTAGTTTATCTCAATTTATCCTGGCTGTGGTATTGCATTCGGCTGCCTCGTGTATACGACTTCCAAACATCTTACGTAAGTGGTTCGTGGCTACAGTTTTAACTGCACCCACACACGTCCTGGAACCTCATAGAATTTTGTACGGATTTTCTGTAATGATTCAGAAGCAATTCTTTCGCGTATTTCAGCTCTTTGGTCCTGAGGTCAAACATTTATATGAGAAAAACACTTGAAAGAATTCTCAAATCATATTCATTTAGTGAAATGATTTAAAAAAAACATAAAACAACTTTGGCAAAGAATTTCCTTCGGAAGGAGTCGAAACTACCTACATCGCTCGAAAAATTTTTTTCATTTATAGCAGGGGCTCCCAACCTTTTNACGATCTCGCACCACTTGGGCATCCCGTATTGTCAACGCTTACCACTTTTACCAGAACAACTAATTTTATCGAATCTTAGTTTTTCAGAATAATAATATACATTAAAATAGCAATAAAAGGCCACAACTAAATTTAATGAGATTTTTGTTTACCTTCCACCAATTGATCGATGCGTAGCGTAAATTTGCAAACAGCGCATCGAAAGTCATAATGTTACGATAAAATAAGAATAGCAGCTACAGGAAAATTTATTTATTTAGAAACAAAGCCCAATATGTAAGCTAGAAAGCTGTGAACACATGTTTTTGAGAAAATATGGAAGTTACTCGCGTACCACCTGGAAGACATTCGCGTACCACTAGTGGTACGCGTACCACAGGTTGGGAACCCCTGATTTAGAGCTACCGCTTGATTGTTGCTGGTTGATGTAACTCTTCCCGTCACCAGCGCTTCATGCGGGAGAAATTTTCCAAAATGAAATTAGTGAAAACATTTGTAGAAATTCCATGACCAGTGAAAGGTTGGGTAACATTGATCTACTTTCAATTGAAAGGTACGAGCTGAAAATAGATTAACATGATTTCGTTGATGAATCTGACAGCCGACATGATATTCGAAGGATTGAGTTACATTGAGGTGAAGATGATATAAAATTCTAACGTAGACTGTGCAGGGATCTGTGCGAGAATTATATTGCTCGCTGTCTATTTGCATGAATCTTTTTAGGTTTAGAGTTTGTGCGTGTTTTTCTTATGACAAGACAGTCATAAATCAACGCAGGGTTGAAAAGTCAGCTTTTAAGAATCAGTCAGAGGAAAATTCGGTGTGAATAACAAAATGAACGGCCTTGTTGGGAATATTCTACAAACTAAGTTTTACGCCTGCTGTTACATCTTGCTGTCAGGTACACGCCCATGGGCGTCGGAATTTTTTTTCAGGGGGGGGCAGTAGGGGATTTTCCCAAAATTTATTCCAGGGGGGGNCAAAAGTGGTGAAATTTGTTTTTTACCCCTTGAAATTGAAAAAATAACGTTTTTTTGCTAATAATTGCAAAATCCAGGGGGGAAATGACCCCTGCCCCCCTTCTGACGCCCATGTACACGCCCTAAACGGCGGTGCACACATACCTACCTGCCGCACTGCTATGCTACTTTAAAGTGCAACTGAGCACAGTTGAAGTATGAACTTTCCACGATGGGTTTCTAAATAATGGGCATTATATTTTAAATGTTGTGACTCAGTTGTTGTTTACCTCCCGCCTATAAAAATTTCTGGCTACGCGCCTGGCTATAAAGAACTCTTTGTTGTCACCACTTGGGCTTCCTCAATTTTTTGCGCTGTACGCTTCACATCGATTGCCGCGAGCAACGGAGCGTGACATCAGCGTGCAGGAGCGCACGGCGCTCATCCTGTACGTCGCTGAACGACACAGAAATTCCGCGGAAAATTCCCCAGGTTTCTCTTTTTTCTCTTTATTATCTTCATCTCGGGGAAGTGCGGGGGAGTTCCAGACGACCAGACTGCGGTCGTTCAAGTCACACAAGAACGTAGAACAAGAGGAGCGGTGGTTGGTTTGTGATGTCGCATAGAATTCCTCGCTGTTTTTTGATCACTTTGTTCATCATGACAAGATATTGCTTAAATTTAGGCAGCAAAGAACAGAGTATTTTATAACAAGCTATTTTGAAAATTGACGCAAACTTTGCGAAGCAATCTCAAAGCAAACAGCTGACATGTGCGTCAATTAACGGTTGTCGCAAGGTTCTTTGCGTTATAGCAGCAATNAAGAAAAACAGCGTGCAAGATCAAGATGTTCGCAGACAGATCTTTTCAAATCAATTTTGAAGATTCAAAGNCACTCTGCTCATAGGGGTGAGCGCAGCAAACAAAATATAGGTTGGAGTCTATACACTAATATGAATTTATGCGTTTGTTGCTGGGCATTTAACCTGTTTATTGCACGTTTTACGAAGTCTTTTCTAAAACAAACTGCTATTCATAAGTTTAATTTTTGAAGACGCTTTAGAAAGCGTGTTCGTTTTCAAATTGTAGCATATTTTTCCGTTTTATGAAGTCTCGCATTGTGCCAATGGACAGTGAAGCACGAATACCGATTCCACTTTATTAACTCCAACAGAGGAGTGTACTCCTTGTACAAAGTTAGGGGATCACGTTCATACACAGTAAATATTGTACTTTCCTCTAGTGTGGTTGAGGTTATTGGCAACCAATGCATTCAAAAAGTTTTCGACAAGCAAACTCGTTTTTTCGATACCTTCTCAAGCCAAAAATTCGGTTAATTCACAACCACCTGAACTGCACGCACCCTTCGAACTGCACCATTCCTTTACATACTGGACATATGACATTATAAACAGCGATGTAGTCGTGGCCGTAACTTCGAGACGGAAACTTGAAAATTTGTCAGTTTTGCCGAAAATTTTCTAAAATTTGTCAAAAATTGTTATCACCTTTTCCAAGATGAAGTTTTTTCGAATTTCCGACGTGTTTCCTATTTGTTTTAGTTTTTCGTTACCTGCAGATACAGCAGACAGGAAACAAGCTGAATTTAAGAATCTATACCTAGCCATAATTTTGGAGTATTCAAAGGCTTAAGACAATAGGCTTGAGACCAAAACCTGTAGCTTTGAAGAGTGAGGCCGAGACGAGACCTCAAACCTTCGAGACCGCAAAAATGGGTCTCGAGACTAGTGTTGAGACAACATCACTGATTATAAATCACAGCGGACGTTTGAACATGCTTCAGAATCTATTGGGCATCCGGCAGAGAGGGTGAATTGGTTAGGGTCTTTGACTGGAGCGTCTTGGCTAAAAAACAGCTTCCACAAAGTCTCACATAAAATTTCTAGTTAGTTATATGCTGTGCTCATTGCAGTTGCTCATTGCAGTCTCTATGTCGATTGGATTATTCAGCCCAAAGCTTATCTTTTCAGATGAAACCGTTCCCCAAGTTTGAATTAACTCAAAAACCATCCAATGCAAAGTCATTTTAAAAAACAAACAGCGTTGTTGTAGGCGAAGACAATTTGCATTCTTAAGTGTTTCAAGATTTGTCAACTCACTGAACTGTTGTTACGTTTCCACATGAACGTGATGATAGAAATTTGTTTGAACGAACTTGAACACTGCTGCAAACCTAAAACCGGACTGAAAAGTTCCTCTAGTGAATCACACCTACGAGGAAAAACCCTCATTTCCAAACACAACCGTAGTAATCATGAAATGAAGCGCAATGTCCGTTTAAGCTTCTAAATCTTGAATACTTTTCAACTAAAAATAATTGCTTTGTTTTCAAGGCATATTTATGACGTGCGGGCGTTCATGCGTGAAAGTTTGACACTGCTCATGATATAGATGCCTGTTGAAGAGCAAGGCTCTAGAAATAATCAGTATTCTTTGCAAAAGTTCAATGATCCACCGTTAGTTTCGTTGAAACGACGAAAGCAGCCATTATGTGTTCATAGTCATACGCACGCTTGAGCGTGTGAGAGTTACTGGGTGCATCGACAGGTAGTTCACCTTTTAGTAACTGGCAGGCCTGATGCTGAGGCATGAATGAGCTGGAAGTACTGAGGATCAGTGTGCTGTGTAGGCTGGGAGAACCGCAGATGTTATCTGTTTAAAAAATGTCTGAATATTTGTTATAATTAACTCGCATTGTGTGGAAGGAGACGTTATTCTGGCTGATGTTAAATCTGGAAGTTTTTCATTTTTCGTTTTCACTTATCCAAGTGAGACTGAAACGAAGTATTCTGCTTCTCTCAAACTGTTCAATATTTCAGTTCCATGACTTCAAACGTTTCCAGTAAATTAACGTTGATTTGAAATTATATTATTCAACCTGTTGTTAAATTATATGAAGCATAAGCTCCCATTCAAACTTTCCTCTTCGTGACTGTTTTCACCATTGTTGCGAAACAATCGCTTTGTTGAAGCAATAGCAAGCTTGAAATCCCCGCATGATGAATCACTCATGTCAGGCACCTTCAACTAATGTTTAACTACAACCAGGGTCTTTTTCAAGGTTTGACCTTGCTAACCACAATGACATTGTCAGAGATCGCAAGCATTCGCAACTATTTTATCGGAATACCGAGATGGTCGTAAGTCAAGGTTTTAGTGTATTTTGATGGCGGTAGCAAATCGAGTTTCTGCTGTATTTTGAAAGACTGTTGGAAAATTTTGAGAGACCGTTTCGGTCTCACAAAACACCTTGAAAAACACCAAAAACACCACCCATAACCATAATGTTTCCTTAAGCTTTTTGCTTTTGAAGACGGCTATATTACGAAGGACTAAATTTATGGAAAAATTTACGCAAATAATTTCAATCTTTGGTTTTCCAAGAATTTTGAAATCGTTCATTAGTTTACACGAAAGCAAAGAAGACTGGACCTCACGTTGTTTTGACACCAGTTACCTTCAGGTTGCTCAAATATAACGTGGAAGAAGCGCATTGAGTAACTCATCCGCAGGCATCTGAGAGGAACCAAGGTCAACAATACTCGGAATAATGCCACGTAACTGCCTTATACGAGGAAGTGGCAGCTCGTCTGAATGATTACTCACACAGGGTTTTACCAGACTGAACAAGTTGGGGATTACCCGTAAAATCGTGCTGTTCTTCAGAGAAGCGATACTGACACGCCCATGACACACCCACGACGCACCTGTGCTGTTTTATAAGTGGCGTTGTTGACATGAATGGCTTGGTGTCAAATCCGGAAAGTTATTTTAGTCATTTTTCAAACAAATACTAATTTGATAAATTTCCAGGATGTGGTTGCTGTTGGGCATTGGTGGCAATTGCAAGACGCACACGTGACATTGGTTAACTACCTGGCAGAGTCGGGAAAACGCTTCTACATTGCAGAAAAACTTGTTTACTTTGGTAACATATGGCTTGAGTCTTTACATGAGACTGCTTGCTCAATTCGCTCAGTCGAACATAAACTTTGGCTGATTCAAGCACTCAGCTGCTTTTCATGTGCATGCCTCAAGAGCGTGAACTATATTTTGGCAGATTGGGTGGGCTGCGCAGGACAGGCTGCAGCAACAGAGGAACTGAAACTTGAGCATGAAGCGGAACAATCTCAACAACATCTCTGCAACGATTTATTTCTGGTGTTCCCACTTTTCGCAGAAATCGTGGTCATGACAACGCGCCATATTACAGACAAAGCTTCTTTTTCGTCGTTGGCGAATCCTTCGGCCTGAATTGAAGAAGTCCAAGTGGTTTTGCAGGTTTTCGTTTACAAAGCTGCGGTCGTACTGTATCTAATGGTTCCCGTGGAATCGAACACAGTTCTGTTTCGTTGAAAATGGACCGAACCAACGAACAAATTCGGAAAAATCACGTCGGTGGTCTTGCACTCAATAACGGTATACCCAAATGTTTCGCTTCCTCGGGTATATTCGTGTGCAGTTGCTTCTTCTTTCAGTTTTCGTAAAGTTTAAATGAATCAGAGAATCTTTAATCCTGATCTACATGATAATTTATTTTTACCAAAAAGATTCCGATGTCTATTGGATTAAACGAAGTAGACCGTGGACAGTAACAAACACATGTTATGTTTGGTTGAGGACACGGGACATCAATTTGCGATTAGGTTGAAGCTTCACAAGACCATGTTTCGTAAAGCACTCACATTCGAGTACGTACAGATTTTAGTGAAAACAAGTCCACAGAGTAGGCTTCGTTTTGAAGCAGCTTGACCAATGAATCCGGGAAAACTTTACAACTAGTTGATTTCAGGAAATACTTCAACCGAACAAATAAGCAGCGTGGCGCAACAATAATCACCTCATTCACCTGACCTAATGGCAGCTGTCAGTGAGGTACATCGAGGCAGGGTTTCCAAGCTGGCCCTTTTGGGGCCAAATTTCAGAAATTTGGTCCCAAATAACACTTTCTAGCCCCAGAATTTTCGTTTGGCCCTTTGGCTCTTTTTTGGCCCTTTTCCGGGATAGGCTGGTCCCTTGCAGGAATTAGATCTAGCCACCCTGGGTCCTGTCTGAGAAACCATATTTTTTTCACTTTTTGGACTAATTCATTGCAGATATTTACCAAATTCTTATACTTTGAAGTTTTTTTATTACAAAATTGTGTTAGGTTCCGTAGAGTTACTGAGTTATTTGAAAGTAAGTTCATTAGAACACTCGTTACTTGCTGCAGTTGTAGCGGTAGCAGTGAGAACTGTTACGTTACCTAACTTACTGTTTTTCAGGTGGTCCACGTGTTTGTTGGTTTACTGATTGTTTTAACAGATGCTTAATACTTATCGAAAGATGGAGAATTTATCTCAGTTTATGGCTAAACATGGAAATTAAGTTGTTTTCTTACGATCTTTAATCATCACGTGCTTGTTTTGCTTTTGCGCTACGTTTGTGATTGAGGAACACTGCCATTTATTAAGTTCCTAATTATGGGTTCATATGACTTCGTAGCTGCTGAGAGAGAGAGTTTATTGGCGCAAACATTAGACATTTTCATGCAAAAATAAAGGCGCTGGGACACCGAAAAAACTGTAAAACAGGTTGTCTCGTCAGGCACCCCTCGACAGTTTCATAAATTTCTATGGCGGTTTAAAGTTGATGGCCGAATTATTGCGAATTTAATAATTTTATACTTTCGAAGAGGTTGCAGATAAATTTGGAAAAAATGGTTGGCCCGCTTTTGGCCCCTTATCTTGGAATTTGGCTCTTTCTGGACTGGATTAGGCCCCTTGGCACAAAGTAGATCTGGCAACGCTGCATCGAAGATTCGCGATGGAACAGTTCTGTTGCACTTACAACACAATTGGTGGAAGAATAGCATGGCTGCCATTTTAGCATTTTTAATTGTTAATGCCAAACTCCAGGAATTTGAATTTTTTGAAACTGGTTTTGGCAGTTTGAGAAAATGCTGTTTGGCACGCTTTTAGCATTTTCTAATGGTGTTGGCAGAAAATGTGCTTGGCAGTATCTGAAACTGGGATGCTTTGAATTTAAAGTTTTACAGCTCTTTCGGCCTAATTTGGCTTGTTTGGTACTTATTTAAATCACAGCCGTTCATCGTGAGTTTTGGAATTTGACAATGATGTGTGCTGTCACCATTCCTTTTCATGGTTTGTATGTGAATTGGATAGACAGTAACAGCCGAGTCAACGAGAGTGTTAATGTGGCAAGCTGAAGGGTCAATCGTTTGCTTTTTGCGGATGATTTAGTGCTGATACATCCTCTGAGCGTACGAACAAGCCGGAATAAAAATCAGCATTAAACAGACTGAGGTATTGTGTCTTTCAAGAAACCCAAGGCAGTGTACATTGCAATTAAGCGGCAGTACGCTGCAGCAGGTTGAGAAGTTCAAGTGCTTCGGGGTGGTATTCATGAGTGACGGAAGACGGAACATGGAGATAGATACACGGAATGGTAAAGCTAACGCAGTTCTGTGTGAGTCTTATCGCTCTGTGGTGACAAAACAGGAGCTTTCAAACACCGCAAAGTTGCTAGTTTTCAAATCGGTCTTTGTTCCGATCCTCATCTATGGTCATGGATATCGGGCAACGACTGAAGGAATGCTATCTCAAGTGGAAGCTGCAGAAATGAGATTTTTGCGAATATTTCACTGTGTGATACTTCCTGACAAAGCATGCCGTTGTGAAATTAGTGAAGTTCTGATTGTCGAAGCACTTCTTTGACGAATAGAGAGATCCCAGCATCTCTGACCTTGCTCAGTCCCGTCTTAGTACGAAGCCAGCAGAACTGTGACCGCTGTTGACCGTCAGGTATTTCGAATCCTCCCAGGGATGCCCCCCGGGACCCTCCCCAGAGGAAAGACGGATATGAAAATGAATCATTTAATGAATGAATGGTGTCAATTGAAGCTATGTGGTATGTTTTGACCATGGATTTGACGTATTTGGTCCAAATGGACCTGGCAAGCCTGATGGTTATCCTGTTTCTGTTCATTGTTCATTGTTAGGGTCACTTCGGATTTCGTGATAGAAATTTTGTGGAATTGTGACGACATAGTACACAACATGTCAAACGCCTGTACACCAGATACAAAGTGATCAGAATCCATGATCAAAGTTCATGTTTGCATTTTCATAAACAGTAATTTATTGTTTCAGCAGGGATGTAGTGCTAACAAAAACGGTGTGGGAACGCACCCAAAAAAGTAGCCATTTCAAAACAACTTCAAACCCAGTTTAAAGCACATTGTGAAAAAAGTGTGGGAATGCCGTTCCCTCGCGTTCCCGCCCCACTACACCCCTGTGTTTCAGGGATTTGTAAGTGTTTCCTATGAAGCATTTTCAATGAAAGGGAATGATGGCATATTTTGTTGTCGTTATGGCTACTTCTGACGAAATCCTTTGATGATGATGCGAAACATGCGAGATGGTTTTTAGTTTACTTGTATGTGTACGTTCGGAGTATAACGATTATTTATTAATTTATACACAATAATTCTTGGCTCTGCAGCAACATTCCGTCTTATCCATCACTCCTCTGATTAATTGAAAACGGACAGAATTCGCCCTGTTTCTGCTTTTTTGCCATGTATTCGGCGTTTGTGATCGACCTGCACCTGAACCCTGCATCATAGAACAGCAGCTCTGTTTGACTTGAAGGTTACAAGAAGTGAGGGTGCTCACTTCCCTTCTGAGCACGTTTTAAACTTACTGTAGTGTAGAACATCGAACTCAATCTGACCAAGCAACACATGAAAAAAGCACAGACTTAGCATTAAGTTTCCTAAAGATTTAGTTACAAGAATCATCCTGCCGTGAACTTACTACGAAATGTTCCGACGTGGATAGGTTGAATTGTGTTGCGATGGTTAAAGCTGAAGTTTGANNCAGAGTTAAACTAACCTCGAAGTTCACAGTTTTTGACTATNATTCAAACTCGCGCCCAACATCCATAGCTTTTTAAATGTCGTATTTGCTGCCATTGCAGAAATTTTGAAGCTACGTAATAGCAAGGAACGGTTTGACTGTTGTGGGTATTTTGTAACTGAAATTAGGAGAATGAAGAGAAGCGGAACGATCCGTGATGAGCGAAAGCACGAAAGTGACAGAGAAACAGGAGCGCGAAAACACAGTCGCTTATTATTTTACATTAGGTTCCGAAAACATGGCAAGCTCATCTAAGTCCGCAAGCGAAAGCGAAGAAACAGGAAAGTTCGGGCGGTTACCAGCAAATACGAACAGAAAGCAATGTGTGTAGCGGTACTGCGGGCAAGTCGTTTGTTGATTATTTTGAATTGCTGGCCACGAACAGGAGAGTCTTGGAAATGGCTCTTGGATATCTTTGTACGTTTGAAAAGTTAATTATCAGGTTATTAGTGAACAGTTAGTACAGTATAGGTTATATTCTTANNAATCAGGCACTGAGTGNTCAAATATGGCTCAGGCACGATTTCTCCAGGACTTAAAGCTTCAAATTCGACAGGGCACGGATNTGTTATTACAGATGAAATGATAAAACATCTTTGACTATAAGCGTAAGCGATTAAGTATATGCAGTATACCAACATTTTTGCTCATGAATTTTTCTGAAACCAAGTCTCATGCAAACACCTTATTTCCTAGTGGGGGTACATCCCCTGCATCCCCCTTGTGTCCATGCCTGACCGTGGAGCGCTCAAACCAAAATTTGCAGCCATTTGATGTCT
>JGI24159J19872_10014255_pt1 | contig 10286 bp, 4 predicted proteins | sample Ectturendosymbi4_FD_19872 | JGI IMG/M metagenome (IMG submission 19872) | reverse complement strand
AGTAAAATGCGTTGCAGGCAAGGAAAGCCACCAGAAGAAAACGGTTGAAATTTGTCACGTTAAACATGTACTGTGTTTATACATTCAAAAATAGTGTCCGTTAATAATCAAGTAAAAGCTGAAAAGTGAAGACCAAGTGAAGCAATTTTAAGGAAAATCTAAATTTTTGGAATACAACATGCAATTTTGATCAAAACTGTTGGTTGTCCTGGAAAATGTTGAGATTAGTGAAATTGTTGTGTACTGGACGAAGTGATCTGTATTGGGCAAAACCCTTGTGCCCCAATGATTTCCAGGTTTGTTACGCCCGGAGAATGGATGCAATGTTCAGCTGAAAATAACACTGCAGTGAAGAACATTTTTGCGTTTTTTATCACCCTATGAGCAATATTCTTTCTCATTCTTTGTTTTACGATCCCAGTGTCATGCCAATGAAACTCACGAACTTTCTGGTTTTCACACAGTTGCATTTTGACACAATCAGCGAAATTGGGGTCTTTTCTAAATTTGTAACATCCGAACAGTGGCCAGACTTGTAGCCAGGTTTCAAGGTTAAAAATACGTTTTTAGGGAGGAAAGATTTTTGTTTCTATTATATGTTTGAAACAAATTTATCTGGGCACAATAAAATTTGGAGGTACAAAAAAATTTGGGGGGCACTGCCCTCGAATGCTCCCTTGTGGCTATGGGCCTATCAGTGGCAGGTCTAGAGGAGGGCCATTCGGTGCAATTTCCCCGCTCAGTTGACTGCAGTACTCTTTCAAGTGACATCCCTTGATGTGGCGCCCCTTTCTAGTAATTACGTTGCTTTTCTTTGCGTTTAAGAGTAGGCTATATCACATACGAATTAGGACAATTCTTGAAAATTTGCAGAACAATTGGTCTTAACTTTCCGCTTCTACGGAAAAAAATATCAAAAATACATGAAACGGTTTCGTCTAAAAATTGTGTGTAGGCGTTGATATAGCTACGGCAGTATTAAAAAATTATTAAGCTTGGTAATGGATTTTGACACCCCTGTTTTGATTGCTCACGCCAAACGCCAATGGCAAATTTATCACTGGGTCAGAAAGGAATCCGAATAAAATCGAGCATCAATCCTATGTTACACTGACTGCCTCAAACAAGACTATATCCAGCCAATGGACAAAAAGTTTATTGTTATGGTTATAGTTTAAAGATATATGGAACCCTGGTGGATGCAATTTGGAGCAATTCTCCCCCAACTAACCATGACTCCTATCAAAGTAGTTTCTTTTAAACAATGACGTCAATTTTTTTCTCAACTGTTACCACACAAATAGCCTGCATGAATGTCCAAATTAGATTTCCTGAGAACTTTCTGTTGCGATTTCTAATAGCACAATTTTCGCCATAACGATCACCGTGCAATTACAAGCAAAGCCATTTTCGCTTGCGATCTAAGGCGAACACACTACGTCATGGTTTTTGTCCGGTTCCCCAGTGAACCGATTTGATGCTTGTCACCGAAAACCAGACTTGATGTAGGCATGAAAAAATAAGAGTTCCAAAGGATAAATACAAAAACGCCGTGAAAAACTCTTCTTCTTTTCTGTTTTTTTTGCTCCTTATAAATTTTTTGAAATTAATAACAAATCAGATAAAGTTATGCTAACCCAAGAGACACTCAAACTATCATCGTTATTTGAAAGTTTCATCATCTAAATTGCTCCGCTCCAGCTTGGAAAAATAAAATTACAGTCACTTTAATCCGAGTGTATGCAATTTCATTCCCTTTCCATCGAACAAAGCTAACAACCAGAATTTGATCATAATTATGCCCCACTTCCGTGCAGGCCCGTAGCCAGATTTAAAGGTTTTGTGCGGAAAATACATTTTTAGGGAGGCAAGATTTTTGTTTTGGTTAAACAAATTTTTCTGGGCACAACAAAATTTGGGGGCACAAAAAATTTCGGGGGCGTTTCCCCCGAATGCCCCCGTGGCTACGGACCCGCTGCCATGTTGTTGTGTGGCTCAGATTCTGAAGAGACAAACGCTTTATGAGTAACAAGGTTATGCTTCTCGTGGGTAGTTGGGGAATCTGCGAAATTTGGCGATTACTTTTTTCCATATATTGTTTTATCGCATGGCCGCTGATCTTTACCGGTGACAGTCATTAGTTTTGCGAAACCAACCAGACAAACATGCCACCTAATATTTGTCGGACGAGCAATTGTGTCCCTTCATAAATTTTACAAGTATGCACTCATTGTTATGACGAGAAACATTGTAAAAAACAGCAATATTTTTAAAAGTTTTCAGTAGCTTTGAGGAAAGGGTTGCGACTGACGGTTACACTATAGCCCGCGTCTGTTTATTCTAGTCATATAGCGCAGCAAGTTGAACGTTGTTACTGCATGTCAGTTTCAAACAGAGAAATCTACAGTGGATTATTTCGGTGGATGGTATATGCTACAACAGGGGTGGCCAAACTTTTTGATCCGAGGGCCGAATTCCTGACTGACTGGCCACTGGAGGGCCGGATACATTGCAATTTACGTGACAGGCAGCAGCCAATGCTGTGCCACTGCCAGAACCGTCGCCAGAAAATCTTCAATAGGGGGCTTGACATCCTAAAATGTGACAAAACTCCTGATTTATAGTTTACTACAAGTAACAAAACCGAACCTCTCGGTAGATCTGCGTTAGAGATCTATCAACCAACCAAAAAAAACGTCAGCTCACCTGGCACATAACCGGAATAGTTCGGAATGATGCCTGAGTCGATGTGGTATATGCGTTGCATGGGGAGCCTCTGTTGAAAAACTTGACGACGGTAGCGGTCGAGATCTTCGTTGTCGTGCCACACTCCTTGCTTTGCATCGGGTGTAAACCAGCTGTACATGTCGCGGCACCAGGGAGTAAGTTGCCGGAAGTTGAGGGTTATCAGCTGTTGTCAACAAAAATTACAAACAATTCAGTGCAAGATTGTCCCATTTGAAGTAGGCAGTATTTTGTCCCATAGAAGTTGACGTATTTACTTGACTCTTATTAGTGCTGAGCAGAGGAGGACGGATACAGTAGGCCTATACTACATATACCCTGATAATCTTTCCTCAGTCGTTGTTTGTGGTATTACACCACTGTTACTTAAAAAAAGAATTGTCGCGAAATGCTGTTTTTGTTGGGATTAAAATAATTTGACTTGAATGCAATCTTAGCTTCACTGCAGCAGCTGTAGATACGTATTTAGTGCCGCATCAAGTGATTTTACCTTCTTTTGCCTGTTTATGGGTGGCATGGTTTTGTAACCAGGTGGGGCTGTCTTTGCGCGAGGTGACCGCGGTGAAGAATCCTGAGATGAAGCTGAATCTCTTGGACTGCTGCGTTCATTTCTTGTTGCCGGTCTCGTGGTGAGGTTTATATTGCCCATAAGTGGGTATTCGTATCTGTAAGTAAAGCAAATGTTGAGTTCTGAGATTGTGGGTGTAACCGGGGTGCCTTCAACCAGGGAAAAGGCAAATTTGGCAGTTGGCACCCCCGCCAAATGATGTATCCATGTATCTTGGGCACGTGGTTCTAGGTGCTGCCCTGACATAGTTGTTACGATTTGTAGAAAATATTGTTACGAATATCTGTATAAGATTTTCTTGAAATTTTTTTAACTGCTGTTAAAACTGGATTAATAACATTTTTCTCTTGTTACGTTTCAAGACTTTTCCTATCCTGTTGCTATAAAAGAGCCCAAACCACAGTCAAGTATGCTGATTTGTTAATTTTAGCGTTTTGACGCACCTGGGAAGCTGCGTTAAAGATAATGGCCCCTCTATCTTCTGTGTAAAGCAATTATCGTGGGTCAAACTAGCAGGATGGGTAGCTTGTCGACAGATAATACTTCAGGTTTAACATTATTTCTTATTACTAGGAAAACTGTACAAGAAGAGCAGTACGCACCAGTGCACATGCTATATGACAGATTCAACTGAACTTTTGCGCAAATACGCTACACGATGTCTGCAGCAACCTTAAGTGTTTCTCTTGTAAATCGCAAAGGAGTGAAGGCTTCTATAAGGTGTTCATGATGTTTATTGAGACAAAAATGTCTCAGCGCTGATAGAGGATATTATTTACTCTCTGTTGAATGCATCTGCGTAAAGTGGCCTCAGCTGTACAATGACTGACAAAAGATTTGGGAACAGCAACAGACTGATGTTGCTGTCGCCAAAGAAGACGTGCTATTAGACTTTATAGCAATGGCATTATTATCGTTGAAGCTTAATCCTTAACCAAACACTTCTTTGTATGGCCTTTCAACCCTCTCCAAGACCAATTCCGAATAAAAATTTCACTCTGAAGGACAATTGTAAGTTTGGCTTGAGCTTTTCTCGAGTGTCGTTAAGGATTAACCAAAAACCAACATAAGGAGCTAATGCGACATTTGCCGGCCTAGGTAATTAGCAACGGAAAATTATCCATGAGGCCGGTCGTTGATCAACGTAAACTGACCTTTTGCACTTAAAAATGTGCAGTTATTAAGAAATTTTCTCATGCTCAATCTGTTTTACGTTTTGTCTTCGACAATTTATCAAATATCTTTCACTTCAAAGTCAGTCTGTCTTGAAAAATGCGTTCTGTTACTAGCATCTAACGTCGTGATGTTCAACTACCTTTTATCAAAGTTTTAACTCTTTATTGCAATTCGAAAACCTCAATAACATTTTCTGAAGTCAGCAAAAAGCCATCATTCTTGTGTTCGGTCGGAAATATATAATGCGACTGTTGAGACTTGTTCTGCCATCGTATTTCGAAGTTTCAAACCAGGCAAATTTGACCGTCCCAAATCGAAGATTCAGTCAGTAAACAAAAAAATCCCGAATGAATATTGCACAGTACAGTGGTGACTTGTTATGTAATATTACTATCAGTAGTTGAATAACACTTTCTGCAATTATATTGCGGCGTATTTGTAGTCGTATGAAAGCTGAAGTTCTTGGGCAGTTAAAAATTTTCGTCCAACTTCTTATTGCTTGAAAGCACGCACGCACTGATGTAGCCCACACAACACATCGTATCGAACATTGATCGCATTTGCAAAAGCAGATAAAACACTGCAAAGCAAAGTTCATTATCGAGAAAATACTTTTTCTTTCAACTTCACAAGCTTCGCTTTATATTCTTATAACCCTGACAGGCTGGAGTAATTCGACTTCCCTTAACCAAAACTTATTTACTTTTCACGCATTTGTCAATGAATTTTCATAAAAAACAAGCTTCTTGGGATTCACTAGCGCTTGCAAGCATTGTTTGTGCAACTCATTCTAATTTCGTGTTTGTGCAACTCATTCTAACTTGCTGTTNTTTCAACTAAGATATTAGTGTAACAAATTAAAATGACTAAACCGTTTATGAACGACTCATTTTCACTAAATAAAAATATATTACCCTAAAGCTCAGTATAGACCTTTCTGTTTTTGCATAAATGACTGATAAATTTCAATTTCCGGCGCTCACACACCAAGTTTTTAATATTCATAAAAGATTTATGTTCATCATTTATCTTATGTGGATAAAGTAAAACGACGTTCATTTTGGCCGGGCAAGCTTCTGCAAGCAGGCCATGCCATCTGGGTTAAAATGAGCTACCGCCAGATAGTTGGAAGCTGAACGCCCCAATGAGAAACAAAGAACACTCGTTAGATCTGTAAGTGTCTTCCTGCACGTAAAAATCCAACAAGGTTAAAAGAAAGCAGTACTTACTTTCCATCCTTGCTTTTGTACAGTGGGCTGGTTGTCACATAAATACTCTGTGATGAATAGGGATGACCAGGGGTGCAGTAGTTTGGCATAATCAGCAGAACTTTGCTTTCTCCAAAACTTAAGATCAACAATTTCACGTCGTAGGAAGGTTGTTGCTGAAGTAATCCTACAGTTTTTTATTGTTATTTTTACGCTTGTTGAGCAAAACAACTGTGGAATAGAATGTAGCTTTATCTTTTATGCCATTTTTAAGCGTTTAATTGGTGTCGATGGGTCTCATTTCAACATCGGACAAAGTTTTTATTTCGTAGATAGAAATTTCGACTAAAATTTGAAAAATGCGACAACATCTGGCTAGTTTTTCTAAAACTCAAGGCTGACTAAAAATACAAACATGTTTCAGATCATTAAAAACACTTTTCTCTGACTGTTTGACAAGCATAACTGCACCTATTCTAATCTACAGCATGTCGAACAGTTGTCTTTGTCATATTACTTGTGGTATTAACAAAGAACTCTGGCTTTAAACAAGAATCAACCGGCTTGCTCAATAAGCCTCCTGTGTTGACAAAACAGCAAACGAATGGCAAAGGACGCTTAAATGGAACCACGATATTTCTTTGTTAAGGCGAGCTGTGAAACAAGAGCCGCAGTGACGAAACATTTTGGCTGTTCACGGCTGATTCGCATGAACGCTGGACTCAGTTGTAGTATCTTGTATGTAAGACCACTGCAGTCTCAGGAAAAGCTGAGTATTAATAATACTTTTTTGTTTCCTGCCACAACACAGAAGGAAAGCGTGTCACAAATCTTTGAGCGTAATTCTGCATTGTCCTCGAACTGTTCGGGCACATGTTGTAACCCAGGTGATGACTCAAGCCGGCTTTCTTGAGCAGTATCGAATTTCGTCAACTTTAGCGCCACCCAGTACGCAAATTGTCGCACCAAACTGAGTGAACAGTCGACAAACCGCAGTGGCAGCCTTGTCACAAAGATTGACGACGAACAATGCTTACTAAAGTAGTTCCAGTTTCAAGTGCCACTGACGCACGGGTTTATGCAGATTGCGAATCCTGTTCAGTGCAAACAAAATTGGCTGATTTGACATATAGGCTACTTTCAAACTGATTGTCATTATTTCAAAAGGTTGGCATATAGCAGGTATTTGCACTCTATGAAGTTTGAAGTCTTGTTAATTGTATTTATATCTTTTTCATGCTCGTGTTTGAATCAGACGCAAGGTCCACATCACAACATAAGCTAAAAGAACACAATGGAACAAAAATGTTTAGGACCACGCAAAGCAGGATAGGAGTTGGGTGGTACGCGTGGGAGATACTGAAGAGGAACGAATGCTGGAGCAAAAAAACAGAAATTACAGGATTCGTTCAGTGGCGATTCTAGAATTTAAAAAGTGGGGGGGGGCACTGCGGGGTCAAAGAAAAAATATGGGGCCAACATAAATGTCTATCTTGCATGTTAATTTTTCGTTGTTTTGACGATTTTAAGTTACTATGATTAACCCTATCAAACCCAATACAGGCTTGTGAATATTGTTAAATATGAACTAGCGTTATTATCGACTAGAGACACCTGAACCCCACTGCAGATGCAAACACACACATGTACTGCTATGTCGAATATTCTGTGCTAACTATGCAACTTCCACAGCACTAGAGATGCGAAACAAAACACCAGTTTCCGTACACAATTGTGCCGACCCCACATGAACGAAAACAGCTCCACGAAAGTGAATACAATTCACATAAAAGTGAAATGGCTCCACTTCCAACCGCCAATTCCATCTTGACACAGAGACAAGTAGGTTGTTGATAGCCATCTAGTTTCGTCAAAATATTGTTACTACAAAACACATAAAAAATAAGCCATCTGCCACCGGATTGTTGCCTACTGTCTAATCCGTTTTTGTGGCAGCTAAGGGATATTTTGCGATTGTGGTGTAACCATGACAATGTTATGCAACTATTAGTGCGAGTGGAATGCCCATCTGCAGTGTGGATAGGGTGAGGACTATTCAATGCAGTATGCAGTTAACAGCAGCAAGGTTTCGGCACCAGTGGCACCTAAAGTAGCATAGTAGCGCCGCGGATAGGAATGTGTGCATCGGTTTTAGGGCGTGTACCTGATGATAGCAAGATGTACCAGCAGGTGTAAAACGTAGTTTGCAGAGTATTCCCAACAAAGTCATTCATTTTAAGATTCACACTGTATTTTCCTCTGTCTGATCCTCAAAAGCTGACTTTTCAGCCCTACGTTGATTTATGACTGGCTTGCCATAAGCGAAACACGCACTAAATCTAAAAAGATTCAGACAAATAGATAACGAGCAATGTAATTCTCACACAGATCCCTGCACAGTCTACGTTAGAATTTTATATTATCATCACCTCGATGTAACTTAATCATTCGATTATCATGTCGACTGTCAAATTCATCAACTAAATCATCTAAATCTATTTTTCAGCTCGCACATTTCAACTGAAAGTATATCAGTGTTATGCAATTTTTCACTGGTCATGGAATTTCTGGGAAATGTTTTCACTAAATTCATTTTTGAAAAATTTTTCTCGCATGAAGCGCTGCCGACGGAAAAAGTTACAGCTACCAGTAACAGTCAAATGCAGCTCTTTAAGTCGCTATAAATAAANAAAAANTGTTCGAGCGATATAGGCAGCTTCGACTCCTTCCGAAGTAAATTCTTTGCCAAAGTTATTTCCTGTTTCAAATCATTTTTATCAAATGANTATGATTTGCGAGTTCTTTCAAGTGTTTTTCTGATAGAAATATTTGACCTCCGGGGCAATGAGCTCAAATACGCTATAGAATTTATTCTGAATTATTACAGAAAGTCCGTGCAAAATTATATGAGGTTGCAGGACATGTGTGGGCAGGCCCGCAACCAGGGAGGGTGAAGCCCCCATAATTTTTTTTCGCCCCCCTGGAAAAATGTGTGGGACATAGGTTAAAGTTTAAAAAATTTGGGCCTCTATCAGAAAACTCTTCGCCCCACCTGGTATCCCAAGCTGGTTACGGGCCTCTGTGTGGGTAGAGCTAAAACCGTAGTCACTAACCACTTGTGGCAATTTTTCGCTACTGGCTATGGCCGGGTCGGAAATTTGAACGGCAGAAACACACAATCGTTATGACTACAGCAGTTCACACGTACGATCTCAAAGTTTTGCAACACAGCAATGGCAACCCGCTGATGTACTAGTACAAAGCTCGCAGAGGTGGGTTAAACCCAACCAACGCAGTGTCCTGAATCAATGTAACAATATTAGGAGTTTTTCTGGACCCAGTCTATCAGCGCATGCAAAACCCGACAGACCACGCCATCCAAAACCAGGAGTGTTGGCAAGGCGGACTTTTCTCAGGAGCGCTAGAATCGTTATCGTCACTCACAGGTCAGCAAATGAAAAAGAGGGTGCAGGCCGCCTCGGCACCAGGGCTGCCAGATTGGCTTTTTTGACGCCAAATCTCACAAATTTGACTTTTTTAGAGACAGCGTCAAAAAGTTGTTTCACATTTTCTCTTCAGTATTTGGCGTTTTTGGAGGCAGTTGGCACATGCTATCAGACTGGTGTCTTGGCTTTTTAAATATCTTGCTGAAAAGTGTTATTGGGATATTTTAGATAGTGCTTGGTGTAATTTCTCAAAAGTTATCTGGCAACCCATAGAAGAATAAAGTTGTCGCATATCTGGCAACCCATAATTCCAAAGATTCGAGTGGAAACTCTGTGGAAAATGTGGAAGATGAAGAATGCTACAACTTTATTCTTCTAAAATGTCCTACAACTAATAAAGAACTTTTAATGTCATGTTATTTAACAATTTGGCTTTTTTTGCCCGGTTAGGCTTTTTTACACGTGGTTTGGATTTTGTCTCAAAAGGTGTCTGGCAACCCTGCGGTTGCCAATATTCTTACTACCAAAAGCAAAACTTGCTCTACGGCTTCCGAAGTAAATGACCGGTTCGCCACTAATCAAAATGAGATCAGCGTCGAACTACAATCGCGTGATGAATCTAACACCACTTACGTAAGATGTTTCGAAGTCATATACACAAGGCTGCAGAACGCAATACTGCAGCCAGGATAAATTCGGATAAATTAANTGAAACCAATTCTTAATGCTTTCACAAATCTTTTGCTACTGGGACAAGCAACAATCTGCTNAAAGTAATACATCCAGTTCTATCTCACACGAAATGCACGAAATATCATTCTTCCATTTCTGCGACTGTGTCTTATAGTTTTGAAATGAATTTTTCAACAACACGACCGCGGTCTGACTAAATTTCACGCAGGATCCGAGCAACTACTGGTGTGTGTCGTCAAAAACAACTCTAGTTACTCGATTGTCAAAAACAACAGCACACCTTATCATGCATTTAGAGCAGTGGTTCCCAACCTTTTTAGGCTTGCGGCACCCTACAAAACAGAAATACAATTTCCGGCACCTAGTGGCGAACCCATAGCAATTTGGATTGAGTTTTGGCGACATTTTGAAAATATCTTTTCAATGATATAATAAAAAACGTATTAGCTC
>JGI24159J19872_10014251_pt1 | contig 10288 bp, 8 predicted proteins | sample Ectturendosymbi4_FD_19872 | JGI IMG/M metagenome (IMG submission 19872) | reverse complement strand
AAAACGTACTGGAATTTCTCTTTCAAAATCTCGAAAGCAGCATCGGCAATTGTTTCGAGATACTGCATTTTGTCGTGAACTAGGCGCTGTGGGCTGGTGTTTGTAAAACATTTCGGTTGTTCAAAGTTGGGCACATTAGAACAAACAGAAACAGAGCAAGGTACATGGCGCACGACCCAAACCGATTTCTCGCCAGCGTCAGGCAAATCGCTCTTGTCAAAATAACTTTCATGGTCGAACGTGCTACGATGCGGGTAGAAACGATCTTCATGCGGTACGTTAATTCCAAGCTGCTCCAACTGGGCAAACACAGTTTTTTTGTTGTTGTAAACACCTCCAGTATAAGTATGTTTCACTTGAGCATCACAAGTACGCACATGGCGGTGAAAATGTTTGGAAGTCCAAAACTCACTACAGCGCGGGCACTCGTACCGTTGACAGTATTTAGAAACGTCGAAAATGCAACTAAAGTGTGATTCGTGCAAATTCACACACATCGTTCTCTCGTACATTTTACGACTCAGCTGCACCACGGTTGCTTTAGGAGATTGATCGTCCAGCTCGAACGCATACACCACAACGTTAATTTCGAAAATGTCTTCAACATCGACCAATTCACGCAAAGTAACACCGGGGAACTTCATTTGGGTTTAATACCCGCACATGACAGTACTGGTAAAATTTATCTTTGGTTGCACGCTCGCAATCGAGTGAAGCGCCGTCGAACAAAGCCAAGCAACGAAACAAGCACAAGTTGCGACATACTCGTAACTGTTGCGGCATTTGACCAGGGCGTGAAACCCTTTGTTGTTTATAACGAAGGAGGGCAACTTCACCCCACCGCCAATAGGGATGTCAGGTAATAGGCTGACAAAAAATATGATATTGATAATTGTGACCAGAACCCATTTGGTATCGCGTAGCTCGATTTTCTCCCTCATATCGAAATCACAAATGTTTTCTAAGAAACTGCGCAGATCGTCTTCGTTAGAGATCAGCACAGCACAATCCAGCATGCGTGTGTTTCCCAAGCTCCCGTAAAAATAACGAAGTTGATCAGTCTCGACATTTCTCAAAACGACTCCACAGGAATAATTGATCTTGAACCGAGTCTTTTCGTGGGTAATGATATCCGAAAGTGCTTGTTCGGCGATGTCGGCGTAGCGCCGCCCCTCCAAAGAGTAGTTGTACGTATTCTGAACGCGGTTGCTGGTACGCAGTTTTGTGCGAATCTGGTCCCGATGCTCCCAGATGCAGCGACTGTAAAAACAACAAAAGTTTAACATTTCGAAAAAAATTTTGAGCTTGTGTAAAACTAAAGTGAAATTATACTCACCTTAGAGGGTCATCTGATGAAGCGTTATCGGTTGCACTGGAAAAGAAAAATAATTTGTCAATTCCACGCATGATCACGCTGTTGAGACGCAAGACCACTTGGTAGCGCTAAAAAAATCGAAAATGTTTGATACAAACAAACCTGCTGCAAGTGGGGTCGTCGGAAGTCGATTCTGAAAGTGACTGGCTTCCTTGCACTTGAGCAGTGTTCGAGTTACTCGTCGTTACACTGTTAAAACGATTTGTGTGTTAAAAATTACTTTTTCCTTTCATGTATAGATGTTACGCATGAAGCACATACCTTGTTTTCGCGCAGCTGCTGCTTGGGGTAATTTTTCTGCGCTTCGCCGGAATCTCATCTTGTTGCTTTCGCAGTTTCTGGGTGCATCGAATCAAATGCTCCCTCATAGCACGATTTCACTGAAACGGTTTGAAACAGTTAGGACATTTCACCGGCGGCGTGTCTTTTTCAAATGCACAGCGGCGGATTGCAAGTGACGTTTTAAAGTACAAGCCTTGGAAAACGTTATGTCACATTCTCGACAGTACAAAGTTGTTTCTTCACACCGTGGTTGTGATTCGGTGGTTTGTCTGAAATTGCAATAAATTAAGATAAAGCTTTTGTTGCGCCGTCTAGTTAGAATTGATAACAACCATATCCTAGCAAACTGATCGTTTCACTTGTGATAAAACAATCGCGTAAATATGATTGACTCGGCAAAAGCTAACTGTTACTGCTGGCGCTCTGCTCGTTATTTTCAGATCGAGTTGTCGAAGCTGAAGCTGTAGTCGAATCACTGCAATGAGTAAAAAAATACAGTCTTACTTTCCACCTTAAACGGGCGAGATCATTACAACAGATTCGGGATTTTCGAACACAACTTGAAAGAGTCGAACCTGCAAAAACTCACCTGACGTTAGCTGAAGTACAAGTTGACGCTGAAGGTCTCTGGCGTTTTGTTTCTGGCAATTTGTCAACTCCTGAATGTGAGGTAAACGCCAAATGTCGTTTAAGACTGCTGGAATTCGCAAACGACTTTTGGCAAGGTTGACAGATAAACTTAGAAGCACCTTCACGGTGCACGCTTTCGACATGTGCTTTCAAACGATCTTTCCTCGAGAATGCACGGCCACATTTCGGGCATTGTATTTTCTGCGACACTTGACCATGCACAAAATTTAGGTGCTGTTGAAGATCGCTTTCATTGTTAAAAAACTCTGCACAAAGGTGACAAGAAAACTTCCCGCTCATTGTTCAAACGAAGGTCGACGTTCCTGACAACTAGCTAAATAGAAATGAATGCTAAAGACTGTCAACGGCGCGATTTAACTATTCAGATCGACCTTTTTTTCCGTTGCAAAACTACCGACCCGTGACGAGGTTTAATCGGGGGGCACGCATGGGCTTGCTCCTTGCAATGAATCGCTGCATATTTTGTCACGTAAACGTAAGCTATTGCACCATCGTCTGTCATGACATTGCAGGTGCGAATGACGTCGGTGTAAGCCGGTCGACTCCAGTGGGGTGCGTGTTTGTTTTGTAAAACTGACACGTTTGGGCATGCCGTTTTGCAACACAGTCAGTGACAGGTTGGGTCGCTGGTGGTGTATTTGCTTATTGGATTAAAACTTGCCATACATTTCCGTCGTCATCCGGTTGGAGCACGGGTAGTGTATTTGTTTAAACCTTGTCACACTTTGTCGCCACAGTTGGTGTGGTGATCAAAAATAAGTCGCAAGCTATCTCAAAGATATGAAATTAACAATTGAAAAAATTGCCANAACGCGAAAATGTGAAAAATATTACCAAAACGCAAAAAATTGTGAAAAACTGGAAAAATATCAAAAACAAAAAAATATAGGTCGGCGTAGGGAGGTTGGGGAAAATCCTATGGCAGCGCATCTTCAGGGGAAAACCCAGGTTCGCTACCCGAACCCAAACACAACTGAAAACCGTACAATGCAACCCCTGACCCCCTTCTATTGCTACTGGCGGGATGGAAAAGATTTCTGCAGTTACGTCACGCTGCAGAAAGTAGTTTGAATTTGAAAGGAATCGCTCCAGGGAACACTTAAGGACACTTAGTTTGCCGGGCTCGGTTTGGAATTTGTCGAAGCGATCATCTTTTCTCGTACATGTCGTGTCCCGTCATTCAGTTACATGTAGGCCTATAATGAAATTTGGTAAAGCATGAAAATAGCAACACAGTGGTGTAATGGGTACGATAAAAATAGCAACACAGTGGTGTAATGGGTGCGATTCGGCTTAAAAAAGCCAGTTGGCGCCAGTTGGAATCATGTGCAGTACGTCAGGTGCGCTTTATGGTTTAAAGGTCAAGATCATACCAAGACAACAGCTACAAACTTTAACTGGTAATCGAGAATCAGGCACAACGTACAATTTAGCATTTTGAGGCCTTGATCTGCATTTCAGATTGTTTATTTGGCATTTGGCTCCTTTTATGCGTTACGTGAATTGTCTTAACGTACAATAAAATAGAGCACAAATTGTCTAAAGCTGACATTTTGTCAAGTATTTTCTGGACGAGCTTTCTTTCAAAATGTATGGCAGCTAGTACATGTCACTACAAGGCGAAAACTTGAGTTTGTTGTGGGTGGATGACTTCACTTTGACCGCCTAAAAAACACTTTGTGGCACCTGGTCCTCTATTAATTTAAGTAGCAAGCTTTAACCCTGGGACTTTCATGTGGGTGATAAATGTTTTCACAACAAAACAAAATGGCTTGGCCCAATTAGTTTGAATCGACAGGTTGAAGTATAAACTAAGCTATCAAATAGCTGTCGATGCAGGTTTCATCAAAACCGATGCTCGCCTGAACTACTTTTTACTAGAAATGAAATAACAAAGCACTGCTCTTAACCAAAAACTCAAAATAGATTAAGTTCGATCAAAGCAACGAAACTATTGACATAATATAGAAAATAACGAAAATGCGTACGAGAAAGTGCAGCATCAGAAAAAAAGTATTGTAATTAGTGACTCGGACGTTGAATTAAAACATTCGCATACGTTGAATTGGTGCCTCCAGGGCAAGAATGTTTGATTCGTCACACCACTTGCTATCGTGCAACTCCTTTCTTATTTCCTTTTTCTGTCGATTTATTTTTTCATCCGAATGTAAATGACCTTGAAAAAGTGTCAAAAAAGTAACGGCGTTTCACGCTCAATCGTTAAAGCAAAACAAATGCTCACACACGCAGAAAGGAAAATTAAAGCAGTTACTGAGTTTGTAAGCGAAAATATAATAGGATAAACGTAAGAGAAAAAGGAAAAAAGTGATCGATTAAACGTTAGAGCATCTTCAGTCGACTTCTTCGCGATCTTTCCATCAATATTGCAGAAAACGTTTAATCTTAAAGATAATGAAAAGTTAAGGAAGTCGAAATGAAATCAATACCAACAAAATTTTATCAAGCGTGCATGACGGTGCAAGTTTGTGTTTCAAAAAGGTGCAGGAACTACGAAGTTTCACAACCATTTTTAGGAATCGCGAAGCTTCACAAACTTACATATTCTGGTAACATTACAAACAGCATTACGGGACATAATTTTGGAGCCTCCAGAGGCTCTACACATTTTCCTTCAAATGCCCAGTGCATAGTTATTTTTTATGCTTACGCTTCACTTGCATTCGTGATGTTTACTTTATTTCCTTGATTTGCATACAAAGTTTGTTCCGTTCTGGTACGTTACGAACCCCCATAGGTGTGTTTTGTGAAAAGGGGCAGAGAATGAACCTGGTGTTTTCCAGGTAGTAAGGAGAAACACATATGTGTGAATGGACATGAACTACAATTTACCTCACAAGCTATTGTGCCCGAGCGAGGAATTTCAGGCATGAACAGCGTATAGAAAACAATGACGATTGTGTTTTGTGGTTACAACAAGACGCACTTCTTAAGCTCTCTTACTGTGCGTTAGTCAACCCATAACGTCAGGCTCACTCATACTGCTCAGTCTCGAATGGACGATTTGCTACTTTAGCGGCAATTTATCTATGAGTAATTTGTGCAGCCTATTATTTTTTAGTTGTGATGCCGAATGAATGTATGGAAAAAGTTCGCAAAAAAATGACACTGAAGTCAACATCATTACGTGGAAAGATTAATATCAAAGTTATAAACTGAAAAGCCTGCAGGAGTTTAGCTGAATCTGTTACCCAACTTCTTACTTAAGACTTAACACTAATATTCTATGCATTTCCCATCGAAACTGATCTGTTCGTGGTTTAGTACTGGTGTGACAAGCTAAGCTGATTAAATGAAACATGTTTTCGAAGCTGAAAGCTTTCTGCGCTCTTGTATCGTGTAATTTTGATTTAGAAAGTTTAATTTGTTTTTTACATTGAATGCGGTGAACCAGGGAGAAAGTCATCGTTTGACCAAGACGCAGAGGTCGCGAAAATGGGGTCTCGCAGATCTTTAGATACACTCCTAAAGAAGCAGAAAGTGAGTGTAACGAAACATTCTTTGCTTCGTTTTTGGTTTTTTGATTAATGTTTAAATGTCAACGATGCTGACTTGAAAGTTTTAAATATGTTCATCTGTATATTAGGTGCTAACAAAAAGGTTTATTTCTGCAAACCTTGGTGATTGTCATAAAAATGTTAGTTTAAGCAACGGTCAAAACAAACTGCACCAAATAAAAATGTTATTGATTAAATGCTGGCAAAAGACCAAATCTTGCACAAAGTTTGGAGGAAAGGTATCAAGTGATACTTAAACCAGCACGCAAACGATACCTATTGCTATAACAAAAGTAAATATGTTGATTAGGCTAAGGCTTACCTTAAAAAATTATTTCTGTCCTTCGAACTAATAACGTGACTAAAATTTTTTTTTGTAAGGTATTGTAAAAAGATGTGAAGGAGCTTTTTTCGACAAGTTTGACCCTTATTTTTTTCGGTTGTTTTTTTCGAATCACAGCATTTGATGCACTTTCGACTTCATGTTTGTAAAAAAGGTTATAAAACACATATCGGACTAGTCACGTAACAATCAAACTAACATCGTTCTGTGTAACGTTTCACTGTACCAACTATCCAAGACCACTGAGACTGTCACTGGTTGGTAGAAGGATTGCCAGATGGCGCCAAATTTGGCAAATATTGCCAAAACGCATTGTTTTCCAAACACTTTGCCAATTTTTGACAATATTTTTATGCCAAATTTTTGCCATTTTTTGAAATACCAATTGCTAGTATTGGCAAAACAATCCATTTTGGATTATTTAACAAATTAATACTAAAACTTTAAATTGAAAATATAGTTCAACATTATTGGTCGCGAATCTTCTGCAAGTGCACCAGATAATGTGTCTGAACGCGATTATTGCTTGAAGATATGCTGTTAGCACTGCAGCGTTGCATTTCATTCACATCTAGGGGTGTAGTGCTAGAAAAAAAGGCCCACGCCAAATGAAAAGAAAACTTGCACCAAGCTTGTTTAGTTCTCGAAATCCATTCAGGCAAGCTGTAACCTACTCCGCAACGTCCTGAAAACTTCAAGACAAATTACTCCCCTGAAACGAAGATTGCAGGGTTATGATAAATGCAAACAATCAGACGAAGCGTGTAGCACGCAAATACCATTGTTGATATCATGCAGTAATTACACAACCATGCTACGGCGCTATACACGAGGTAATTTGTTATTTATTTATTTATGCTGCTCTAGGCGCTACACGTAGAAATTGAATTGAAAAATCTAAATCTTCAAGTAACGTTACTAGTGCAAAAAGGTGTGGGCACGCCGTTCGCACGCGTTCCTACCCCACCACACCACTGTTCACAACCGAGCTTAACTACGTATTTATTTTAAAATTGACTTGCTGTCAATATGTTTCAAGTCTTGCTATAGACTTAGGTTTGTAGGTGTGCGTGCAGTTATGGTAGGCCTGCACTACATACGGTCCGCGCAGGGACGCCGAAGCAACGGTGGGCAGTGAGGGGCACTAAAAGTGTTAAAAGCAATGGAAACTTTTATAAAGCAAACAAATCGTTACTAATCATGCTTGTTTCTGTTCAGCAACCATGCTGACCTCAAAAATAATAAAAAGTTACAGAAAACCCTTCTGGGTTTTCTGGGTGCGCGAATAGCTGCAATAAATTTGTTTCAAGACCATCTTTGTAAACCATGAAATGAGCTATGATACNGTCAAGAAAAGGCACCTCTGCACCCGTTGCTCCTTTATGAAAGGGCAGGGGTGCATTTTACNCCGTCATTCCCACGCTCTCTGGCGTACCTGGGCCTGCGGGCCACATGCAATCCCTNGGCGCGTTTTTTGTGGCCTGCGAGAGCTTTCTCGATTGCAGATAACTTTGCAAAAGCATGTTCTTCAGATAATTTCATTTTCNTTCCTGAATTTTTTCCANACTACAATGAAATAAATACCGGTTGATCAGACGTGTGCGGCGTGCGGCCAATTTATGTTGATCAATTNGGCACTTCGAGCTTTCCGAGTAGTGCAGATNGGATTTAAAGCAACGCTTCTGCAAGTAGGCCTAATCATTGAACTGAAATATTTCTTCCAGTTTTTAAGTATGAATGAAAAGGAAGCATTTCGCCCCATCTTGATTCCCATTAAAACAAATCTTTTTTATTTGTCAATTTTCAAAAATGAAAACGTTTGAATAAAATATGAATTGAAAAAAAGATTTAACATCGAAAAATCAATATTGCCATAAACACTGCCATTTTCCAAATTTATTTGCCATAAATTGGACAAACACTTGCCACTTTTTTTTTGTAAGGCATCTTTCAACCCTGGTTCGTAGTCAAGCATCGCGGTTAGAAAACCCAAAACCCAAACTCAAAACCTAAACCCAAAACCTAAACCCAAAATCTAAACCCAAAACCTAAACCCAAAACTTAAACCTAAACCCAAAATTCAAACCTAAACCTAAAAGTTGAACCTAAACTCGGCACCTAATCCGTAAACATAAATCCTAAAGGTGAACCTTAAACCGAAACTTAAACATACACCCTAAACGTAAACCATAAACCCAAACCCTTTTTGCAATAGTACATTAAAAGCACTCCTATCAAAGGTGTAACCTCTACAAGCTAAGCCAAAGGAAATGGTGAGAGCAGAACCAACGGAAAATCGCACAACAGGCATAGACACTAACTAACCACTCAACTGTGTTGACGTTGCTACTAGAACTCAACGCTATATGTGAACGAAGGTGCATTTCGAATTGGAAAATAGTCCCAGCAGAGTTTTTGCATTTGGTGGGAAAATATACACTACCATTTAGCAAACCTGTGAAATCGGATCACGACTAAAATTTTTGATATGGTTGAAATAATCGCATCAAGACAACAAAAATTTTCTCAGTCCGATCCAGTTCTGCTCCTCCATTTTTGAAAAAAATTGCAGTCCAATCCAGTCCTGATCCGGCCAAAATTGGCTTCATTCCTGATCCAGTCCGATCCAGTCCTGATCCGTGCTCATATCTGGAATATATCCTGTAAAACTGCTATCTGTTTTTTTTGGGACGCGGTATGGCTTTTTTTGGTGCAAACAGGTTGGCAACCCTAGGTTTTGGTCAGCCAATGGCATTGCAGCTCCTGAAGTTTGAAAACTCAAACCGTGGCGCAGCGGTGCGACACGGTTAACGTCGTGAAGAGCGGTGAGAGTGGTGAAGAGCATCTTTGCGCTGAGTCACGCAGTGAGTGAAATATTCACCGTTGTGTTGGTATGACGCGCAGAATCTGTGCGGCTGTACGCTGTTGGTGGCCTTGCGGTGTCTACAAAATCTGCAGCATAAAATGCATGCGATATGCATACTCTTAGCATGTTACAACAGACCTTTGAAAACGAAAGTTTATTTGAACAGAAAAGTAGATGGCGGATGTACTCGACCAGTGGTTTACAACCTTTTTTGTACCGCGACCCATGATTATAGCAACCCGCTACAACCCAACGAACCACATCTAAGACTCCAGTAAAGCAAATGTAATGCAGCTGTGTGCACAAAATATCTACTCGCAACCCCTCCTAAAAGTGGTTCACGACCCTCAGAGGGTCGCAACTCCAGGTTGAAAACCACAACTAGACGAAGTATTAATCCTCTGCGTAAGTTCTGTGCAGTGAAGTTGTCTTGTATTCATGGTGGAAGAAAGTACAAAGCAACTGGAAAGGTGAGAAAAACGTCGTATGTACTTTTTCTAAGTGCGAAAAAAATAAGATCGTATGTCCTATTAGGGGAAAGTCGGCACCTACTACCCACTTTTTTATGTAACGAGCGTGTGTTTCAACACGCTACAATATTTTTTGTTCAAAGTTCTGCAGTTCGTGGCTTGAGGTTGTGGCATGTTCTCAAGGAAATCTGCGGTGCAAATGTCTGGAATCTTGAGTTGCAAATATGCATGCCATGTCATTGAACGCTTTTGCGTCGCAGGCAGCAATAAACGCAATGATTATGGGGCGCTTTAACTGTAGCAAGGACTTATAAATTTTTATTGAGCGAACCTGGAGCGCGTTTGTGCTCTATGAAGCCTCGATCTTCATTATCGGCTTTGGGTAAATTTATTGGCCTTTTACCATTTCCTCCAACTCGTAACAGTGGTAAAGGGAGACTCACAAGTGGATTTTCCTGGGGCCCAAGGATGCCGGAACAGCGGTACGGCAGGGGAGCAGTAAAAGAGTTGAGGGCAATGGAAACTTACAAAAAAATTGTTAGCAATTATGCTTGCTTTTGTCAAACAACAGTGCTGACCTAAAAAATTATAAAAGAAACCATAGAAAATTTGCTTCAATTCGATCTTGATAATGATAAATCATGAAAGTACTTATGATACTGTTATGTAAGGGCAACTGTGCATTCGTTTATTGTCAAGAAGGAAGCAAACATAATTGCTAACAATTTTTTCTCAGAAGTTGGAAAATCCCTTTCTACAAAAATAAAACCATCCCCAACCACTTAC
>JGI24159J19872_10014250_pt1 | contig 10289 bp, 7 predicted proteins | sample Ectturendosymbi4_FD_19872 | JGI IMG/M metagenome (IMG submission 19872) | reverse complement strand
GTAAAAACTCTTATTTGCATATGCGATATACTCTTAACACCTTGGCATCTGGGTGGTTTTGGCAATTTTCGCAAAAAAAACCAGCAGTTTTCGGTTGCCTTACCAACACCCTAGCTCTTCCGCCGATTGCGCTAGAGAGCTGTTCAACGGCTCAAACGGATCGGCCAGTCTAGTAGATTGCACTCGAAAAAAAATTTTTTGCTTGGGGAGTAAGGGTTTTTTGTGAATGACGTCATAAGTGGAGGACTTTAGGCCACCTTGTCTGGCCCTGGGCGCCAACGGTTAGGTGGTAGTATTTCGCTGAAGTTTGTACTGGAAACTAGGCTACAATCCGAGTCTTTTGATACTTTGGATGACCTGCTGGGGTTTCGGGTTTAAAAGTTGTGACGTAAGTTAGTAAAAATATTTGACTAAATAGTTAATTAATTAATTTGTTTATTTTAGATCATAACTTTTGAACCAGAAACGCTAGAAAGTCGATAAAAGGCTTAAAAGACTCGGACTCGAGCCTAGTTTCCAATGAAAACTTCAGCAAAACACTTTGGCCTAGCGGTTGGACCCTAGGCCAGGCAACATGACCAAAATGACCCTGAAACTACTTCACTTATGACGTCAGTCACAAAAAATCCACAACACCCAACCAAAAAATGTTTTTGTCGAGTGCAATCTACTAGACTGGCAGATCCGTTTGAGCTTTTGAACAGCTCTCTAGCGCAATCGGCAGAGGAACTAGAGCGTTGGTATGGCAACCGAAAACTGCTGTTTTTTAGGCCGAAATCCAAGTACGAATGTACCGTAGACCGGCTCTATAAGTGTTAAGCACAAAGCTTTGGCTGTTTATGAGTGGGCCTAGCTATTGCGCTGATGAAGTTATCTATTGATCCTGGTTTGTATCATTCACAAAATACGTATCTACAACCAGGATTCACACATCATAGTTATAGTTTTAAAAATACCTATAAATAGGTAAATACTTAAATTAGGGTATAAATGCAAATATGTAGAGATATGTGCTGCAAGTTTAAATCATCATAAACTTTTGAATGCTGAGCACAATTAATCAATTCCTCCAAAGCTTATCACAAACCTAAAGTTTTTAATTGTTAAACAATGAAAACTTGTAATGCATGTCATATATAGAAAGTATAGGTGTCACATGCAAGATGCTGTTGACCATTACTATAGAATCCAGTTCCATTGCCTACTGTGCTGAAAATGCAACTAGCAACAATAGTCAAAGTCAAGCTGCTTTTCTACTGCTTCCACGCATTGCCACTAGGCTTCAGGCTAAGTTACTTTGCTTATAATACCTTACTACCCTAGGCAGTCCCTGAATAAGCATAATAAGTCTGCAACATTGCGTATGTTTTGTTGCACAAAATCAAGAGAAAAACTGACATAATAGCCTACTACAGTGTAAAAATGAGTGGACTATCTTATCATATGTATTGTAGTCCAAGTCAGAATTTAGTCACAATTAATATTCACCAATAGCAGATTATTATTCCATGATATACCATGGCAAAATGGCATAAGAAAGGTATACATGAAACTAGTATAGTTTCAAATAATACACCAAGATGTCAAAGAAATTTATGGCTAGAAAAAAATCAAACCAGTAGTTACATGCAAAATTTCATTCACTCCCACAAGGTACTAAGTAAGTAACTTTTCTACATGAGACACTGCACTACGTTACAGAAGTGATGCCAGTGCATGTTGCAAGTGGGTGTTAATTGCAAGCATTTTCTTGTTGCAAGTAGGTGCTAGTTACAATCAGTTTTTCAGTTTGGGTGTTAATGTCTTGTGCACAGTGTTATAGCATTTTATTTGCAATTAAACTTTAATGAAACTATACTTTTAGTTAGAATTTTAGTTTCTCCAAATAAATCTTTCATTTACAAAGACGTTTCTTACAAGGCTCAACACTTTTAATTGCAAAATCATTTTATGGTATTTGGAATTTTGTCAGTTGTGATGTTTTCATACTAGTAGTTTTATAATAATAATTATATAGCAAGAATAATATGTAGTAGATGCTTGAAACTGGAAAACCTACTAAATGCCATTAACACCTTAGCTGCCAGGCTGTTTCAGCCTAAAATCCATAAGTTTGCACAGTATGTCTTTGCACAGGAATAACTCAGGCATTGAATGCACTAAAGAACTGTTGAAACACTTAACTCTTTGGCGTCTGGCTGCTTTTGGGGATTTTCAGAAAAAAAAACGCCTAACGCACGTGGCTTTGTGCAGGAATTTCTCCGGTCTGGTATGCTCTACAGACCCGGTAAAAGTCTCAAAAGACATGGCAAATCTTCTAGTCTGCACTCGAAAAAATTTTTTGCTTGCAGGGTTCGGATTTTTTATGAGTGACGTCATAAGTGGAGGGCTTTTAGGCCACCTTGGCCCACTTTATCTGGCCCTGAGCACCAACCGTTAGATGGTAGTATTTCGCTAAAGTTTTTGTTGGAAACTAGGCTACATCTCAAGTCTTTTGATACTTTGGATGACTTGCTGGATCTGAAGTAATAAAAATATTTGACTAATTAGCTAATCAGACAATTAATTAGTTTGTTTATTTTAGATCATAACTTTTGAACCAGAAACGCTAGAAAGTCAAACAAAGGCTTAAAAGACTCGGACTCGAGCCTAGTTTCCAATGAAAACTTCAGCAAAATACTTTGGCCTAGCAGTTGGGCCCTAGGCCAGGTAACATGAGCCGAAATGATCTAAAAACTACTTCACTCATGACGTCACTCACAAAAGTCCACAACCCCCAACCAAAAAATTTTTTTTCAAGTGCAGACTAGAAGACTGGCTGATCCGTTTGAGCCCGTGAACAGCTCTCTACCACAATTGGCAGAGGAGCTATGGCGTTGGTAAGGCAACNGAAAACTGCTGNTTTTAGACCGAAATCTAGGTACGAACTACGAATATATCGTAGGCAAGCTCATAAAGTGTTAAGATTTAGTGTTAGGCAAGGATGTGCATTTCAGAATAATTTACTATTCCAGAATAGCTAAACCGAATCCAGAATCCTATTCTGGTTATTCCTTGCAATGCATTGCACCTGAGAATTGCCAAATAAACGCCATTCACTCAAAAGCCAAGGAGGCCCACTCAGTGCACTTTCCTTAATCCGGCAGTGGAAATCAACAATTTATCATTTCATCACACAAACAATACATTTTCGCAGCATTGAACAACAAGCTTTTTAATTCTAATGCAGTGGTGCAATTTTGCCAGGCGAAAGTGGTTACGCCAGGAAAGGCCAGATTTTGACAATACTGTTTAGAATAAAACTCATTTTTCTAGGCTATAGATGTCCTCAGACCCAATCAAACTTTGCTGGTGGCCTAGCACAACTACAAACAACTTCGGCTAATTTCATACCAATTAAACACATTAACTGCTTTATCACATAGGATTCCAGAATCCTAAACCGAAACTACAAATATAATAAAATAGTACAGTTAATCGCATAACGGTTATTCGCATAAACCGGATATCCGAAAGGAAATGTTCTTTTCATTTATAAACATAAATGAAATTGTTTAGTCGCATAGTTACTTTGAAGGAGTGTGAAGCGCACTGCTCAGATGATGTGAAACCTAGGTGCCATTTATCAGCAGCAACTATTGCCGAAACAAATCCCTTCACCGACGTGCCAAAAGCAACACCACGCGTTCAACTTCCAGGCTTCTGCACATTGTGGTCAGCGCTGTCAAGTCATGTCGTATCCCTGAGGGTGCAAAACTTTGTTGCAAAAGTAGCACCTTTAAAGTTAATTTTATAGCATTGGGTAACTACCAGACACATGCCACTATGTTTAACACCTTTACACCAGATGTGTTCAATTCTCTACAGAACAAAAAAATGTGCACCTGTACTATACACCAACTTCAAATTTTAGTTCATACTCCAAATCACTGAGCACAGTACACTTTGTTAAGAGTGGTGTTTTCTCGAACTTTCCTTGGTGCACGTTTGCCACGATCTCCACGGCGCTGATTTCCGCACTGTNTCTGCCAGCAAATNAATTATTCCACGCCGCGTGTTCATTTGTTTTGCACTCTCTGTACCTCTTGGTCAGTCGCTAAATACTNTCGCCTTTGCTGGTAACTCATTCTATTCGATACGCGGTCTGCCACTCTACATTACTGTACTAAAGCCGTAAGCGGAACTGTCTGCCTTGTTTNCCATTATCTTCTCCGAATAAAGTACAGTGCATTTTGTACAAGGTTCTCTGAGTTTTGAAACTCTGTCAGGGAAAAACACAACACACTTCACAGTTTAAAATGCAGGTATATGTCATACTTTCTGCTGCAGACAATGCACTGTGTCAACTTCGTTACTTATTTGACTTCACACTTTTTGTTTTTTAACATCAATAAGATTCATTTGGTGAATGCCTCAACCGAATGATACATATCAAACACCATAGGGATTATAAAAGTTTCATGATGCCACAGGCTAACAAAACAGTTAAGTCGTTATATACAGCACCCAGCTGTACCAGGACAAGATATTTTTAGAACTTCGAGGCATTTGAATATTCCGCAGTTCTACAATCCTCATACACAACAGCTGTGAAATAGAAACGTGTACCCAACTGCAGTATATGTGTAGTCCAAACCAAGCAGAAGAATGGCCGCAAGTGTGAGAAACGTTCCACGACTAATACGGGCAATTATTACGTCACACACGCACTGTTCACGATTAAGATAACATGCAATGCACAGGCCCTAACAACTTCGAATTTATGTTTCAACTGATGACCGTTGGTTTGCTAAACACCAAAGAATTTCAGAATTTAAAATACTGCATCAGTAATTTAAAATACGGAGCAAAGGATTTTCAGAACATCTAGAAGCATTTTTATATCCCACAGTTCATGAAATCTCTCTCTGTGTTTGGTTCGTTGCCAAGCTACAGATACCAACGATGTCAGGTAGCACGCATGTGGAATGATGTGATTGCTTCATAATAATCGTATATGTTAAAAGAAAATGCTGTTGCCTGTTCTCGATCTCGCATTAGAAACCTGCAGTGGCAGCGCCTAATATTTGATAAGTGTTGCTACTGAGTACCTACAGCACAAGGGGGCGCCTGTAACAACAGTGAAGCGATGCGCCGCTGATGTGGTGCAATACATTAAGGTTTTCCATATGTCTGCATGTTAACCGTGATCGCAACTTGGTGGTAGTTACAAATGCACTGGAAAAATATCTTTTAGAAGCTGACGTGGCAAGTTATACAAAGATTTTTTCAAGCCGTTTGTGCAAGCAAAGGCAACTGCTCATTCGCAGTTTTCTTTTTTCCAAGCACTTTCCTAGATTACAAGTTAACAAAACGACTACATCTGATTTTAAAACATGCAGGAAACAATGCACTCAACGACTCACAAATGCATGTAGTCGGTTAAGTAACTGCAGAAATCATTGCGCATGTTGGTGTCTCAAAAAAGGTTATGTGGAGAACGGCAAAATGTCAGTGTATGCATAATAGTGCTAAGTTTTCACTTGCCCACGTGATGCAAAAGAAAAATGCAGGGAGTGGACTGACAAATGTCTGTGTGTGCATACTTAGTGCTGTTTCCACACGGTGCAAGAGAAAAATGCATGTGAATGGACTGAAAAAATGCCTGTGCATGAGCAGGAGTACTCTTGTTTTCACGCAGTGCAAGAGAAAAAAGCACGTGAATGGACTAAAAAAATTTTGTATGTGCGCATTAACTTTCATGTGGTGGAATCAAGTATACCCCTGACGTTGTGGAATATCCAATTCCAAACCGAATTCAATTACTTGGTTTGAACTAGCATTTTGGATTCGGATTAGTTTAGGATCCACAACCCCCAACCAAAAAATGCCCATCCCTAATGTCAGGGTTTTTGGGTTAAGGTTTTAAGATTAGGTCTTAGTGTTCAGAATTATGGTTTACAGCAGTGGTTCCTAAACTGTGGTACGTGTACCACTAATGGCACGCGAAGGCCTTCAAGGTGGTATGTGAATAGGCCTAAATTCTGTTTTTCTTCACAAAAGATACATTCATAGCCATAGCTTTTACTTATCGGGTTCTCTTCATAAATTCCTGAATTTGTGTGTACTTGGCTTGAAAAATGGCCATCATAATTCCCCACAGCCATTTTGTTCATGTTGCATTTTTGTCAACTCTAGTTTTCCTAATCTTTGAGTGAATGGCAGATTGACTTTTCTTGGAACAAGTTGGTACGTGGTGTCAGTATGGGACCCACAAATGGTACGTGATCAGAAAAAGTTTGGGAACCACTGGTTTACAGTTAGGTTACAGTTTGTAATTAACCTAAGCAATGCAATGACTCAGCAGTTTTCACACAGTATTGCCAGCACCACATGTTGGGGCTGTGCATTAGAGCAGGTTGAAATTTTTTGTTTGCTTCCACCCTGCACCTGCAAAATTTAAACGTGTCCCACTATGCATCGGTAAGAGTTGGAGAAATCTTGCCCGCTTCTGCCCTGCAGACTTCTAACCTGCATACCCCCGCACTGTTTTCGTCCCAAGCCTGTACCTGCCACTGAAAACCACAAAAAAGTCTCGAGTATGTTGGTCCCTTAGGAGCTCTTCAAATTTGTTCTGCTATTCACGACATGACCATCAATACTAAGTTGCCATCACTCAGAACATATTTATTGCAGGATCATAGATCCGGAAACTCAAACCTGTGGTCTCACCACCACTGGAGAGTGGAGAATGTCTCTACATCAGCTATGTCCAAGCCATAGCCTACTTGAAGCTTTTGTGTGCAAGCTTTTCATTATTGTGTATGTACAATACAGTGACAGCCTGACTTCAGTTATATAATCTTGATCTTAACATTTTCTTTAGTGCCTGTTTATCATGCACTATGAGTATGCACTGGTAGATTTCTATGTGTCTAATGACACGTCAATGTAGAACTGATTTCTTGTTTGATTTCTACTCAAGTGTTCCTCTGCACTAAACTTATTCTGACTAACCTTGTTGATCAGAATTTTCATTATCCAAGTTAAAACACAGCATCGTGTCAAACCGAAACTCCATGACAAGCAGAAAGTCAAGAGAAGTCTCTCTCGCTCCTTGACATAGCTTTTTCTCCTTACTTATAATGTAGAATTTTAAGATAAAATTAATTAATATATGCGACCCTCCAGTTATTTTCCGCAATTCATGTGGCCCGTGCTTAATAGAAAATGGGTCCCCCATCCTTGCTCTATAGCATTAACTTTTTCGCTCATGTCACTTTGCATTGAGTCAACATTCAGTTGGTTGCACAAATAATTTCTTATCCCACACCCATAGCTATGTGGTGAGTTGCGGGAAACCCATAGCTATGTGGGTTCCTGTACCCACCACGTAAACACGGGTACCCGCAACTCACACAAGTCAACCCGCTCTGGGTTTCTTTTTTCACAAAAACATTTCAGTCATTTATCCCATAACACTATTAAAAGAGTATTCATTAGCCCACCTTTTTGGACATTAAGACCAAATTTACTCTGAAAAAAATTCAGTCTATGGCTGATAACTGACCAAAAAATAAATCTAAAACCTACCCATGGATCTTCTTATTTCGAAACTTATTCTACCGTAATGCCTCGCATGATGCAGTTCAAATATTGCAGTCAGTTTATCATTTAAATGGCATCACTTAGTAGAATAACAGATACGTCTCAAGTCTGCCATGCCAATGGTTATAGGTTCACCTCTACTCTTAGCACCTTACGTTTTCATAATAGTGACTGCTTGCACATCCTTACGTTTTCATAATAGTGACTGCTTGCACATCCTAACTCGTGGGACCAGCTCTTCTTTACTTTTATCAAAAACTTTCTGAACTTTTGCTTTAGGGGTTGGGTTTAGCAGTTAGTGTTAGGTTAGCGTGAGTTAAGCGTTATATTACCATCATCATCTGTGTTACATTGATGTCTATTATGTTTGTCTCTTTTATTATTTTGTGTTATTTTATCCTGCTTTTCTGCTGTTTTCTTTTTCTCTGTGTTTTACCAATTTTTTAGGTTAGGTTAGCATTAGCTTAGTGTGAGGTTAGGGTTAGCCTAGCATTAGGTTAGGGCTATGGTTAGGGTTAAGTTTCAGGTAAACCTGTAAACGCAAAGATAAACTTATCTTTTGTGTTTACTATGTTTCTACCAAGCCTACTGCATTCTCCTCATGCGTTACTGTCATGTTACAGGAGGTGGTCAAATAAGGCTTTAAATGAAAAGATCCATGGGTAGTTCTGTAGCTACTGCCATAGGGTTTTTTAATCCTTCAAAACCAAAATCCAATATTAGGATATGGTCATTCAGACATTACTATTTCCTAATGCCACAATTCCAGGTGGTATTTTAACTTACCAGCATGTGTTAATTACAATGCATACCATGCTTTAACTTTTCTCACTAAAAAACAAATTCATTCGGTTTGTGATTTTGATTCTTAATAATCTTAATCTTTTCATGCATACTCATCTTAAAAATTCTTTACGTCACACACAATATTTACAACAACTTCCATGGTTTCTAAAATGGTTTCAGCTTTATTCTTAAATGCTGTGTGAAAATGAGCATCCCACAATCAAGTGGGCTATTGCCTAAACAAGGGGTGGCCAAGTCTATCACCAAGTCTCAGTTGGTCAATTGCGTCTGATTTTGCATTCAATTGACAAGAGATACCTAAAATAACATTTTTCAATCAATATATTATTTGAGAAAGTATATAAAAATGAAGAACTTTGCATTTTATGACATTTTGTACTTGTGACATTATTTACCAACCAGTCGATCACAAGTTATCTCAGTGATTTCTAGCCATGGCCTAGGCTATAGCCTATTTGCAAACTGCCAACTTTCTCTTCTGTTCTGTAGCGCAAAATTTTTGATTTTTTGCAATTACTTATTTTTTATTATACATTAGTTTAGAGTTAGCAATTAGCGCGGCATACAATTTTCTGTTCAATGATAAGCTGCAACAAGCGTTAGACTGTGTTTCACCATTACGCTAAAGTCACCGACATGGCAACATCTGGAATCAAAAAGTTTTTTCCTTGAGAAAAAGGCAAAGAAAGTGTTACCCTTCAGCGTGGTATTTCAGCTAAGCTACAATAATTACCATTTGTCTAAAAAAACTAACTTAAAAAACTAATATATACGGAAGTGACTACAGATACGCCTGGCATGATGCAATTCAGGATAACACTAATTGGAGGGCCAGCGGGCCGTGTTTCCAAATGAAAAACATGAACTGTCAGCAGCCCTCCGGCCCGCCCTTTTTCGCAGCCCAGCTTAATGTGCAGCCCACCGACCCGCCGTAATGTGCAGTGCATTGGCCTGTCCTGTAGTGCAGCCTGCCGGCCCGCCCTTCTGTGCAGCTTGCCAGCCTGTAGAAATGTCATGTTTTTAATTTGGCAACACGGCCTTCCAGCCTGCCGGCCCTTCGTTTAATGTTATCCGCAATTTAAATAAAAGGATCAGTTTGTCATTCAAACACTCAAACAGCGTGGATCTCGTAGCCTAAGGATTATGTGTTACGGCTGCTATGCCAATGGTTTTTAGTTCGACTCTCACCTTGCCGACATTCCTTTTGTTTTTTTTCTTTATTTTTTTTCAGGCTTAGGTGTTAGGTTAAGGTTAGGTTAAGCACTACGGTTAGGATTAGGTTTAAGGTTTATCTTTTACGTTTAGTTCGTTTCTACCAACCAACTGCACTCTCATCATGTGTAACTGTTACGTCATAGGTGGCATATGAATGAGTTTTCAAATTTAAAGATACACCAGCCAGGCGTATCTCATCTGTACTGTTCTGTAGCCACTACCTATACTGCTAATAATACTGTAAAACCTGCTCACATCCTTTACTCTTCAACTTCATTCGGTGACACCATGCATCTGATTGGGAACAACTCATTCATGCAACCCACCCAATTATCATTATGGTCTGTGGGTAAACCTACTTTTCTTCATGATGTGTATTTATAAACATTGTTTTCCACCCATGCTACTTGTTTTTGCTATGAAATGTTGCACTAAAATGTCTTGCCCTCTGCCTCATAACCATTATTGTTGCTTGTTTTCTTCACCTATATGCTTGCCTCACCTGCTCATCTGTACATGCCTCATCTTTTTACCCATTGCTTGCCCACCATCATCTGTGCTATGTTATGTCTATTGCGTTTTTTTTATTTTTGCTATATGCTACATTTCTTTGTGACTCCAATTTGGATTGTTTGTGTACATATTTTTGTCTGATTGGTTTTTGTGTCTCTCCATTATTT
>JGI24159J19872_10014247_pt1 | contig 10290 bp, 5 predicted proteins | sample Ectturendosymbi4_FD_19872 | JGI IMG/M metagenome (IMG submission 19872) | reverse complement strand
GCTGTTTTTTAGGCCGAAATTGAAGTACGAATATATCGTAGGCCGGCTCTCAAAGTGTTAAGACCTGCGTGGGCCACTTAATTACCATCACTGTGCAACTCCATAACTTGCCAGCCTTTTGTGCAAGAGAGCTGTTCAAATGCTCAAAAGATGTGGGAAGTCTTCTAGATTGCATTGAAAAAAAATTGGAAAGTTTTGGATTTCAGTTTTTTTGTGGGTGACGTCAAGTCGGATAGGTTTGGCTATTTTGTCCCTAATTTTTTGAATTGTGTTTTTATTGGAAACTAGACTATAATCCGGGTCTTTTGAGCCCTTGATTAGCCTTCTAGCATTTCTGGTTTAAAAGTTATGGCCTAAAAACAACAAAATAATTGATTAATCCTATGTATTATTCGATTATAAATTTTTTGTTGTTGTTAGTCAATGACTTTTGAACCAGAAATGCTGGAGAGCCAATCAAAAGCTCAATAGACTCAGATTATAGCCTAGTATCCAATAAAAACTTGGGTCAAAAAATTCCATTTAACGGTTGGGGCCCAGGGCCGGGTGACCTGAGCTGAAATGGCCTGAAACCTACCCCATTTATGACGTCAGTCACAAAAAACCTGAAACCCAAAATTAGAAAAAAAATTTTTCATTGCAGACTCGAAGACATCTTTTGAAGTTTTGAACAGCTCTCTAGCTCAATCGCCTAGCGAGTTGTGGAGTTTCAAAGACTTGCCCAATATGGGCAAATCATACTTTTAACACCTTTCGCTGCCAGTCTGAATCTAGTGGTTCGTGTGAAAATAGCCNGATTGCACGTGGCTTTGTGCAGGCACAACTCTGGCACCATAAGTTCTAGAGAGCTGTTCAAATGTTCAAAACGCTTGGCAAGTCTTGTAGTTTGCAATGAAAAAATTTTTTGGGTTTTGGCTTTCGGATTTTTTGTGAGTGACATCATAAGTGGAGGACTTTTAGGTCACCTTGGCCCATTACACTTGACCCTGGGCCTAAACCATTAGATGGTAGTATTTCGCTGAAGATTTTATTGGAAACTAGGCTAAAATCTGAGTCTTTTGATACTTTGGATGATTTGCTGGGGTTTTGGGGTTCAAAAGTTATGATCTAAAGTAAACATAATAATTGATTATCACATAATTAGATAATTAATTAATTCGTTTATTTCAGATCATAACTTTTGAACCAGAAACGCTAGAAAGTTGATCAAATGCTCAAAAGACTCAGATATTCTAGATTAGTTTCCAATGAAAACTTCAGCGAAATACTTTGGTATAGCAGTTGGGCCCTAGGCCAGGTAACATGAGTCAAAATGGCCAAAAACCTACCTCACTTATGACGTCACTCACAAAAAAACAAAAAATCTTTTTTCATTGCAGACTAGAAGACTTGCCGGATCTTTTGAGGGTTTGAACAGCTCTCCAGCGCAATTGGCGAAGGAGCTATGCTCTTGGTAAAGCAACCAAAAACTGCTGGTTTTAGGCCAATTTCCAAGTAAGAATATATCGTACACTGGCAGCAAACGTGTTGCAATGTGAAAATCGGCCGGTGCCAAAGGTGTTGAACAAGTCGTGAAGAATCATGTAATTCGTAGATAAAAAATTCTACTATAACTAATGTTTTGTAGTAGAAAAGATGGCAGATAATGCCACACAGCTCATCAACATTTTAGTAATGACTTATTGGGTGCAGTCATACCTACAGGTTTGGCATTACCTCATCATAGGGCTATATTAAATGTTCATTTGGTTGAGTGCTGCAGGTTCCCCCTCCTGAATTAGTCACTGTCCAATCACTAAGTTCACACAAACCACTCGGGCTCAAGTTGCTTATCTGGGTGTTAACTGTAACACTTTGGCCTTAGAGAGGCTTAGAATAGTCTATATTTTCCAAAGGATTAACTTGTCTAGGATGATTTAGCACAAAATATGTTGCTATGGTAGTTCACCATTCCTAGCTGAAATGTTGTTGTATAGTTTTATTGTTTTTTTACCTGAAACTGTTCTGGTTTTACCTGTTATTGAAGCACTTCTGTGTATAATTCCTGAAGTATATGCCAGCCCACATGTGTAATTTGACAAAATAATTATTACATTGTGAGAGTAGTTAGTACTAATTTGAAATCCTGTCTACCATTTTTGGGTGCTTTTGTTCTATGTTTTTGTGATCTTATGTCTTAGAATTCAGTACTTATCAATTTGTGATGCAATTTATAAATAAACACTCAACTCTCTCCATCTGGTAGTTTTATTTTCATGCAACTTTATAAATGAAATGTTGTTTTTATGAGTTGCAAGTAAAATGTTGGAAACCTCACTTTCTCTTGCAGCAATATGATGAACCTTTCTTGCAGATAATTGTTGGTTTGCTTTCAAGATTTTGTCACTAACTTGTAATTTTGAATTGCTTGTCTTGCTTTAATGTTTCATTCTTTCAATGACAATTAATTGGTGCGAATTGTCTCAGAAAAAGAAAATTATTTTAAAAAACTTTTTATCGATATTGATGAGGCTTTGCACTTCCAGCCCAGGGGTGGGGAACCTATTAACTACCTATTTACACGGGCCACATGAAATGTGCATTATTGCTGGCGGGCTGCAAAATCAATTGACTTTATCCTGAACTTCTACCTTCATCCAACTATGAGGAAGAGTGACTTCCTTGACTTATATCTAAGTACCTGCTGGCCAAGCAGTTTCGTTTTGACATGATATTGAACTTGGGTAACGAAAATTCTGATGTAGGCCATATCAAATATCCACATGGGCTGCAGGTTCCCCACCCCTGCAATAGCTTATCAATGTGTTCTAATTGCCTTTGTATGTAAATTGTGATCAAAAATGAAGTTTTCCTGATCTGTTTCAGATTTGACATTTGAGCTTGCAATGAAAAGTGAAGTGGCTGAGCAAGGTAACTTGTGACCAATCTGCAAACTTCATAAACAGCTGTGTTATATTAATTAATGTTCTGTTTTGTGTTGGTCATAGCTGTGTACCTAAGAAGCCATATTGTTTTACTGCAGCAGTAACTACTGGCAGAACTTTGTGACTATTTCATCATTTTTTTTAATGCTATCTATTCTAACTACTGACTCTTTATTAAAGTTACTGTCGATTTAAAAGAATGAAAGGTTTGTCAAAGGTATATTGAAAATATATTCAAATGCGCTGTATTTTATGGGCCATAAGGTGCAACGGATTATAGGACGCACTTTAGATTTTTGAGAAAATTAAAGGATTTTAAATGTGTCTTGTGGTCTGAAAAATATGGTATATTGAATTGTACAAAGCTTGAATGAAATCTCTTGCATCAGGCTTCCAAATACTAAAGTATGCAGTATTTAAGGAATGTGTATGACAACATATTCAGTAACCTTTGACATTGTAGACTGGGTTTTTTCTGGTAATTTTTGGGTCATAGATCGAAATCTTATTGAAATGACTGAAAAAGATTAAGTCATTTCAGTCAAAATGTCTGAAAATATAGGCTAATGAACACTGCCACGGCAAGCTTTAATACAACTGTGAGACAAATAACTGAAATGTCTCAATAAAAAAATGACCGAAATGTCTCAGCAAAAAACAGATTGTAGGTTGTCTTACTCCTTTGTTAATGTGTCTATGTTTCTGAAACACTCGGTATGAGTTTGATCACAGCACTAATATTTGTAAATATCTTTGTGACAGCTCTCTTTTCACTTGTGTAAATGAAATTGAACTGTTGTAAAGAAAGTCAATCAAATGCGATTCCAAATGCGGTTGTTACCAACACATTGATATGTGTTACCAGTGGCAGTGGAGCAGTGTAATGGCAGAGGAGCATACAGAATCAAGGGCATCAGTTGTAACAAAGCAAGTTGTTCAGTTAAATACAGATCACTTCAGTGACAATGCTCATTGTTATATTTTTATAAATTGATACTTTTTACTTAGAAGCCCAAAAGTTTTGAGTTTAAAAAAATAGATAAAACATTCTGAACTTGGGAAATGCACTATGTGCTGTAAACTGTTTGTTTGCAGTCAACACTGATGGAGCATAAAATTTCTGCTAATTTGGTTATTGCAAAGAACTTTTGCCACTGTTTGCCTCTTCTGTGCAAAGCCATGAGTGCAATCCCTCATCTTATCCTTGTGTTGTTGTCACATTCATCACCATCATCATGTGCAGTGACCGCACTACACCACATCTGCTGTCGTTACAGATTTGATATCTAATTATTCAATCATTAGAGATATTTTTACTCCAAAAATTGCTGTGATATAAGTGATACAGTAAACCAGGGGCGGGAAACCTATTTACTACCACGGGCCGCATAAATGGTGGATTATCGCTGGTGGGCCGCAAAATCAATTAATTTAATCCAAAAATTCAACCTTTATCTAACTATGAGGGACAGGCATTCTCTTGACATACTATCTAAGTAATCGCTTGTCCTGGAGCTTCGTTTTGACCCGATTTTGTACTCTAACTTGGGTAACGAAAATTCTGATGTTGGCCATATCACATGATCACGCAGACCGCAGGTTCCTCACCCCTGCAGTAAACCTTGGTTAATCCAGATTCGCCTGATTCGGATCATTCGCCTAATTCGGATGAAATTGGAGGTGCGAATGTTTTCTAATATTGTTCTTGAAAAAAAAGCTTGTCAACACCTATATGTGGCTCTCGGACGAAAACAGAAACACAACGCGCCAGCTCAGGGAATGTGACTAAGCATTGAATCAATCGAAGGTTCAGTCTAAAATTTTAGTGAAGTTATTCCAGACGTCACTTGCAAGTTTCGACCCGAACGACTATCGCCTGTTTTAAAGACCGCGCAGGTCAAAGGCACTACTATCGTTTTGCAAAAGATAAGCAGGCTGTGGGTTATTGTTCCCTTAATCCCCCCGTTATATTTCAGAAAATGCAGTCGCTGCCCGCTTGGCACAGTACGAACACGAAGTGCAGGAGCTGATGAGCGAGAAAATCGAGCTGGTGCAAAAGGTCGAGGCCCGCGAACGACAGCTCGTCGAACTCGAAGAACACGTCAAGCAGCAAGAGAAAAAGTACCTCAACCAACTCAAGGTATATATCCTGAGTTTCTGGTGACTTGGTCAATTTGAGCTCTTGCAGAAAGCTTGCAATTTGCAGGAAACCCGGGCACTATGTATCGCAGTTGGTGTTTTGTGATATACCAAAATAATCTTAACAGCTGCAAAACGTGGAAAAACAGTGATCTGCTTGAGCACACGAGTTCGGCAGACTCACGAAAACGCTTATGCGCGGACTCGTGATTGAGAATGATTGGTAGGCTTTTTACTCAACAGTGACGTTTAGTTTTGAACGCATATCTTTCAATGTGAAATGTTTGCTTGCAACTTTACATCAGTTGAAAACCGAAATAAGATCATGGATCGAATTCAGGCACCAATAACCCTAGCTTGGATCTAAACCAGGGGTGCTCAATACGTAGATCGCGATCTATCAGTCAATCTCAAAGGAACTGTGGGTAGATCGCATGACGAACACCTTCAGGGCCGGTGGATGGGAATGCCTGTTCAATGTACATAGTTAATTGTGAAAAATATACATAGTTAATTGTGTTGTGCAATATGGGCTCTTGTGGATATGCAAGGTACATCAACATACATTGCAAAAGAATTCTCAACATATTTATGAATAAATATATGTTTTCGATGTAGGTCGTTTGAACTTGTTCATTTTGTAATTAAAGTGTGAGCACCCCTGATCTAAGGAAATTTGATCTCGATTGAAGGATGGACCCACTTGCGTACTTCTAGCTTTGACAAAGCTAGGAGGAAACCAAGTGGCTGTACGTAAAGTGTTTGTAAGAGTGTAACAACAGAAAACGTCATTTCACAATAGAGAATGAGATGCGCTTTTCTGAAAGTTTTTTGTGTGCGTGGAAGAAAAACATGTAACTACAGCACGTGCTGGTGCTAGGCCTGGTCCAGGTCCAAACACCGACTGCAGTTGACGTCGTTGTCTTCGTTCTTTCGACAGATCGATCGACACAGGATCACTGCGCTGGTGAACGAGCTGGACAGTCGCTCGAACACGATCGCGTACCAGACAATGCAATTGCAGCAAGCTCACTCCAGGCTGTCGCAGAAAGGCAGGCAGACCGGCGGTGGCGCGCTTGCCCCGACACCACCTGCCAGGCCGCGAAATCTGGACAGTAGTCGCAGTTCGCATCGGACCGCGTCCCGTTCTACGGACGCTCAAGCACGGCCCGTGAGTTCAGGCGGCGGGACCGCGACGCGCTGCCCCAAGTCCGGCGTCATGGTCAGGCCTGCCAGCTCTTCTTCGGCCGAGCGCACCCCCCGAGAGAGGCGCTCGTCAGGGACCTTCGTCCCCAGTCCAATGCCCGACCCGGCGCCGTTCCTGACCGCCGGCGAGCAAGTCGCGGCCAGCGACCCCGTTTTCGTGAAAACGCGGCCGGCGGTTCTCCCCCCAATCCAGAGCAAGCGCGACGCGTCGTCGCTCGACGACATCAACGGTAATCTCGACCCGCTGCATTGCGCTGGCAGCGACAAAGCGACGCGCAGCGCGAACGCCCGCGACGGCGAGAAGCTCGCGCTCGGCCGAGCGGTTTCGGGGGATCGCAAGTTTCGTCAGCAGTCCGGAGGGGTGAGGTACTGATTTATTTTACAGCCCGTCTTGCCAAGGCCGTTGTCGCTCGCGCAGTACGCGTCGAAGCCATTTTTTCGTTCTGCGTCCGGCCGAGCCCTGCCCGGTAGTCGTCAGCACAGCACAACCGCTCTCTTCAAGCGACGCCGTAAAGCCACTTCTGTTTTGTCGTGTTCCTATGTGATTCCGCGTTTGAGGTCGTGGTAATGCCCCCCCTGCCCTGCCAGCTTTCGCGTTCAGTGCTGACGGAAGACCTGGCGGCGGTGGCATCGTCATCATATCGCCCACGCCGAAATTAAGCCCTCGACGAAGGGGTTTCTCGGCTACGCCCCGTGAGGCTTAAACTTGGGCCGACAACACAGCCGCCGTAGGTGAAGTATTCGAGTTGCTGGCGATGCTTCTTGCACTACCGCGCTGTGCTTTTGACAGTTCACTGCTGTTGCTTTTGTTTTCTACTCGTTGTAACCTGAGCACCGCACTGTGGTGTGTGTATGTATCTTGTCTCTTACTGTCGTTTGCCGTCTTTCTTACTGTTGCAAAATTGTTGCCGTCGCAATGATCAGCAGTTTCTGTTGTATGACTGTGGGATAGGATTTAGGCGTGACATATGACGCAGTTGAAAACACAGTAGTGGCATATCGGGGTGTTTCCAGCGTTTGTGCTAGAAAAGAACCATTTGCAAGCGTTACACTACCAGTAAGGAAATACCCATGCCACTTCGTTCAGTTTTCTCGCGACAATTGCGTGTCCCGCTCAGCGGCCGAAAAGCCCTCTCGGATTTCGCAGTGCATCATTCGAAGCAGTCTCTATATGGTCGCGACACACTCTGCTAAACGTGCTAATAGAAAGTTGCTGTTTGGAAGAAGAGTCAGTAGGTTATCAATATAGCAGTTATATCGGTTTTGAAAAATTCGACGCATCGCCGTTGCAAAGCAAGTGCTGCGATACACGATCTCCGACTCTTGACGGTAGATGGTGAAACATTTGTCGGTTTTCGCTGCGGATCATGAACTCACGTCACGCCTTCATGCGTTAACCTCGTATATTAACATATCTAAAGCATGAACGGTTGACCACGTGCTTTCACTGTCAATCGCAAAAACAGCAGACAACATTGTGTTCTAGCATCTTGCAGTCACGGAAAAATAACTGTCGGTTTGCCGGTTTTTGTTTATTTACCAACCCTGATATCAACTATTAGTTGTAGGAAAACGGCGGTCGGTTTTGTTAACCAGAGCTGTGGTTTACAAAGACCAACTAGGCTATTAAAGTGTTGCGCGGACCTGATGGAAAGCTTGTAGTGTGTTGGTCAGTTCGTTTTTGGAGGACACGGCAAAACCTTTCGCAACAAAGAAGGATGTCTAACTTTTCCAATTCATTAGCAACATGTTTTGGTGTGTCACACTTTGCGCAAATCAGACTTAAAAAATCCGATCGCGATTGAAAGAACACTTTATTAGTACAATGATTTTGATTCGCTGTCCATACACAATCGCTGAGAAATAAACAATTCCCACTATTACGCAACAACGATGCCTATCAAGAAAAATGAATTGCGCAAGACAAACAACACGCACTATGACCAGTTGAGTAAGATTGCCCGCATCATTACTGACAGTGATCTACGATCCCGCACTTTCTGCGGCTTGTGTTTCGAATGATGCGAATTCGAAGACTCTTGACCGGGAGGTTAAGGATTCTACGTTGGTCTAACCTTGCAGGAGTAAGTTAAACGCGAAGTGTTGGCTGTTCTGGGACATGGCATTGAGATAATACCACGTGCAATTGTAAAGAGCCTACGGTCGATCATCCGACATTACGGTCGATCATCCGACATAATCCTGATTGATGTAATTTTGTCATGTCACAACAAACATACGAACGAGTACAATCGAGACCTGCCGCAGCAGTACACGTCCACGGCGCCAAAAATATCAACTGAAGCTTGTGAATCGACAATGCTACAAAATAAATATAAAAAAACGCTGCAAATCAGCTTGGCCCGAAAGTTCAAAGCGCTGGTCAAGGTCGCATTTGGCAAATGACGTTGTGGACACTCAAAAAGTGCTGCACGAGCACTACAGTGAAAGAGGCGTAGTTCAGTTTCTCCGTTGTCACACGCACAAAAACGACATTCAATGGGTTGAGCGAAAGGCAGCATGAAACATGAAGACGTATGTCGTGGGTCAGTTCCAAACAGATTATTAGAGGTTTATTGTTTTTGGGTAAGCAACAAGAAGACATTAAACTATGAACATCAGCCAGTTGCTGGCTGATGATTGTATTTCAAGCTAAAGCCAATAGCGGTTTTTTGAATGGTGGAAGCTGAACGTTCAGCTGATGACGCAATGCCTAAGTAGAGAGAATTCTTTTAACAATCCAATAGTGCGCAAGGAGAGAAGACACCATGTCGAACACTAATTTGTAAAAGTAGGAGCGTACAAAAGTTGTTCTCAAACAACGGCAAGGCACAGAATTTGCGAAGACGGTTAACTTTGATCATGACTCTGGTTTGAATGCAAAATGCGCCCTGTGCAAGAATAACGCAATATTTTTCTACATGCAAGAGCGCGTCTCGCTTCCCTCACTTGCACGGGGTGGATCGATGCTAACACAACAAAGACGAATCAATTACCCACTTTACACTGCACTGTTATCTGATTGACGCGTGAGCGATTCGTCGCCCTTGGCTTACCTTCGTGAACACAAGTAGAACTCGATATTTGGGCGTTTTTGCACTGCAAGGAATTCAAGATTTGCTTCGTGCGATTGGCCTACGGTATTGCGAAAGCTGGAAAAGAGGTTAAGATGAAAAGGTAAAAGCAGATTCCACCACAGAAGGTGCTTTTCGTAGGTGTAGATGTAATCGCCCAGATGTGATTTTATTTAGCATAGTCCGAAAAATAACAGCCAGCAGATAAAACTGTAGAGAACTGCTAGGCGATGAGCTCATGAAAACCGCGTCGCATCGTAATTGCACTCTTCAAGTGACTTTAATAGAATTTGAGCAGTTTCTACAGGACAGGAAATGGGAAGTTTGTTTTTACACTGCAAAACCAGTTTGTTGATTTCAGTCAAGATCACTAACCAGTCTATTCTCTGCAGTACAATACAAGAGATATATGCGGATTCACAGCACTTTGTAAGTCGTAATCTATAAACAGTAGGTACTGCAATTCACCAAATAGCAAATACAGTATAACCTATTTCACAAACTTTTATGCCACACTTTATGCTACTCCATGTGTTGCATTATGAACTGTGGAAATCAAAACTGGGATACAAAGTTCGAAGTGTAGCCTATACTGAAGTCATCCACTTCCAATATTACATATTTTGAACAGTGGTTGAATAATTCTACTATACCAAGTTGTAATGAAAACCTATTAATCAGTATTGGGGTAATAGTTCTTCAGTCCAGTATCTGCTGTCTTGTAATCCACCGAATAATCTTTCAGTTTGCTCAACCGATTCAATTTTGCTGATTGTTTCCCTAACTATGTGTAGTTAGCCTACAGGCAAAACTATTAAATAAATTAATCCGCCATTTTTGCTGCAGATTTGCTTGAATAGGCTAATCTGTTCCACGGTAGTGGTTTTAGCATCAAACAAGTACAGAAAAGGTTGCACAAGACTTGATACAAACCACCCAACCTCTTT
>JGI24159J19872_10014245_pt1 | contig 10290 bp, 5 predicted proteins | sample Ectturendosymbi4_FD_19872 | JGI IMG/M metagenome (IMG submission 19872) | reverse complement strand
AGGTCACTTGCTTGCAACGTATGGCAAGCGAATGATAAAAGTGAGTTGCTTGAACCATTGATGCGTGTCATAAATCTTACTATACTGAAAGTATTAGAACCGCTGCTGATTGAATGGTGCAAGTTTCGATTCTGTTGAACACCATGTTGGCATTACTGGTTTATTTGGTTGCAGGGCACCGATTACGAGAGTGATTAAAGCTGTACCGGATGTGACTACATACAACGTCTTAGTTGGTCCTCTCACAGCTGCCTACCAGTATCTGCTGGTTGTAAACAGCACCGTTGGTGGTGAAGAACGAGAAGTGATACAGACAACATTTCTTCAACGTACGTTTGATTTTTCATGTTATTAGTTTTAAAATGTTGATCTCGTGTTTAATGGTCATAAAATACTTCAGGTATCAGGAAAACTATAAACGTAATAGACGACACAACGAGTGTGTCGAGTGTTTTACTGTGAGTGCGTTGAGTGTCCTAGACACACAGAAAGTGTGTTGAGTGTTATACTATCTGTTTTGCAGAATGCGTATTATATTCACGTTCCGATAGACATGTAGGTGTTTGTCGTGCTGTAGTTCGTGATTATAGACCTGCACAGCGGTAATCACGGTTTTGCTTCTCGACGCATGCAACTTCAGTGTGTGATACTTAAATATGTATTTGCATCTGCGATCAATCTTTCTTTTCCAGCTGGACCTGTCTCACCTGGACAGGTCGTGCTAACACCTATCACTAGCACCCGCTACAAAGTAAGCTGGGATCCTGTTGAGTCGGTGGAAAGGTGAGATGAATAAGACTCTGGACTCGGAAATGTTGGGTCAGACTCTTTCAATTCGCTCTTTCACTGTTTTATTTTTTATTCAGGTACAACGTGACTATGATTTCGAAACCTGGAAGCGTGGTAGTCTATAGTGCAGAAAACAATTCGACCTCTGTGGACCTGCCTGAACTTGATCCAACGAAATCCTACACTGTCTTCATTACCTCTATTAGCAACAGCGTAGAAAGCAGTCCACCAACTACAGTTGACATAGCAGGTAAAACTAACCATGCTGTATGAAGTGCATGACTGATGTTCGACGACAACGTTTTTTTTTGTTGAAACATCTGGTGGTGAAACCGCCACCAGGGCCAAAGAATTCCGTTGTCAAAGCTACTTGGTGGTGTTGGTGTTCTTCGACCGCGTGAAGTAAGTTGAAGCTGCAAGGTGGAGTTGAGCATTCTACAGCTTGGTGAGCTAAACAGAAGCTGCTGTTGGACAGATGCAGATAACCACTTATTAAAGCGAGAGTTGATGACAGCCACTCGACTGCCGAACCCTGCAGAAAGCGAGGTCAAAACCCGTAGTTGTAAAGTCGGTAATTGGTTTTTGTAACGAGCAAAGTTTCAGTAAAAGTGGACGGTTACTAGCTTGTGGAAGAAGCGTGACTAACTAGTTGCTCATTGAATTTTTACAAATCTGAATTAAGCAAAAGGCAGCGTCGAGGTTTTTTAAAGGCAGCGTCGATGGTCCATAGTTTGATGTGAATTGTTCTCTTTCAGCATTTGATACAAAGAAGAGTCTGATCACGCGCTTATAGCGTGACGTGCAAATAAGCGAAGAAATAACAAAGCAGGTGGGCGGTGAGCAGTAAACGGTTTGTGTCAGGCTAAATAACAAATAACTTTTTTTCCTGCTTAGTTTAAGCGGTGCATACGAAGTACGGAGAGAAAACGAAGCGTAATGCCGTCCGAAAGCGACAGCTTCTTACTGGCTCCATGCAGCGCATGGCAGTCCTGCTTCGTGGACTTGCGGCTGGCACGGGTGTCTGATCTACGTGATCACCAGCGGGCAATCGTGCGAACAAAGGTGTTGTTCCAGGTGAAAACGAAACGACCACCACGCACGCAACGACGGAGAGTGCAACGAAATTACCAGTCACGCCCACTGCGTTAGCGACTGATGACGGGACAGTGCAGAGCCGAGGATATTCTGAGCAGGTTGCTACCACTGCAGTTGCAGTCTCAGCAACCACCGATGAATATCGAAGCAAACCGGACATTGGCCCAGAAAAGACCTCAACAGCCATGGACGCGACAACCGTCGAAGCGGGGATTACAGACGACGTGAATGGAACAACTACCGCGGACGCAACGCTGGGAAAACTGTGGACAGGACAAGTAACAAGCACGAATGTGCTCTCTAGCTCGACAGCAAGTCCTTCGTTAGCCGAAGCCCCAACGCCAGGGATGACAACACAAGGTGGTGGTCAGACTGAGGTGACAGTTACTTACCCCACTGGCAGAGCGCACGCAAGCGTTGCAACAGTATCAAGATCTGACTCTCAGAGTGAGCGTTTTACGACACGAAGCGATTCTACTGCAGATCAATCCAACACGGACGTTAGCCGTGTCAAAACCCCAACCATTATGACATATGTTGCCAACGAAACGTCAATAGCGGATGATGCAACAAGTGTGGCTATTGATGCCGAGCAAACGTCTCAAGCAGTTGAGACACCCTCAGCGACGTCGGCTTACATGATGTCTACTGCGAACGCTACATTATCAGCGAAATCTACAACCGGAAGAGTTGATGCAACAACAGGAGAACTATTTTCCACTCAAAGCGTTGGCTATCCACATACTACTGTATCAACATCTTTATCTTCTGCTACCGAGACTAGCGATGATGCATTGTCTTCAGTTGATACAACCACGGCGTCTGGTTGGAAAATAACAACGAAACAGGAGTTGTCTTCTATGAGAACCAAAGTTGACGAGGCTGTTTCCAGCTCTTCTGATGAATCCACGGTAACTACACGTTTTGGTGCCACTCTCATTTCTCCAGGTCAGCCTGGTGGACCACCACCGCAATCTCCTCGAGGTCCAACTACAACGGAAAGCAGCGCTAGCAGTTCCATTACTGACCGCGAGGAGCTGACCTCTCGACCCAGAGTGTCTACTTCTGACGTTTATCAAATTCCAACAACTGCCGCAATCAAGGATGTTGATACATTATCCCCAGATAGCAAAACATTTGTTGACGAGGCTACATCTCATGTCTTAACTCCCACTTCATTTCCTCGTCCAGCAACAACTTCTGCTGAATTTTCTCCGCCATCCTTCATACCTTCCAAGTAAGCAATTTGTTTCCACTGGTTTTCGCTTTGTGCACAACTTTGACATGATCAACCGTCGTATCTCTCTATTGTTGATTTAGAATGTGAAATAATGTTAAATGTAATATAATTATTCATTCGATGTGTCATTCAGACAACGTGTCAAGCATTCAGATAACGTATGAAAAAAAAACAATAATAAACCTAGTGATTAAAACCGGGACTATTCAACGCTGTTTTGAACTTGCTAACAGCCATGAATAAGAAGCTCTGCTAGGAAAAGTTGCGGTCCCCGACAACTTCTTTAAGAAGATTCCTAATGCACACAGCACACGTGGTTAGAGTATCAATAGTAGCCTGATGTGGAACAGCTTTGCTCTGCACAAACTCAAATTTCCTGAACAACAATTTAGTTTTGCTTTTAAAATGACGCTCGATCAACCTTGGTTCATAAAAGGCAGAAATTCAGAAAAACTTTAGAACAAACTAATGCGAACAGAGTTACAGAGCTACATACACAACCTAGCTCTATTCCATTTGCGTTTGTGAACGCGTACTTGCGTTTTACTGTATGTCTTTTGTGAGTTTCAACAAGCACATGGAAAAAAATGCTTCAATTTCCATTTTTTAAATTCTTTGTAATTGCAAAATTTAACTGTAGGAATTGGTACAAATAGAATAAAAAACAACGTTAACATTAAAGACTCCGTCCTGATAAAGGCCCAATCTGGTCCACGGCTTGCTCATTGTGAAATTTTTAAGCCCATACTAGCCGGCACGTGAAACACAGAAGTGCAACCAGGCCCTTAAAACAATACTGGTCTTTCAGAAAACTCACAGTTCTAGATAAGCTCATAAGCTTTACTTCTATGCAAAGGCATACAAATAAAATGCAATGAAGTATTGGCGTAAGTCAGTCAAAAACTACTGTCAATGGGCTGACCTCTTCACAGCACGACCCAGCCCTGGCCGTCGTTGGTTCCAGCCAGACACAAGTTCCGGAATTTACAAAGTTCGGCCCACGCGGGGCTCGAAATAGCATTTGTACATTGTTTGGAAAAAGTGCATTTTTGAAACAATCTGTCGTCTGGATTTTTCAAACTCTGCTTTAACGATTGTTTTCTCCTTCGCACAATGAGGTATTCGTGCTGTACATTTGGTGTTGCTGTTCCAGATCTCGCAAAACTGTAACGAGTAAATTAGTTTTTATGTGCACAAATTACACAATACAATCCACGTATTAAGTGTCTCTCGCGTTAGCCGATAAATACAGACGGCATCATTTGTTACAAAATTGCACAGAAGCTTTAAATGCCCTGTGCAGAATAATATAAAAGCAGACAACGCAGTTTTCCTCTATCCGGACTCAACTGCTGCAAACATCGAGCTATATATTGCGTTTGTGGAACCTTTGCAAGTATGAAGCAAATATATGCAATGTTAGTTACATAACTGTGACCCAGAACCGTCGCCAGAAGTATTGAGTAGGGGGGATTTACGTTTGTGCAGGAGGGCTTGACATTGAAAATTTGACAAAAACCCGACTGGTTTGAAGTGTTTCATATTTCAATTTGCTGGGGTTTGGTGCTTCCTTCAGGGGCGCTAATCCCACTAAAGCCTCCCGTGGCGACAGGACTGCTGTACTTTCTGTTGTCACACATAAAGCTTTGTTGATCTCGAAGTGAACGCCCTCATGGCAATTGGTATCTTTTTCTCAGTGGCAAATCACACTGGCGCAGTAAAAACAACTGTCAAGTTTTTCCGTTTCATGGAGCAAAATGCAAACGGAACTTTTTTGCAGGTTCACAACTTGCTTTCGATCGAACGAAAACGTGGACCTTGCGTTTGTCCTGACAGCGGCCAACTTTATTACCAACGAAATGCTACAGCAACAAAAGAATTTCATCAAAATGATCGTAGATCAACTAACCATCGGCCCAACTGACACACAGGTGCGGAATAAAGTATAAACTTTGATTGTGGAAAGTATCGTTAGCATGACATGTGATGCTGACCTGCAAGTGTTGATTACAGGTCGCAATTTTCACGTACAGCCAGAAATTTCATACAAGACTGGCCTTCCAAGATTCTGCGAACAAACAAGCAGTTTTGAATGCTCTCGAAAAGATTGAACTTTACAACGACAGGAATAATTCCATTGCCAAAGGTAAATGATTTTGTACATGAAGCAAAAATGTCTGAGTATATTTCATAAAACTTAATCTAATATTGATAGAAATCTTGTTGGAAAACAGAAAATTCCTCAACCTTCCTTACTCTAGCCTGTTTCAGCTTGGATAAACTTTGAAATTACTTTTGCAACTGCTTTGAACAGAAGAAACAAGTATTTATTTTATTTCTGCAAACGTCTGAACTTTGCACAAAAAGACACAGTAGCCAATTAATTTGAAAAGTGTATTTTTTTAAAATTTATGTCAATAGAATAATGAAATACAAGCATTGTAAGAAACTTAGATTTGTTAGTCTTTTTTAAAGGAAAATGTAGATATTTTCATTGGCAAACGCAATAAAAATCAGCGCAACGAGAACACCTGTCAACTTAATCAACTTTATGCAAAAGATTATTCGGCTGACAATGAAAAAAAATGCGCTGGTGGTCAAACTATTTGGGTACCTAAACCTTCATTACAAACAAAGGCAGGTTCCATTAGAGGTGATTTCCCGACAGCTACAAAATCTTTCTTGTGTTTTCAGCCCTCACGCAGTACAGGCGATACATCAACAGAACAAACTTTGGAAGAAGAGCTGACGCAGATCAGTACGTAATATTCTTAACCGCCGCACCAGCGCAAGATAGTGACAAGGTTGAGTGTCAAGCAAAGTAAGTCGGAAAAATCTTCGGCAAGAATGCTACAACTTTATTTAGTGGTCAGCCGAAACCAATTTTGTCTGACCAAAGATAAACTGCATTCGGTCGAGTTTAAACTGAATCGTCATTTTCATTTCGACGTAATGATTTTAAGTTAGAAAAACATAGTGCGCAAAATACTGGGAGCAACATATTGCTGAAATTTGAGCAAATAAAATGATGCTTGCAACGCAATCCACTGCAACAATCTCTAAACATTCCCCGTGCACCAAGAGGTTTATGCATGATCAAAGTTGACAAAGTTTGACTAAACAGCACTAATTTCCCGTTATCCTTGCCAAAACTTTGCTGTCTTTTTGCAGGAAAATCAAGGCTCAAAACGGAACCGTTTTAACAATAGGCATCGGACAGAATATTCTTCCGAAAGAATTGACAACCATTGCCAAAACTCCAGAAAGAGCCCTAGTAATCCAATCATTCAACGATCTCAATCAAACAGTTGCTGACTTAATTGATGCAGACATCAACTGCAAGCGACCTACAGAGTTTCCAGATACAACTACCACTGACGAAAATACAATAACTACCACATCCAGCAAAGTCAAAGGAACTGCCTCAAGAGCAATACCGATATCTATCGTCGATCCTACAATCATGCAAACGACCTTGACCAAGACCACTGATGCTCCAACAATAACCACTGATTCACAGTCATCAACGGCGTCCACTTCTGTATCCAAGGAAAAGTCTGACACAGTGGTCAGCACTCTTGCCACAGATGCATCATCAGTGATGACATCAAGCAACTCATCGAATATAATTTCAGCAACAACCACAGATGTTCCTGTTGAAACTGCAAAAACAACAAGTTCAGACAGCAGCATTAATGATGTAACGAGATCAGAGAGTATGACTACTGCTGACCTCGAAACAACTTCTGCTACAAGCAAAACAAGTGGTAAATCATCAAGCAAAACTGTTGAAGATGTCGATATCACCACTGTCAGTGAATCCATTACCACAAACGAACAGGTGAAAACTATAACAAGCCAATCCACTCTTGCAGCTTCTGACATATCGTCAAGTGCTACACCAACAAGTTCTCATGTCGATGAAGCTGTTACAAAAAGAGATGTTGAGACAACTGCAGGTATCGTTGAAGTCAGTTCCATTGCACCACCACCCACAACAAGTGGGGATTTCGCAACTGCTGTGTCTGACAGTCAGCAAATTGAAGGAACAAGTGGCGTTGCTACGTCGTCTCCTGGAGCCGTATCACCTGTCGATAGTGCGTCAACTCCTCCTGTAAGTGGAAGGGTTACCACTGTAAATGCAGTTGATTCCACAGCAACAGCCAGCACTTATTTGGAGAAGCTGACAACTGCAGCAGGAATAGATCAAAGTGATGCAACATCAGATGCCGTTACGCCATCATCTGACAGATCAGTTGCAAGTATCACTGCAACACTCTTCACTGACGGCACATCACGTGGCACTGCATCGACTGCATCTTCGGTTGACGCCTCCTCACCAAAGACTTCATCAACTTCAGTCGATGTTGATGCTGCTGCTGCGGGTGGTGAGTTGACAGCTGCTACGACTTCGTCTGTTTTGTTGTCGCGTCAGGTTAGCGTTGCCAATGTCCCAGAATCGGATGCCTCTACAGCTGTGAGTTCAGAAACGCAACAACCATCAACTACTAGTTCGGAGCTGACGTCCAACACACATAGTACACTTGCGAATCAACTGGAAGTTAGTTCTGTCGTTCCTGATGGCGATACCTCACCACCAGAAAATGAAACTTCTTTTGAGAAGATCACGTCTCGTTCCGTGGACCCCAGTTCTGTTCCTGATTCGCTCACAACTGTTTCTGAGTTTGCACCTCCATCCTTCATTCCCTCAAAGTAAGAGCTGGTCTTTTGTTTGTAATTGAATGGTTTTGAGCTTGAAATTGTCCGTAGTTAAAGGATGCGTTCCTGACTGGTTTTACACTAAGGAAAATGAAGCAGGAGCCTTTTTACTCGTCGTTTCTTATGTGCATTTTGCTTACTTTATTTGAACTATTTGTCCTAAGGAATATTTATGAATTTATGTTTGCAATCTTTATGTTCCGGAAGAGGTTTTGGATTGCTTCTTCTGCATGAATTTTGGTTGGATTTTTGCCCAGCATTGAGAAACGCCATATATTTTTTGGTTCGTTTGTTTGTGTGATTGCGGGCATCCGGGGGAAACCGTGGTTGTAAAAAATGTCTTGGGCTGCAAATTTTCTTGAAAGGTTTGATTGTTTTCCGTAAACGTATTCAATTTGCTAGGAAGTTTTTTGTTTTATGGTTAATTCCAAAGTGTAACCAACAGGTTATAATAGATTCTTTGCTGTTTCTAAAAATTAATTGAAGTGCAATGGAAGCATTTGCTTTTATGTGAATGGTCCCGCGTGGAACCAATGAAGTAACGCGCCTCTGAAATCCAAGAGTTCTTGCCATTGAAATGCGAAGTCTTTGCAGAGGTTTTCTATTTTGTTTTGCATGCTATTGAAACAAGTTTTTGTGCAGATATTTAGATTTAGTTAGTTGTAGCTGCATATTTTGATGTGAAAATTAAAACCTTGGTCCAACGTAGTTGTAGCCGATTCGTTTGGAAATTAGCTAAGTGTAGGTTTAACTTTGCTTTGTACATCAGGTTGTGTTTCCCGGTGTAATCCAGCGACGTTACTATAGACTGTTGCCGTTTTTATCCCCGAATATGCTGTATGACTTTGTTCATGCAATATTTGTTGGTCGCTGAATGTGACATCAGGAATAGAAAATTGAAACTACTGGACTCTACCGAAATTTAACGAATTATACATGCTTACGAAACGTTGGATCAAACGTGCAAAGATTATCATAACAGTTTGAGTTCCACAAAACACTTTTTTTCTGACGTATGTAAAAGGATATTTTCGAAATCGGACTTTGACAGCATTTGAAAAAATTGCAAATGGTAATTTTGAACTGCTATTACATATTTCCTTAATTACAACACCAGTGCAAATGAAAACTTAGCAGATTACTGGAACTTCAGCTCGGTTTTTGAGTGTACAGCTTTCGCTGAGAACCAACTTGAAAAAGTTTGGTAAAAAGCAGGGTTGCAGAGTCGGCGTCGCAAGGAGTCGGAGGGCGGAGTCGGATTCCTAAAAACACTAGGAGTGGGAGTCGAAGCGGTATTTTTTTTATCCGACTCCGGAAATCTAATTGAATTATTTTTTACAACGCACTCCAAAGTTATAGGAATCCTAACTCGTGCCTGTTCAAATGGTGCAATTTTTTTTGAAACATATATTGAAATAGAGAATTCTTTCAGTGGCGGAAATTTTGGAAAGGTTGGAGTCGGACATGTTTCCTCCGACTCCACAACCCTGGTTTGGACAAATATAAAAAATATATTGCTAATTTGCCAAGTCCAGATCGGTAAAGCTGTTTGAACCCGTTCAATGATACAAGCAAACATTTGTCAACATCCGCACGGGTCTCTTTGCACGGAACCGTCCTCTACAAAGAGGGCTCAGAAATGACATTTCAGCAATAATTGAAGAGTGTAAATTTCTAACCGCATTTGGTTGCCAATTCCAAAATGCAGAGTCTTTCGTTTCAGAAGGTGAATCGGTAAACCACAGCCAACGTCTAAATTAAGTTCGCTTCTACTTGCAGATTTACAAGCTGTTTGCGGTCTAAAAAGTCTCTGGACCTGGCGTTTGTCCTGACAGCGAACAAGTTTATTACCAACGAAATGCTACAGCAACAAAAGAATTTTATCAAAATGATCGTAGATCAGCTAACCATCGGCCCAACTGACACACAGGCGAGGAATATTGTATAAACTTGGATTGTGGAAAGTATCGTTAGCATGACATGTGATGCTGACCTATAAGTGTTGCTTTCAGATCGCAATTTTCACGTACAGTCAGAAATTTCACACAAGACTGGCCTTCAAAGATTCTGCAAACAAGCAAAGAGTTTTGAATGCACTTGAAGAGATTAATGTTTATAACGACGGGAATAGTTTCATCGAAAAAGGTAAACAAACACTCCATTGTGTGTAAAATCCGGCGTTTTGTTTTGTAAAATAAATGCACCAAATTCAATATTCACTGTTGTTCAAACAAGATTGTTTTTTTATTCACTTCAACGCAGTTTTAATTTCTTTGTATTGCTAAAAATACTCTAACCAAACCAATTTCCTTCACTTAAATTCGATCCGCTCATCTATGTACATAGGCACGCGCTTTCACCTGTACATTTTCTTCACCATGTTCTGCGTTCATTCGTTTTCTGTTTTTCTTTTCATTATGCTTATTTGATCTCCAACTGTTGTTTCT
>JGI24159J19872_10014244_pt1 | contig 10290 bp, 3 predicted proteins | sample Ectturendosymbi4_FD_19872 | JGI IMG/M metagenome (IMG submission 19872) | reverse complement strand
GACTCCACGTTTAGGTTTCGACTTGTGACTAGATCAGTGTTTCTCAAACCATTCCTCCTCATCACCCCCTCATAACCCCCTCTCATCACCCCCTCATCACCCCCTCTCATCATCCCCTCATCACTCCCGTCGTACCGTTATCGCCCCCACGCAGTATGAAACAAAACAAATACAAGAAAACAGCATTTTATTGAAACAAATCAACACATGGTGGCGTGGTTCCCAGTTCAGTGCAGAGGATGTGTTTGGCGACGTTCACAAAACTTTGAAATACTGAGACGTTTTATTCTCAGGTGAAGTCGTAGATCATGTCGCTAATGAATTGATAAGCGGCTTCTTTCCTTTAAGGGCACGAGGGTCTCAGCGGAAAACACTTTTTCGAACAAATATGATGTGCGGGGAGAGAAATTATAAAACCTACACTCCAGCTTCCATAGGATTAGATATTTTACAGCGACCTGCAGGCATCAAAATAAATCACGTCGATCTTGTTTCAGGTTCACTTGCTCTGCTAGAGTTACGGTCCATTTGTGTTATGCAAGTTTGAATAATCAATTAAAAATGCCGATCGCTTATTCTTTAAAGGAGAATGCGATGAAAGGAGCGCCGTTTTTTCGCTTCCTTGTCTTTCCATACCGACATGCCGAGGGGCCAGTGGACTAATTAAATCATATTCATATCTATTGGGTGCAGGCACAAGGTATTTATCAGTTAAAAATCTGCCGAACAAACGTGATTGTCATTGAATCGAGCTGACAATCAATTGACTCTTAGGCAAGTTTCGTTGCGACGTGAATCTTCCACAATCAGTTACTCGACTTACTCGACAGTTACTCGACTTGATGCGACTCGAATAATTTTTAAGAGTTGTTGTCGAAACGTTAATGAGTCGACCCTACTCATCACTCGACAACTACATTATTACCATTTTCTTCGTCAGGTCGTTTTTGGTTTAACGTGTCAAGCAGCTCATTTGCAACCCTGGGTCTGATCCCAACAACACGGTCGTCGGGCGGGGGCAGGGAATTTTAAAACTTGACATTTTTCTATTCAACTTTTAGCTAAAAAGGTTGTTTTCCTAGTTTCGAGTGGTAAAATGAAATTTCAGCACTTTTGGCCTCCCTGGAAAAATCATTCCGACGCCAATGCCCAACACATTAAGAAACAAAAGTTTCCGGAGTGTTTGGCTTTTCAGCTCTGTTCAGTGAACAACTGATGGTGATGAGGACACTAAAGAAGCCATGTAGATTTTCCTGTTTGTTGCAGAAAAGTGATAACCGCAACACAACCTCATTTTTCAAATCTGCTGATTTGCACAAGTGTTGGTGCCACGTGTAAACGCATTTTCCACTCAACGCAAACTTTTTTGGCAACCCGCGGTTCTTCTCGTTCCCACAAATGTTGGGACGGTAAGGCAAACGCAGTTTTGTGTAAACTTTATCACTCTGTGGGCACAAAACGGGAGCTTTCAAACGCTGCAAAGCTGTCAGTTTTTAAATCCATATTTTTTCCGATCCTCACCTATGACCATGAATCTTGGGTAATGACTGAAGGAGTGCAATCTCAAGTGCAAGCGGCGGAGATGGGATTTTTGCCAAAACATGATGGCGTGACACTTCGTGACAAAGTGCGCAGCTGTGAAATTAGTAAAGCTCTGAATGTCGAACCACTTCTCTTCCGAAAAGAGAGATCCCAGCTACGATGGTTCGACCAGGTGACTAGAATGCCGCAGAAAAGATTGGCGAGGCAAGTCGTGCTGGCTGCACTCACCGGAAAGCGGCCCAGAACCCCAGGGCCAGAGGTTCAAGAATCATGTGAAGTGACTGCATCTCCGACCTTGTTTGATCTCGTCTTGGTGTGGAGCCAGCAGAACTATACGAGATTGTTGCTGACCGTGAGGAGCCCTCCTGGGAATGCTTCCCCCCTGCCCTCCGTAAAGGAAAACGCGAGTAAAAAGTGAGTGAGTACTCAAGTCCAATGTTTGTTACGTTGTTTCGTTTAACACATCACTGTTCATCTGTAAAATCTTTCAATTTTTTATCGAACTGTGATGACCTTAAATTAATAATATCAATTAATAAACTGTACTCACGAGCTGCATGGTCCTAGAAACATACATCTTCTCAGTTTTTCTTGGGCGCTGTGCTCCTCGCAGGAGGTGCCGGGACTTGATAGCTGAAAAATATTTAATCCAATAAATAAATCTGAGTTATTTTTCAAAAAACAGGACAATACACTACACAAAATTGTATGGTTCCGATACAAAGAAAAACTTAAAAATCTTAAGAGGTCGCATTGATCACGAAAACACCATGAGACTCCAGGTACCGCTTGGTCACTGCCTTCTCTTTTTAGCAGTGGCCTGGCAGTTTCTTAGAAAGCCTGGTGAAAGCTTTGCTTCTTTTACACTAGACATGATAACAATGACATTTAAAAAGCATTAAGTTTTGGTAAAATTTCTTCACTGGTTATTAATTGTTCCATTTTTCGAAGCAAATTGTTGTGAAATAATAACTCAGAAAATGTAATTTATTTCAACCATTGGTTGTTGCGTCATATTATTTCTTAAAAGCACTTATCTTTGTCTGGAGTTATGAGATTTACTTGCAGCTGACCATTTAGATGTGAAATATGCACTTCACAGTTACTCAGTGTTTTTGGTTGACATGGCAAACCTGAATCATATTTTGTCGTATTTTGCTGTGCAAATGAATTCGCAAATGAATTCTTATTCTATGTGACACAGTGACAACCTTTGTTTACGTTGATCAGTTATTTTGCCATTGTGTTTCGATTTATACTAATTTCCACCGAAAAAATTGTCTACTTTTTTGCATGATGTCTCTTTGTACTGTTTCTGTTTATTAGCTGAGTCACATTAAACAATAAATCAGGATCTCCAAACTACGGCCCGCGGGCCAAATCCGGCCCATGAGGCCATTTCCTCCGGCCGCAAAGACATTTTTCAGCAATGAAAAAATAATATCTTTACGAAAAGTTGATATTGCAGAATGCAACATATCCCGAAACAATCACATTCCGTAAGATGTCCGGCCCTAGAGCTGTTGTGTAACAGCTTATGTGGTCCTCTTACAAAAAAGTCTGGAGATCCCTGCAATGAATCAGTCAATCGAATCATTTTATTTTAATCCATTAAACGATCTAGTTTCTGCTTTTCACAAATGCTACGTCACCGCCGGTGATGCTTGGGCCATAGCAGCATTGCCTTCCGTTCTGACCACTCGTTCAGGCTCCAACTCCTCCCTTCTTTCCTTTTCGCCTACTTCAGCAAAGCGGTCTTCTTGCAAACTACGCAAAATAGCCATCCTCATCTGTTCTTCTTCTTCCTCTGGAGTCAGAGGATAAAGATGCGACTCGTTCATGATATTTTTATTACACATGCGCTGTTCAGGTACAAGTGGCCAGGCTCCTCTGTAATATAAGGTGGAAGAAATAAACAAACAACTAATCGACAAAGCTATTTCAGAAATATTTAGAAATAAAAATAACAAAAGCCTGTCGCAGAGACGTTGCAATGCTTGAGACAGCACTTACCATGTATTTGCGTATTTCATGTTACTGCGATGCCTGCTTAAATTCAAGCGACTTGCGTGTGGGAGTGACGACGTTACTCAATACAATACCGAGCAATTCACTTGTTTTCTAAACAGTTTCAAGTTTGCTGAGAATACTTCACGTTCTTGGAAACGCGCGCGCGTTTTGGCGCCGCATTTATATTTCTTGTGTTGTATTTGAAACTTGCTTTCAAATCAACAAATCTTTAGTTTCTAACAGAGGTTCGAACACTCGTCTTTTATTTCTTGGAACGCGTGGCATGGAACCGTCACGAGCACGAACGTCGTTGGTTTCATTACTTGTATAGCTTTTTTTCGTAACTTATTACGGATCACAACCGTATTTACTGTTATATACAAACATTTAAGCAGAATATATTTGCAGAGCTCAGTCTGTTATGCGCGCTATGACGTATGAAATGTGACTACCAAAAGTCAGTGGACATTAGTCACAGCCAACCTCGACTATATTTTCATGTTACGCTTTTAAAACGAGCTAATATTCAATCTATGTGACAAACATTGAACTTACGCTGGCGCTGCATATTTGAAAAAATGCAATTTTTCTCAATGCTTTGACTTATACGAGAGCAAAGGGCCCTTGAACGCGTTTTTCCAACGAGACATCTCTGTTGCTTAATTTCACTCTTGTTCCTCAACGATTGCTGTTGTAAAAGTTCTGGTCCGATGCACAACATCCATTTGTTGTGAAGATTGGTTTTTGACGATTTTGCATAATGATGTAATACATAAGCAGCAACGCTTCTGTTATTAATTGCGAACTGTACGATTACAGCAGGAGTGTCTAAACTACGGCCCGCGGGCCAAATCCTGCCCGCGAAGGCATTTCATCCGGCCGCAAAGACATTTTGTCAATAATGAAAAATACCTTATTTAAGAAATATTTGTTGATTTGACAGAATGTAATATATCCCGAAAGAAACACATTACGTATGATGGTCGCCCCTCGAAGTGTTGAGTAATAGCTTATGTGGCCATCTGACAAAAAACTTTGGGGACCCTTGGATTACAGCCTTCATTGCTTTTCACGACACAAACTTGTTTTTCTTGCTTCTTTAAAGCACTGTTTATCGCAAGGAATCCTTTCCCGAATCAGACGCTAAGATCTTAACAGATTGTATATTTCGCCTGTTAGGCAGGCACCATCAGCTTTTATTCAAATAAAATTCCTCGAAGCACACGATGTATGTGTTACAAACCTGATCTTATCACAACTCTGGTCTACTGCAGTGAACAAGGGACCTTGTGTCGTCATAAGAGCGCGTTCTATAAATATCAGTGATGAGCTGTCTGGAAGTTCTAATTATAGAGCGTCTGCTGTTTGTTGTCAGCCCGGTTGAGCCTTACTCCTGGCACGCCGATATGACTTGGAAATTTTTCCGAAATACTTGATATGCATTTACCGCTTTATTTTATGTTCTCTAATCAGGGTCGTAGTTCCAAGAATAGGTGCATTGTCAGTTGCCAAACAAGTCCAAAATCGTAGAGTAAGCCTGTCCGATTGTTGGTTCATGTTTTTTATATTCGTACTTTTAGCCACATAACACAATATAGCAGAAATATGGGCTGTGTTAGAGACATTTGGTGTCTCGTCTACTCCGCCGCGAATGGGGCGCAATTAATATTTTTCATGACATCATTAGAACACAGAGGACGTTTTGTTTCCGAGTGCCTGATTGGGGGCGTCGGAACACGGGGTCATTGCAGAAGCATTGCCGATTGTCCCCATGTTTTCTCACAGCGAGGGATACGTGGACGAAAAGCAGAAGAATTGGTAAATTAGTGTAGAATTTATTGAAGTATTTCACGCAACTCCAAAAAGGAGAATAGTTAAATTAATGCGTTTTAGCTCGAAATTCTACAAACAGTTGCATCCTACACTAAAAAAACTCATTTGGTGAAATGCAATGGCAACGTGTTACACTAACTGCACAGCGGGAAGAACATTGGGCAAACTACTGTATTTGATCGGAAGTTTGGATGAAAGGTTGGGAAGAGTCTTTTTAGTTGTTCGTTCCAAAACACGTGAAATTAATACCTGGAAAAAACGCTATTGTGTGTTGTGTGAAGCAAGCACGAAAAAAGAATTGACAAAGTGCACTTTCTCTAACGCTTTGTGATTCAGATATGTTATAGTTCACATCAATTTGCTAAGCCTGAAGTTTTGATGTTTTATGTTCTCATCAGCATGGAATTAATGTCTGCTCTTTGATGTTCTTTTTCCTTCCTGTTGGATTTGCGTTATTGCGTGATTTGAGTCACAAAAATGCATGAATAAACAGCACCTTTCAGAAATAAATTTGGGAAGTAATGAGAGAGGTGACATTTATGAATGGAGGAAAGTTCAGATATTTCCCGGAACCAAAGCACCAAGTAGGTACCTAGCACCAAGTAGTATGCTGAAGAAGACTAGACAATGGAGAAATTAATAGTCGAAAAGACGATAACAGTGAATGATTCAAAATACTAGAATACTTAGTGCTAAAACATTGTGTTGTGAAACGTGTAGTTAACATCGAGTGTCAAGTTTTACATTGTCTGCTGTGAAAGTAAAACATCACAGTAGTCAATGCATGAACGGTTTGGTCCACGTAGGAGGNATGACCACTTGGTAATTACTTCATTTGATATTTTAGTTTTTTGTTTTAAAGTTGAGTCAACGTTCCTTTNAGATTTCAGAGGAAAACTTCATTTCATTCTCTATAATATGGTCTTGAACGTCTGTGATGTAATTGTTCAANTTTATTGCTAATTGGCTTTGTTCATCTTTTATTTCAGCTCGATTGCATTTGTATTTTATCTCTATTTCTCAATCATTNCAATTGTTACGTTGCACCAGAAATGAGCGGACTGTCATATTTTACGATTCAGATCCAGTTCTGAATTTTGAAAACTCAGTCCAAGTTCAAACATAGTCCAAAATATTTTTAATGTAAAGTTCAAGTCCAAAAATGAGCAAAATGCGTTTTTTTCAACAATAAAAATGCCGCAGTTCTTTTCCATTAGCTCCGAATCTGGTCCTGATTCTAAATTTTTAAAACGATTTAAAATCTGAATCCACTTTAAACCTGAACAAAATCGTTATAGTCCGGATCCAGTCCAACCCAAGCCCAGTCCAATGCTGATCTTTGCTTTGGACTAGAATTTCTCCAAATATGGCGATTTTCACCATTTGGCTGTTTTTGCAACAATTTTAGATCATTTTGAAGTTGAACTATAAAAACTCTCATGAACGGTTGACCGGTGATCGTTTATATGAAATGGTTTGATCTAGTGAGTGGTTGGAATTTTTACTATGTACACAGCAAATATTAATTTCTGCATGAGTGAGTGCTACTACTTATTTTTATAGACCCTCTTTTCCCTTTTTTATGCCCCTCTTTGCCCTACATCTTTTATCTCTACAGCTGCCCACCCCACACCCCTGTAGATAGGCATGTTTTCCCCCCTCTGTTTTTTGTTGTTGTTTTGTTTACTTATCTTACCTGTTGTTGGTTTGATGCATTTTGTTATTTTTACTACATGTGAAACGTCTTCAATTAAAAACTGAGTTGTGCTAGCAACAGGGCTGGCTGAGAACTTGACCCATATGGTCTTTCGCCAACCTTTTGTGATTCAAACATGTTAGAACACAATCATCATTTGCAAAACCTGGAGGCTCTGATGTTTTGTATTTTCTTCAACATGAAATTAATTTCTGCTCGTTGAAGCTGTTGTTTTATCTCTTGCTGCATTCATGTTACTTCGAGATTTGAGTCACAAAAATGTTTGAATAAACCATAACCATTACTCCAGAGTCAGGAGTCCAGACTAAGGTTCACAAAATTGTTTAAGACTCTTAGCTGTTTCTATCAACAGCATAGAAGGCTTTAACCTTGTAGATGTTTTGAAGAAAAAGGTTTTACTGGGTCCAGTCCAGCCCAGGGCCGGATTAAGGGGGGGGGTCAATGGAAGCAGTTTCCCCGGGCACTCCGCTGCAAGGGGGTCCCCCGTGATGAAATTTATTTGTTTCAAATAAACTACTCGTTTAAAAAATTTTCGTGATTCAGAAGAGATACAAGAATACAACTCTACCATTATATTCCAATGTTGCGGTAAGTATCCGATCAGGGGCCCCCAACAGCAATTGATTTCTCTACAAGTTTGACTGTCTGGTAGTTTTAGTAATCGCTACTGAATAGCCTATAAGTATCTTCAGTTTTATTCAATGCAAATATATTTGATTTCGCTGGTAACTTTTTCCTAATAATCGTTGTTTTGGCATGGGTATGACTCTCTATTCGTGCATCACGCCAATTGCACAAATGTCACGAAAACGTTACTATTTGCGTGCTAAAGCTAGTGTGGTGGATGCTGACTGCTGCTCAGTATCAATCAATGTTGCCACTGGGGTCAGTCGCGATGACATCAGATTGTTGGCTTTTTCAACATCAGATAACATCAAATTTTTACGCTACAGTTTCATATAAAGCTAACTGCTTCTTCTATTAACAAACCTAAAAAAGCGTGATTACCCACGTTGAATCCGAAACAGAGCGAAATATCGCCATTGAATGGAGAAGTCGTTTATAATTTACGTAAAATATTAGTCTCAACGCAGCGAAGAGAGCTTCTTAGTTTGAAACGATAACCAAACACACATTAGGGTGAGAGATTGACGAAAGGATCTTAAAATCATGAATCTGACTTATTTTCGTCCTAAAATGAGGAATGTAGAAAACAAAAACAACCCAGTCAACATCAGATTTGTCGCCAAAATATCAGACATAAGAAATTTATCTGAGAGCATTACATCGGATGTCATGTTAAAATATTAGAAGTGGCAACACTGGTATCAATGATCCCGAACTTCTGGTGCAGTCTCGAGGTCGCCGCAGCCGAACTGAACCTTTGTTTCGTCATAAAGGGTAACGTGTAGTGGAAACGCACTTTTCTTCCGATGGCTACTATCGTTGTTGTTACATCATAAACACATGAAGCTATTCAAGCCATTTACACCACATGTTATTGCGTGGTCCGTCAGAAAAGGTTTTAATCAGTCGATGCGTAGAACGAAAGAGCAGAAAACGAGATTGCAGTGTTTAGCTTGAACGATGCCTAAATCTGTAATGCCATCAGGAGCTATAAAAAGCGCAAAGCTTCAAAGAAGAAAAAGCGCAAGGATCTGGCAGTGTTAGCTAAAACGCCGCGACTGAATCGCTTTTTCTAGCAAAACTTTCAAGCAGCAACGTCAAAGCAAGGGCGTTAACCAGAGCACCTGAAAATGAAGGTGACAATCAACATATTAGCTTGGAAACAACTTTCACACTCAGCCCGACTGGCCATTGTGGCATGTTCTTTTTCCGGTGTTTTTGTTAGTAATCTCTGGTTTCTGCTTGTTCGGGTGAATGTTGCTTCTTGCCGAGTCACTCTCTAGCCTGTGAAATATTTTTTCTTAGTCAAAATATACTCCAGTATTTATATCACAAATTCTCTTCTCGCAGCTAGCTGTATGTGCATTTGAGTAAGCACATTCTCGGCTACCGGATAAAAAATCAGGAACCTTGCGAATCAGCGAAAACAACTTTTACAAACGATGACGTTATGAATTACGCCATAGGGGCCCCCTACCCTTTAATCTGGGGCTCTGGTCCCACCCTAAAGACTTTGTGGCTGATGGCCTTTGTTTTTGGTCAATAAAAATGATATGCTCAGTCTGTTCCTGTAACCATTACGATAGCTGCCTGCCCTATGCCGTAAAAACCAGAAACTACATTTCTCTACCACTGATGGAGAAACAGTTTCCTCTAAGAACTAAAACGAGATTTGATTAAAACTTCTACCGAGTTCGAGACCTGAATATTCGAACTCGAGACGTGAAAATTTGTAGGCTTCCTGAAGTTTTCTTGAATGATATTCGAAGAGGTATCACATTCTGTTGACTTTCATTTAGAATCCGGTTGTCGGCATGACCAGTGATTTTTTGAAGCGTTTTGAGGGGACTGAAACGGCAGAGTTGTAAACGGGTCTCATTTTGAAGCCCGAACCCGGCCCGAGCCCGAAATAACAAGCCCGAACCCGGCCCGGGCCCGACATTTATTTTTGAGGCCCGATTTAGGCCGGGAAAGCCAAATTTACCAGTGAGTCAAGATATGCGCAACTGCGGGGTATCAAAAAACGTAGTGTACGGGTATAGCTACAAGTACACGGTTTTATCATACCCAAAATAGCAATCACCTTGACCAAAACATTAACCTAAACAAGCACAAACTCAGCTTGTTAGTCAGTGATGGTACTGCGGTAAGTAATGTTTCTCAAGATATAAAAACTACAGTATCATGACATTAGCCACGACGGCGTTAAAACCATAGAAGTAACTATGTAAGATAGCGCTACAGGCATGAAAAGGCAGTTTGTACGCCATCGTTTCTTAAAACAAGCCAAGCATCGCGTTAGTGATTGATCTTTTCGACGCACATCCATCGCGTGCTAATTTTCCCACCGCTGTCGCCTTCTCAAAAAAGAGCTTGAGACTAAATCCGAACAGAGAACAAAAGAACGCAGCTGTGTTTGCAAATGGAATTAACTGAAAAAAATCACAACCACTTCACTCAAAGTCATGGGTGCAATTTTGTTGTAAAATGTGGGGGGACAGCTTGGTGTAAAACCAATATAGTCATCGGGTCGATGCAGAAGTGACGTTTTATATATACAG
>JGI24159J19872_10014242_pt1 | contig 10291 bp, 9 predicted proteins | sample Ectturendosymbi4_FD_19872 | JGI IMG/M metagenome (IMG submission 19872) | reverse complement strand
CGCAACAGTGCTTCCATGGGGAAGAATCGACCAATCACATGCCCAGAAAGCGAGTGACGTCACCACCAGTGTACATTTTGTAATTTCGCGGCCCGGGAGTTGGGGACCACTGATGTGGGGGCTGCCGTTCCGCCTTCAAAAGGGGGACAGTGATAACGTTCTCCAGACTCCCTTCCCCCCGATCACACCTCATGTCTCACTGTTTGTTTCTGGGGGTGATGGATGCGCCACTTCGAATTTGCCGTGTGTGGGGGGGCTGCCGTAGTGTTTTGCGTGCTCAGAGACAGCGCCTCTGGACAAAAAAACGTCTCCCGTCATATTTTTTTGCTGTTCCGATTTAAAAAAACTACCTTCTCTTTAAAGCGATTTGTGTTGCTACGTTGCTGTCGGAGACAGAGTTGTAAGTCGGGCCGGGCTTTGCTGGCCGGGCCGGGTTCGGGCTTGAGTTTGTCAAAACGTTTCGGGCCTGCATAGTTTTTCGCAACGACGGACACTTTTGTCGCCAGTTGCTGTTGAAGCGGTCGAGTTGATTAAATCTTCAATACAAAATGACTGATTGCGAATTATTTACTCATGTTTACCGTGCTACACCACCAATACCCCACAGTTGCGCGTATCTTAATTCACTCGGTAAATTTGGCTTTCGGGCCCAAATCGGGCTTCGAACCTAAGTGTCGGGCCGGGTTCGAATGTCAAAATGAGACCCGTTTACAACTGTGATCGCAGACAAACGTGTTCCTTCTTGCTGCAGACAACAACGCCGACACATCCTTCGACACCAGTGCTCCGTTCGCAATGGCCGGCGACGAGAAGACGACCGCCACCATCCCAGCGGTGTTTCTCTTTCACAAAGAAGGCGCCATATTGAAGAACAGCGTCAGCGAGCAGATGCAAAGGGGTCAGGAGGTCGAGGTCCTGCTGAGCAAAACCGCCAAGACACTTGGTAAGCGATTGACTTGAAGGATTTTTCGCATTGTGACATTGAACTTTGCAGTTGTGACATTGAGTCTAAAACAAGACCTGTTTGGACCACGCATGCCCGTTATCAGCAGCGGCTTTGCTTGTGCGCAAGACAGGTGGCTGAATCCGCATCGCATTTGCGAATAGTTTGAAATTTTTAAGAAACGAATATTTTGAAAATTTTAGGGTGAAAACGCCCGTTCCGTGGGTGCTGAGTCGCCCGAGTGTGCTCTTCGTAGTTTTAGACGCAGGTTGAGACCAGGCCCGTAGCCAAGGGGGCAACATTCGGGGGCAATGCCCTGCTAATTTTTTTGTGACCAGAAAATTTGTGATAAGCCTATAATAAAGACAAAAATATATACCCTCTAAATATGTATTTTACCCCCAAACCTTAAAACCTGGCTATGTGGCTGGTTGGAACCATTGTATTATTTCCTTCTGATCTGTGCGTGCACGCAAAAATCATTGAAAGCACGTACGTGGAATATCGAAGGTTTTGGGTGTTGTAGTGTAGACAGGTACATTTGTTCCATTGCATGTTGTAGTGTAGACAGGTACGTTTGTTCCATCCGTCAGTTTGTAACAAATATACCTGAATCTGACTGAGGTTTTCGGGAATGTTTTTTGCGACTATGAAACTGTTTCAACGAAGTAGTCCAGAAAATACCCCCTTTCTTTCTATGCGTCGTAAAGAGAAGAATTTATACCATGTGGAAGACCTGTATCGTGTTCCTTGGCATTAGCGCACGGCGGATTTGGCGGAAATCAGAAATCGGATACTTTGCACATCGCCAAGTATAGCTCGAGGCAATGTTGATTTAAAAGCAAAACATAAATGAGCCCTCAAATGATCTCGTAGAGGTTTCCTGCAATAAATACAAAATCATAAAAGGATTTACATACGCCCGCACTCACATTGGTGTGTAAGTTATAATATGAATCTGCAACTACCTCAACAAATACTGCTACCCACGTCTCTCAAGCAAGCAGGTCTCCTGTGCATCCCGGCATTCAGAGACGCAGAAAGAGAACTAATGGCCCCCAAAGTACCGTCTTTTACTCATCGCCGACGAGTCCAGAGCAGTTAAGCAGTAAAATGTGAATTATTTCAAAGTTGAGGCCTCCAGGAACAGCTTATTCAACTGACCCGAGTTTCGTAAATCCACGGAATATGTGCAAAGTGTGNGCTTCAGAGCAAAACGTGACATTTATACGTTTTGCATGTAAAAGAACAAACAATATTTTGGCGCNTTTCCACTAGAAGAAAATAACGCAAGTAACCNCTTGGTGAGCTCGCGAGTCTGAGTGACGTCACAACTGCTTCATCGCAAATGTGGACTGGTTTCAAAAGTCGCAAAGAGCCTAAAGTTGCAACAAATTTAACCAATTTTTTTAGAGATATTGCAAGTATAACAGTGGATATTTGGGATCAGGCATCGTAGCAACAACTATGCGCTCAAGTTTATAAGTTCCCGTGAAATGCAGCAACAGAAGCAGCATTTGCTTGCGCGCGCGTGCGGGTCCAAATATTAGGGGGAACATTGTCTTAGACTGGCTTCAGTCAACAGCTACTTAGAAGCGATGTTTCAAAAACCCGTTTGCATGCTTCGCCGATCGCTTTCAAGAGTTGTGATCGTCCGGTTTCGATTCCGGAATCGCAGTTGCCATGCATTTTTCGCAGTTGCCATGCATTTTTCGCAGTTGCCATGCATTTTTCGCAGTTGCCATGCATTTTTCGCAGTTGCCATGCATTTTTCGCAGTTGCCATGCATTTTTCGCAGTTGCCATGCATTTTTCGCAGTTGCCATGCATTTTTTCATTGCTCCGATGCATTGTTGAAGGCCTGGGGCCCGTAATTGACGCGTTGGTCCTTCCGCAGACGAAATGATCCTGCAGCAGCATCGCAGCGACGGCGCGGCGACGGAGGAGGGAGGACCTGCCGCCGGTGAGTGGAGAAAAACAACACGCTCGTTGGTCGGGCTTCGGATACTAGCTTTCGGAGCAAAGAGTCTATTCATCAGAGCGATAGCAATGTCGTTCGAATTGAAAGAACTACTGCGATAAGTTTGGGCTAAATTGAGATTTGTAGTGGATAGGACAGTTTAAACATAGATAGTTGGGTGGCGGCTAAAATATAGGTTGTTGTTGGAAACGAGCGGTTTATGTTTCTGAACGCAATTGAGGTTTCAGTGTTGTTTGTTGGCAAGTGTGTTTGGCTGAGTGGTTTCATTTACACCCATTCCATTGTTCGCCAACATCGTAGGCCGGCAGCTACTGAGGGCCATTCGGGGACAGTGCCCCGCAAAATTTTCTTGTGCCCAAAAAACTTGTTTTAAACGTAAGAACAAAAACTTCCCCCTAAAAATGTATTTTGTCCCCCAAACCCTAAAACCTGGCTGCGGGCCTCAGGGGCGGATCCAGGGGGAGGCCGTGGCGATCGCCCCCACTAAAACCTATGAAAGTAACTTTATTCACCATGATTTTGTATAATTCAGAAAACAGCAATCGCGATATAAGGCCATCCTGTCGTCCATTGTTTTGTCACAGCAGTGTTGTCAAGTATACTTCATCTTTCTTACCGTAGTGAACCCGCAATAAGACTTGACTGTCGAATATTACCGAAATCGTCGCCCCCCCAAACTTAGTGGTTGAATCCAAGCTTGACACGAAACTGCAACATTGTTCGACAGTAGGGCGAATAGCTGTCACTCAAACGGAGTTCCGTGGCAACTTCAATGTTTGTGGCGCTGTGCTTGAAAAAAGTACGTAACTGATCAGGATGTGACGTGTGCAGATGCCGACGATGAGAATGACGCTGAAGAAGAGATCTCGGGCGTGCATGCAGACGATAAGGAGACCGACTTTACTGCCGAGAAATCGGACACGCTCTCGCTAATTCAAGGCCCAGGATCGGAACCTTGGGCCACGCCTACAATCAGTCACCAACCAGACGGTGAATTGGCCCCGAAAACAACCGAAATCCGTCCTCCGGACCCAAACGCGCGCGCAGGCAACGACAAGACTGGCGGATCCGACGTCAAGAGCTCCACTCAACCAGAACAATCGCCTGTCTCGCGTGACGTGCTTTCGGGGGCTGCGACGGAAGCTGGAGCGTCGGAAAAAGACGAGCTCTGATTTTCCACCGTCGCTGATGCTGCTGCTTGGCTCAGTTCAGGTGCGCGTGCAGTGAGGTCTTGATGGTCCACGTGGAAGGGGACTGGCCGCGCGCGACTACGTGCCTCAGTGAAGAAATCGCTACGAATTGAAGAAAACGACGTCGCTTTCGCGTTTTGCGTTAAACGCGTGGAGGGTGCTGCTGACGACTGTCGTCGCCTGTCACGTGATCAGGCTCGCACTTCTTCCTGATGACGATCTTTTGCTCTTTTTAAATCGCTTGTCGTTTCACGTTCGACCCACTAAATCGTTTCTATGGGATCTTCGCGTAGTCCCAGCTTGTTACGTAGTAGAAGTACTTTGAGGTGCTTAGGTTAATTGCTGGCCCGAAGCTTGCTTGTTGCGTCACTATCGTTGCGACATTCAAACTGCGATGAGCGGGCGCCTTTTCATTCACGACACTGACACGCTATAGGACTGTTTGCCAAAGCTATAGTTTTGCTACTTTGTGTTGAAAGAACTTTTTGCGCGCCAGTCCGGCGACAAGAATTCCGGACGACGTTTTAGGCTGTTGTTGAAAGCGCATTTTCGTTTATTGGTATAGACCAGTGCTTCTTAATGGGAGGGCACGCCTCCCTCANGGGGGTCGTCAGTANCTTTTCAAGGGTGGCGGAGCCCTTACACGCTCCACGTGGACAAATTTCGAACGGGAAAATGTTCCGTCCAGTTGACTTGTTGAAACTCAGGGGGGGCTTGAAACAAAGGACAATCACTTAAGGGAGGCGTGGCGGAGAAAAGGTNAAGAACCACTGGTATGGACAGAACGCTTGTAGGAAACTGAATGTAGGAAATTGCGNTGAGTTTTTTCTTCATACGTATTCCAGTACACCACTGGGCAGTGGGTGCCATCCTTTATAGCTTCTTGTCCTGTCAAACCTTTGTCAGTATTTACCTATCGACTCACGGAACGCAAGTTGCTATTGACGATCGGCCATCTTGGCCCGCATGGCCCGTGCCACTCTCGCTGAGTCGAGCGTTGATACGAATGCTTCGTTTGCTGCGTTTTTACTTAACGCGAGTATCGTGTTTTGAAAAAGGGGCGTAGTTCCTGACCTGTGCTTGCAAATAGCAGGGAGTTCCCACTGCGCTGTGCGCAACGGTTCGGTGGCTGCGTTTCGCATGCGCATCGTCCGTTCGTTCGCGAATGTTTTTTGACCGATTTGGTGGAAGTTTGTTCGATATTTTTTCACGTGAAACTCGGGAAGCGTCGCACAAGAACTGGAAGCTGCTTTGGTGAAGCGGCCTCTCTTTGTTGGCCCGTGCTTTTTGGCCATTTTTTAGTTCCAGTGGCCATTAAAGGCGTAGTCATGGGCGTCGGAAGGATTTTTTCCAAGGGGGGCAATGGTGGATTTTTCCAGGGGTAGCGAAAAAGACTTGCACAACCCTGCTCTGATAATTTTTTTTGTGTGTTTTCGTTGTTTTCGCAAAGGGATTTTTTGTGATACGTTTCATGGTTCACCACTTCAAAGACTCTTAGAGCTAAATCGTGATCTTTTCAGCAAGGGTTTTTTTAAGGTGTTTTAGGGACCCGGACCCGATTTGGGTCCCTAGAATTTAAACTCGGGTCCCCAGAATCAGATAAAATCATCATGGGGTCCCTAGATACAGAGAAAATCGGGTCCCTAGAATCAGAGAAATTGGGTCCCTACAGGTCCATACCAGGTACCTAACATTTTCCTTAAAAAAACTGATTTCTGCAGCTTCGACCAGAACCTCACCCGACACGATTTTCAACCCATTTTCTCCGTCTGTGCAATCTGCAGCTCACCGCTTATGCAGTTTTAGCAGCTTTTGCTCGTCTTGCTTCTCGTCACCACTGCGACGAACTGCTCCCACCTGGTGGCGCCATCGCCAGCTTTTGACAAGCGAATGTCATTCTGGGCCAAAGACGTGTGTTTCGGAGGCGCCATGTCAACTGGTTCAAGTTTTTCGCTAAGCAGGGGAATCACCTGAGCCCAATGAAAATAATGATTTTTGGAGATGCACGGGGCAAGCGTGCAACATTTCACCGCGAACAAAGACCCGTTTTCTCGCGAAAACGTCGTTGCTAAGTCGAAATGACGATGTTCTCAGTTAAAGGTCCGTGTGCCAGCAGTGCGCCAAGTCTGTCTTACGAACTGTTGCACGAACAAGTGTCGTGGTATAGCGCTAAAATCTGTAAGCAGACAATTCTTAACGTCGTTGCCGATAATGGATGTCGTTCTGTTTTGCGTCACGCAAGCCTTACTTTTTGTTGCGGGAATGTTCGACTCCACTCTGTCTTGCGCTAAAACAGCATCTTTTTTGCTAATTTCCTCCATCTGCACTTGCTTTTTGTCTATTGTAAGGCCATTTTGGTGAATAAAGCACTCCCGGTCTTGCCGTGAAAAGGATGGAATGGCTCAAAAGTGAGAAAGAGCGAGGCGAGGAGCAAGTTGCTTCAAACAAGGCCTTTAGCTGGTTTCAGATGAAGCGCCTGTCTTGTCTTTAGTCGGTTTTTCGCGTGTATTTTTTGCAGTTGATTAATTTATTCGGACTTCGCTTCCGTTTACGTCCGTCAACTTTTCTCATCTCCGTCATACTGCAGACCGGAAGTTGCGCACGCACTCGTCCGCTTACGCATTCCTGCTTTTAGGTTCGACTCACAGATGGCAGAAAGTTACGTTTTCTTGCACTTGGCAAATATCGGCAACAATGCGAAAAACATCATCGTTGGTATCTCAGCATTTGTGTCCTTTGCTCTGACGATGTTTTTGCTGCGTCGTTTACGTTGCGAGACGAAGTCGCGACGTTTTCAAAAATGACTCGCAATAATGTCATAATGAGAGTTCCAACCAGCGAAACGTACCGTCTTGCTCGTTATCGCCCCATCCGTGTGGCCGACCGTAGCGTTTGTACTTCATTAACCACAGTGGTTTGCTGACATCTCGCGTTAGAAGTGCGCCTAATATTCTCGTGCCTGAACCTGGCAAGTGCATTTTTAGCTGCTCGTATTGAAAGAACAACCGGCTTAAACGGTAACGTTACATCGCCATTTGCATCTTCCTAACTGTCTCTGCGTTATCGTTCTAGGTTCTATTGGAAATCGATCACGCAGACTGGATTTCATGTTGCTTTGCATTGTGGAACGGTAGTCATGAGCCACGAAAAATAAGCGTTGGATCACTGGTCGCTTGCTGATCTTAGTCAGCTGCAAGCGGTCAGGAATGTCGGGCATGGTGGAACTCACTTTTGACCGAGCGCAGTACCTGCGTGCTGAGGACGCTGATAAATTGCTTAGAACAAATTTCGACAAACGCTCTTTTCACTGTGCTGTTTAAGTCACAGTTGTGCATCAGTTCAGAAACGAGCTTGTGCCGCGTACAGGAAACGCTCGCATTGGAACGTACTAAGCCCGTTCCCAGTGGCTTTCCAAGCACTGTTTAAGCACTTTAAGAAAACGTACCTTTTCCATCTGATCAGTGCATTTAACTCTGGGCACCGCAGTCATCCACCTTATACAGAAAAAGTTACCTCATCTGCGCGCAGCAAAGGCCAATCTGCGCTGAGGATGAGCCAGAAATTGCCAGGCGCAATTCTTTGTTTCTTTTATTACGTCCAGGATTGCCGAGCCGCGAACGGCGCAGAATTACCCGACGCAATAAAACAAAGGATCACGCCTGGCAACTCCTGGCTCGTCCTCAGTCTGGCCTTAAATCCGCGACGGTTTTAGCTTGCGTCACTCATGGCCTTTATTCGCCTGTCGCTTCGTGCCCATTGGCGTTTTCTCGCGCTCGGCGATCGCTCGCTTGAATCAACGAACAAGTTTCAGTTTTCGCGGCGACGTCAGTCGTTTACGCTTCGACCACTTTTCCCACGTTACGTTTTGCGCCAGGAAGACGAATCGCTCACCCGTGTCCGTACTGTCGCACGCAAAGCGGTGCTCTGTAGTACGCTGTTCTTTTGCGTTGTTTGATCAAGCGTAACCAGTATCTCTGTTCGCATGCGATGAAGAGTTTGCTTTTTACGAAACGTGCAATTGTGCATTTGTGTGTGTGTGTGTTTAAAGTCGGCGGTATTAAGTAAACGTTCACGTTGAAGACTTAAAAAGTGTCTGTTGGTCTACACCATTCAGCATCGTTACTGCAAGGGGCGCGCGGGGCCAACTAGCGGGAGCTGTCCGGCCTGTGGAGGGTCCCGACACCTGGGAGAAGCGTTGTCTCTGGTCCCGTCGCGCCGGAGGGGCTTTCTGCCGCTCACTGGAGCCGGGGGTCTCCGGGTCTGGATTCTGTCCTCCCAGGGTTTGTGCTCCGCGCCGGGTCGGCTCTCAAATATCTTGGTTTTACGCCTACTCAAAATTCCAAAGATCTGGAGAAGAACACTAATAGTTGCGATCCTTAAACTAGAAAAGCCATTGGAGGACACGACGAGCTATCGCCCTATATCTTTGCTGTGCCCTTCAAGATCCTCGAGAGACTCATCCAGGTCGTAACCAGCTTGTGACACCATGTGGGGCGAAGAATTTTCTGAGAGGGGTCCAAATTTTTTTAACTATGTCCAAAACATTTTCAGCGGCGGCGAAAAATTTTGCAAGAGGGGCTTAGGCCCCCCTGCGGCCCTAGTTACGGGCCTGGACTCATCAATGCTCGTGTCGAACCAATCGTCGACCCATTGCCCCGCGGCAGCAGGCGCGCTTTCGACACGGTCGACTGCAGATCGGGTCACACTGCAGTGCTGACACAGAACATCGAGGATAGCTTTTCGGCCGCAGCTGTTTTTGTCTGTCGGTCTAGCAGCGCTGTGTAGCATCGCGGGTTGCTGCCTGGCAGGCACATGGTCCGCGTGATCGTGGAGATGGTTGGCGGTCACGGCTTCACACTTGCCGCCTGCGGCGTCCCGCAAAGATCCGTCCTGGCACCGCTTCTCTTCAACATCTACATCTGTGGCCTGCCAACCACTGTCTCCACAAAGTACGCATGTGCTGAACTAGCAATCGTGCATGCAGATGGAGACTGGGAAGTTGTGGAAGGGGTGCTGAGCAAGGACGTGGCAACCGCAGATAAATACCTCCACACCTGGAAGCTAAAAAAGTTTAAAAAAATAGTACACAAAGGTCAGCACTGCAAACACGATGTCGCCAGTCTCCCACCTCACCAACAAGGAAGCTAAACGTGAGCTAAAATTCAACCACAACAACGAAACCCTGCCCTTCTCCGAATCTAAACACTTCGGAGCAGAGGCGTAACGAGGGGAGCGCAATTCCCCTGGCGCCGAATCACTGCGGAGGGCGCCGAAAAGTCCTAACAATGACACATGTACTTTCTTCAACAGCAGATTTGCTTCCAAAACACGTCAGGTTCGAACATGGGGGCGCCAAACTTATTTCTTGTCCCGGGCGCCATCTAACCCCGTTACGCCCCCGTAGTGAGGTTGGACAGGTCGCTCACGTATCGCCGACTCCTTGAGTCACTTCGCAAAAAGTTGACGTCCAGGCGTCGCACTCTTGAGGCGGCTTGCTGGCTCTGGCTGGGGTGCTGGAATAACAATACTGCAAATAGCCAGCTTAGCCCTGGTTCACTCTACCGCTGATAACTGCGCTACCAGCTGTGTGGTGCCGATGTGCTTATACCCGCTTTATCAACCCCTCTATGAAAGACGCCTTGCGAACCGCGACTGGATGCCTGCATCCTACGCTAGCGGACAACCTTCCTATTCTTGCGGGCATCCAGCCTGCTAAGCTTCGTCACAAAGGAGCCACATTGTCTCTAGCACGCCGTGCCCAGTGGCGAATCTAAGGGGGGCCCTGGGTGGGTCATGGCCCCCCAGATTTTTGGTTGGGCCCCTCCTTGCCCCCAGTTTTTTTCTTAGGTTGACATATACCGTAGATAACTTTCGGCCAGCAATATTTTAAACGATAATTTAGAAACCCTCCAGCCTACATTCAATATTTCCCAAATGCATGATAAGCTGTGTTATTTTTTTGACAGTCGCGCAGCTAAGTAGTTTATGAAGACATACCAGAGGCGCAGCCAAGAATTTTGTTCGGGAGAGGCCAGTCACTGACGTCGTCAGACTTCAAACTTTAGCTATTTTGCGCAATAATAATTTTGATGCCACTGGTCAATTTCTGGTCTATTACAACAGGATATGACGTCAAATATCTTCTACCAGTCTGCATCGATAAATTTTAACAAAGACA
>JGI24159J19872_10014240_pt1 | contig 10292 bp, 10 predicted proteins | sample Ectturendosymbi4_FD_19872 | JGI IMG/M metagenome (IMG submission 19872) | reverse complement strand
CTTGTTTTCGTGCTTTACCAATGTTTTGGAATGTTGCAAGTGCGCGAGATGAGATTTCACTGCGCAAATGATTTGGTGGTATTGCGCATTTGCGCACCTTTAGGGGGAAAATTGGTTGCAAAAAATTAGCTTTGTTGGCAGCAATGCTTTTATACACATAGTACAAACCAGGGATGGGCAAACGTGTTCAAATGGAAGAGTCATTTGCAGAAAACCAAAAACACAAGCGAGCCGCAAAACCATTTTTTAGTGTCAATAGAAATACGGTAAAGAATGCAAGTTTTACATGATGTAAAGTAATTGCCAGTATAAAGTTTTTGTTTCATTTTCTAGTCCCCGAAAATCTGGACAGTACGTTGTTGAAGCTGTACGGCTGTAAACACTTAAAAACACTTAATTCGTTAAAGCTGTAAGCACTTAATTATCCCAAGTGTTTTTTGCAGGTTTGTACGATGGGTTGATTTTGCGAACTTCATTACAGAGAACAAAAAATTCACAGCAATATGTGGTGCTATACACAGAAGTGAGTTATACACTGGTATTTTAGTGTAGAGTGGCACTGACCAAATCGACTAAAGTTTTTTTAGCCAGATTTTCTTGCCTTTCGATCAGTTTTATTTCTACAGCAGACAAGTTTGTAACAAACGGTTAACCAACAGAACAGCCATCACCGACACACAAACATGAAATAAATTTACAAGGAGTGCAAAGCATGGTTTTAACTCTTGGAAATGGTCAAATCTGGCTTGGAACTCCTCCAGTAGTCTTACAATTTATTTTAGTATTCTTTCACTTTGTGGTCTGCAATTGCATCTTCGCGAAAAATATTCGTTCACATTCTGACATTGAGAAAATGGCAAAATGCTTTTGACGATATCTGTGTTTGGAAAATTGTAATTTTCTTGTGGGAACTTAAGTAGCCTAACATACAATTTAGGTTCACTGTCATTGTTATCAAATCGGGCAGACTCCCTGGTGACCATTGTTCCCTCTTAAGGTGCGCAAATGCGCAGAACCACCACAGCATTTCCCCATTGAAATCTCATTCTTGCGCACTTGCAACATTCCAAATTTGATATCGTATATACATCACATATCCCAGTGGTTCCCAACCTTTTTTCATACATTCCTCCCTTTGCTCATTTTGGAACTTTTCATTCCTCCCCTATTACACAATTTCAGCAGGGTGGCTGAAAAGGTTTAAACGTTCATTTTTGCGATGACACAGATTGCACGTTGTGGGTAAAATCCATAATCCTAGTGGCATTGTTGCGTCCTTTCAATAAGCCATTATTGCTACGATAATTAGCTCTGCTTGGTGGCCTCAAGTATGCAGCAAGTTTAACTGGTGAAAAGTCAAAGAATCGCACAGAAAACTTGGAATGCACTCAAACATCTAACTAAGCAGGTATCATTGATATAATAATCCAATAGATAGGGCCACTGTTCATTTCGTGACAGAAAGATAAAAATTAAACAAAAGTACAATCAAAGCACATTGAAATACATCAGTAACAAAAAAAGTTTCAAATAGCAATTAAGTTCAATTTTCAACTCGATCAATGCGAAATTTGTATTTGTTTATCATCGGAGAATAGTATGATACAGGGTATGATTCAGTACCATCGCCATGGGGGGGCTTTGGTGAGCTTAGCCCCCCCAAATTGAAACGTGAAACACTATAAATAAGTGGAGTTTTGGTTAATTTTATAATTTCAAGCCCCCCGCACAAACGAAAAGTCTCCAGCAGAACTGCAAAGCCCCCCTATTGAAAACTTTCTGGCGACGGTTCTGGTATGATTGCTGTAAAACCAAACTGCATATATGAATAATCATCAGTGATGGAGTCTCGAGACTTGGTTTCGGTCTCGAGGCTCGTCTCGAGACCCATTTTTGCGAGTCTCGGTCTCGAAGGTTTCAGGTCGCATCTCGGTCTCACAGGCTACAGGTCTAGAGACTTTGAATATTGCAAAGAAATCTTATAGTAAAATTTCTATAACTCAACAACTTTTGTTTGTTGTATTTGCAAGTAAGAAACAACTAAAACCGGTCGGAAAATCCCAGAAATTTGAAAAAATTCAACCCATAAGTGATGACGACATTTTAAAAAAATTTGGTAAAATGCACAAGTTTTGAAGTCTCGGGAGTTTTGATGAAGTCTCGGTCTCGAAGTTTTAGCCAGGTCTCGATTTCGAAGGTTACGGTAGCGACTACATCACTGATCATCATATTTTTGTATTTTGGTACTGTTGCTAAATGCTGTTATAGTTGCTTAAAAGTTAAGGCTGAAATCTGTACAAGACGATAATGTGATTTACTAAAATTTAATTTCATTGCACGCATCTGCTCAAGAAACTCTGTCTAACAACCGAACCCTAATCAAAACCTAAGGAATCCCTTACACACTGAGGTGCACAGCCTACTGAACTTGCTTCAAGAATATGCTTTGACAAGAACAGGGCTGCGGAGCTGTTGTAAAAATGACACAGCTCCAGCTCCGGAGCTCCTTTGTTCATGAAAGTGGCTTCGGCTCTTGCTCCGGAGCTGTGAGTTTTCATGACTATTGCTCCGGCTCCGGAGCTCTTTTTTCATAGCTCCGGCTCCGGATCCAGCTATTGTTCGTTTTCACACATTATTTATTTCAATTGTCTTGGTGTGCCTCAAGTTGAATGAAAAATGAAATATATGAAGTAGGCTACACAAAACTAAGAGAATGTAACAAACATTTTTGAGTAATGTAATGTGGTAGTTTTTTCACATGCAGCGCTCCTACCATGAGGAAATCACTGAAAAAACAACAATCACAGGTATAGAGGATTCAGAGAACAGTTACTAGCAGAAACGTAACTCAAAGATAACGGTAATATAAACAATTTCTGGAAAGACAGTTGCTGGCTTTGCCGTCAATGCCTGAGGACCTTTTGTTATTACTTGCGAAGAGAATCAAGAAAATGCCTGTTAGGAAAACTACATTTGTGTCCGAGCTTTTAAAAACAGACCAGTAACAGCGTTGCCCGGCGAAGACATGCAAAGAGCGCAAAACAAATAGTCGATTACCTCTCTCATGTGTGCTTTCTAACATGCACACATTTGCATTAACACAAAGGCGAAAATGTGTTTAAAAGCCCTTTGTTCAAAGAAATAGTATGACTACTAGCAAGAAATTCACCTTTGACTTTTAAAACAGATGAAAACTTCTGATTTCTTATCTTTCGCTCTAATAATAAGCAGTGATGAATCACAAAGTAAAGCACATTTTGACCTGCAAAGCTTAGGAGAAAATAAGACTGATTACAGTGCTAAAAACAGAATATTTTCCACAGATGAAAACTTCACACATTTGTTTACATTGCTTTTTGATACCCTCCTGATAAAGTACTGCTGTGCAAAGCAATGCTAGTTCGCTACCAATTGTTTATAACTTTCATGTTATGCTACTGCTGCTTGTTATCAGTTATTACTGGTAGCCTAACTACTGAAAGAAGGAAAGAGTCTGCAAGAATATTTGATCTACTAATATATTCTTTCTCACCTGCCTATTACCTGTCACGGTGTAGCTTATGTTCGGGTTCGTAAGCTAGTAATAACTACAATTGGAACAATGGTCTTTATTGATGACAAAAACCTGATTAATAGAAGTGGAACGAAAATTATTTGTTGACAAATAACGGCACTAAAGTTTGTCAACATATATTGTACGTGTGCTAGTCCATTAAATAACTTACAAATATAAAGTGATATAACTCATTGATAGAGCCAATGTCCATTTCACAGAAGTACAGCACAACACTTGCAATGAATTGGTAACTTCACTATAAAGTGGAAATTCCTCCCCAGGGAGAAATTCCTCCCCGGTTAGGAACCACTGGCATAGATCTTTTGAAACGTTTCACTAGTTGTGTGTCTACATGGTTGTGAAATCGCATGCGCACGAAAACAAACATTTGCTAAATGTAAAATTTTCTTACAGAGATACTTCTGGTGACTAACTTCACGAACTTGTGTAAACACATTGATGAAGGAAACAAACATTAAATATGAGGCAACAACTCTATCAATTTGAGATATTGCCATTCATCTAGAAGAGCCACGCAAAATATGTCGGCGAGCCGCAATTCGCCCACTATTGGTTTGAACCTACGTAACGTACCGCCATCACCAGTCACTGTCTCGCTGCATTACATGCCACGATGTCTGTATTCAATGGTTACATGCAGCAAAACGCCTACAATCGTGACTTGAACTGCATCTTCAAAGATTTGTTGCTATGTTATTGATATGCAACAAAGGCCAATAGTAGAATTCGCTCCCGAGTTTCGCAACCTGCCTCTGCAGGCAAAGAAGCAGCGGATTTAGTGAACTGCAAGCTCATAATTGCATGTTATCAAAACAGTGAACCCGACTCTTGTGCATTGTGAGTGTCATGTCGGCAAACAAGCTGTCATTGCAAAAATTAACCCAACCAATCAGAATTAAACTGCTGATTTCACGTTTTCCAGAAATTTTTGCTTCTTGTACCCAATTTCCGGGAGAAAATGCCCGTTTTGCCCCCCTGCGGACGCCCGTGCGCAGCAGCACTTAGCTGAAAACCGCACTACAAAAGTGTAAAAAACTGGTGAGATTTTAGTGTTACTATTGCATTACATCCACAATCCATTTAACAACCTATTTTACATAGATTACGCGCACAGTATCCGGCCCTCCAGTGGCCAGGCAGTCACGAATTCGGCCCTCGGGTCAAAAAGTTTGCCCACCCCTGGATAAAACTATTCACACGGCACATTGGTCACACTCACAGCAGTGGATACTTCAAACTTGTGGATGCATTGCTATAGATTAACTCGGGCTTCTTTTCACACAGTACAAAACGTCGTGACTTTCCGCTATCAGCAGTCACTGTATCGCTGCATTTCCTGCCAAGATGTCTGCGTTCAACAGCAACTTGCGACAAAACGCCTACTATCGTAACTTGAAGGTTGAAGTAAGCCTTTCAATATGTGCTGCAACGCTATTTTTGCGCAATAAAGAACAATAGCAGAAGAATCGGCTCCCACGTTCGCCAACACAAGGGAGCGGATACGAGTGAACTGTAAGCTCCTACTGCATTACGCCAGACCAGTTCTTGTATTGTGTGAGTGTCATACCGGCAAATAAACTGTCATTGCACGAATTAAATTAAATAACCGGAATTGAGCTGCTGAGTTCATGTTTTCTAGAAAATTTTGGTTCTTAGTCCCAATTTCCAAGGGGAGGGCAAATGCCCGTTTTGCCCCCCCTTCGGACGCCCATGCAAACGCACCCCCTAAGGTTTTGGTTTGATGAAAATCCGGGAAAAAACAGGGAAATCTGGGCAAAATCTGTGAAAACCTTTGCAAAATCCCTGAAAATCTGGGTGAACTCTTTGAAAATACGAGCAAAAATGGTGCCCAACGCAGCACCGGATTTAGGGGGGGCCAAGGGGCCCGAGCCCAGGCCTCCCCACCAAAGAGGGCCCCCCACCGTATGCATGTGTTTAGCCATATTTTCGACATGTGCGTTCCACTAGTCATTTTTAGCAAGGAAAGTTTGTTTGTAGACGCTATATCGGTCGGCCAGACAGCAGTATTTTACTTGAATATTATTTGATATGTGACGAAACAACTATTACACTTATGGGTTTCCTGAAAGTAGACCAGGTATCTGAATCTAGTGAATGCAAGGCCAAGGTAGAACGCATTCGTTTACGTCATTACTCATTTCTGCTAGATTTTGCGTCTGCCTTACTCAGTTTTGCACAGGTCGCATGTGAGTAGCATTGCTAGTAGGGCTAGCATACGCCCTCTTTTTGGAGTACATGTACACGTTTTTCAAGAGTTTTTCAAGAGAAATGAAATATTCTCCGAGGACATTCAAAAATGTCTTCCTCTTTGCATTTCTTGTTTTACATAGCTATGAGTATTAGTGGCGTAACTAAAGGTTTGAACCTGGCTGGAAAATTTATCTAAGAGGGGCCCACTAGCCAACACTCATGAAAAAAAATTGAGAAATGATGGGGAATTTGCTCGTGGATGGCTATACTAAACCCTAAATTTCCGGAAAATAATCCGAAAAAACAAAAAACAACAACTTAAACTGAAATAGAAATGGGGTCCGGTTTTCACATATAGCTTGCCCGGGTGGAATTCGCCCCTCTGCCTTCGTCCGTTACGTAAGCTGTTCATACTAAATTTTTTGGCTATATTCCTCACTTTGCAAACAACTGAATGGGAAAATGATGAACCATGTGTTTAGTATCTGTTTGATATAAACGTTTCTACTGATGGAGCTGAAGTCANCTGTTTGAGTTCTTGCAAAAAGAGCTGCTAAGAGCATTGACNAAATGCATTTTGTTATAAAATGATGGAACATGAAAGGTGNGCAAAATATTTTGCNACTTGCAATACCATTGAATGCTTCAGCGAACTGACAAAGATTGCATAGTTTTACTTAAAGCGTTATGACTCTTTACCCTAATCTGGAACGCTTTTTTCATTGATGCAGCCACAAACTTAAAAGAAAGGGAAATATTTCTGGTTGAACCAGTTTTTAGTCTATAGCTGGTGTGCAATTTAAAACATCTTTCATGCAAGCAGTTTCATACCATTGTTCAAGGCGATTCTACATTTTAAAGAAATTTGAGGAAATTGCAAAATACTCCTGGGTTAAACAGGACAAGTAAATATGAATTTGGTTGTATGTTTTGACTGAAAAATCGTCCACACTGGACGTCTTATTTCAATGCTTAAAACTTTCCAATAGGCCTATTTGGTGTTTGACTTATTAATATTACACAATACACACAGGCAAGTGACAGTCGTAAGTTGTCCTCCGTTTTGCAATGAAAATATGGCAGCCCTATTGAGCTCATTAATGAATAAACATGAACAGAAGAAAGGCGGATCGTCACCTTACAAGTGTAGAGCTTATCCAAGTGGTTCTAAAAAACGTGAAAAGCAAAGGAGACAAAAATGAGAGAGGAAGAAGTTGCAGGTATGTCAAGAAACATTGAAGTTACTATTTTACCGTGGCAGTGAACTCCACCAGCGGAGACATTTCTGCGGAACCTGTAAGAAGACAGAAAATCGAAGAACATGTTGGTATAGACTTAGATCTACGTAAAGATGAGAATAGACTTAGTTTAACCAGTGGTGCAGTTGCAGAAGAACGTCAAGAAGTATCATCGAAAAACACGATAGATGATATGGCTGACGCTATCACTGGAGGCAACGATATCGGTTTCTGGTCAGCCAATATACCGGAAAAAATGCAGGAATTTGGTTGAAAATTAAACAGGTCCTCTTTGACATGGTGATGAAAAGTTATTTTTAAACCATGAGGTTCCACAACACAGAAAAGACAGAAACTCGTCACCAAACTGCACCACAAGCAGGCCCGTAACCAGGGCCGCAGAGAGGGAGAAGCCCCCCTAGAAAATTTTTCGCCCCCCCCCTGGAGAAATGTGTTGGACGTAGTTAAAAATTATTGGACATAGTTTAAAAAATGTGGTCCCCTCTCAGAAAACTCTTCGCCCCTCCTGGTGTCCCAAGCTGGCTACAGGCCTGACCACAAGTCTTATTCATCGCCAGAAACACAACGACGGATTAGTTGACTGAAGCTGGCTTTGTTTTTCTCCTTCACAAACTTGTATTTATTGTTTCACTTGTAGACTGATGTGGGCAGATAAGACTAAATGTGAGCATTTCCCTACTAGAAAAGGAATCTGCGACTGAAAGCACACACTTGAGCGCCTGACGAGCCACGACCATTCAATGACACATACAAATGCCACGATTACGTTTAATCGCAGATGTGCTTAATCACTATGAACAATTGATACAGAGCTAGTCAGTCTGGTCAATCAATGCGAACAATATTGGAAATCACTTCTGCCTGTAACGTTTGTTTTTTGCCGTAAAATTTATTGTTGAGCCAGGACTGGCGTTTAGAGATGATGAAAACGTTGGATCGCCCGGAAACTTTTTCCAAAAACATTTTCAAAACTTTTTTCAAACAACATTTCAAAAAAAGTAGATGCGATGCTACTGATGACCGGTTTTGCAACAGTTTCACAAATTGCTAATCATTGTCAAATATCATGTTGCAACATAAAGTTTTGCTACAGTTGAGTTAACAAATCTGACGTCAGAAGTTTATGTCATAAACATCAATGATCCGTGGAAATACTAGTGACTTCATCGATCATCCCTTACCTAAAGATTCTGTATCCGCACATGGGGCCTCCCACCACGCCTGGGCCCCAGGCCCCCCAACATGTAAATCCGGCGCTGGCCCAACGTCATTTGATTTGAAATAAAATGGCGCCCAACGTGTTTTGGTTTGAAAAAATGGCACCTAATATGGTCTTAGATTTTGTAAAAATGACTCTGACTCGAGCCTCGAGTCATTAACTATGAGTCGAGTCCTACTGTGAAAAACGTGACTCGAACAGAGTCACCATTTTTCTCAACGTGACTCGAGTGGAGTCCGAGTCACCAAAAATCGTGATTCGAGTCATTGACTGGAGTCACGCTGTCACTGCTGAACATACTAAAGCCTTGTAAAGCTCAACTGCTAACCAACCTGTGCTTGCTATGCCAGTGGTTGTGTGGTGTTGGCTTGGTTAGCAGTTGAGCTTTGCAAGATTTTTGTACGTTCAGCAGCAAAAAGCTAAATTTTGTGCTCTTGTTTCGTGTTCCTAATAGCAGTCCGTGCGTCCTTTTTCAACTCTTGTTCAATTTCAACATTTTGCTAGTAAGTTTTCTTACTGCTTGCAAAACTAAAGATGTTCCCTGCGAATTAAAACACTATAATAGTGGACTTCAAGGTAGACTTAGCAATATTTATAACATCAGATGCAATAGAATGAGAAATCACTGATGTTTAACAATTATATCTGTAGAAAAGGTGCGGAATCAATGAAAGTCATACAAATTCATCTAACTTTGATGACATGAAACACAATAGAGTAGGCTTCGAGGCTTGTACTTTATAACAATAGATAAAATGCATGCTAATGTTTCAAATACAAACACGATGTACAATTTTGATGGATTTGAGAAACTCGACTTTTCCAGAAACTTTACAGAATAAATGTAACAAACTACAGTCCCGAACCAGAACTGACAGTTACGAAGAAATTCGAAACAAAATTATCAAGTCCAAATCGAATCCAAATCCTGTTAAACAGAATTTATAAAATCCAATCCAATTCCATCTTAAAGTTGAAAATCAGCCGAATTAAGGTCGAAATCCAAATCCATGTTCATCTTTGACAACTAGCTGCCAGAGAATCTCTGTCAGAGATGAATATGGATTTGGACTTAAATCCAGCGGATTTTCTGCTTTGTAATGGAGTTTATAAATTCTGCTTTAATGGATTTGGACTTGATAATCTTGTTTTGAACTTTTTCGCAACTTTCAGTTCTGTTTCGGAACTGTAGATCAGAGATGAGCGGACTGTCATATTTTGCAATCCAGAACCAGTCCTGATTTTTTGAAGTCAGTCCAAGTCAAAACACAGTCCAAAAGATTTTTCAAACGTAAAGTCTAAGTTCAAATCAAGTCAAAAATTTTTTTAAATGCAGCCTTTTCACAACAAAAATGCCTCGTTTCTTTTCTATTAACTCAGTGCAAATCCGGTCCTGATCCTAAATTTTAAAGAGATTTATTGACCGGATCCAATCCAAATTCAACAAAATTTGCCATAGTCCGAATCCAGTCCAATCCAATTCCAGTCCAATGCTCATCTCTGCTCAGAGGTGTGCATGNNCTGGATTTTGGNTTTTTTGGACCCGGAATCTGGCTGTGTCCGGCAGGTTCCCGATTCAGATTTTCTTGACAAGAACCGGATCCGGACTGGATTTGGATTTTGGAATTTGCTGATGAAGAATGGTTTGTGAGACTGAGCTATGCCTGCAATTGCTAATTACGTATATGCTAACCTGCCATACTTGCTATAGTTTTGCAAGTCTTCCGGAGTGCTCCACGCAATGACAGAAAAGTACACTACGCAGATGCAATGCATGAGTGATTTACGCACAGGTTATTTTCATGGCTGCGTGATATGGACCTAGGTCAACTCAGCCGCCAGTAGCTCTAGTCGCCAGTCGGCTCCAATACGGATGTCGGCGAAACACAAACGCGTTACGAGAGCGTGGCCACATTGAACTGATTGAACCAATATTAGCGATCATTGCCGTGGGAAAATAATTAATATTTCAACCGAAATGGGTAATTTACATGTCCAAAAATCTATTTTGCTTGATTAAAACTTG
>JGI24159J19872_10014238_pt1 | contig 10293 bp, 9 predicted proteins | sample Ectturendosymbi4_FD_19872 | JGI IMG/M metagenome (IMG submission 19872) | reverse complement strand
GCGCATAACTAAACAATTATTCTTAGTTTTATATGGATACCTTTTTCCGGAAAAAGTCAGCGTTTTTGAAAATTTGAGAAAGGCGCTGGAGTCTTCCATCCTCTGCTTGACTACCCACGACACATAGCACACCGGTACAATCACAAATCTTATGTGATCAGACTGAAAACAGACAANTGGNAATATGCTGCCCAGTTAATCGCTGAAAATTAACAAAAGTTGTTTTTTAAACATACAATAACACAAAAATATTGCCCCCTAAAAATGTGTTGTGCCCCCACAAATCTTAAAATCTGGCTACGGTCCTGGTGTATCACACATGCTTTTAAAGAAATTGAACGATGACAACTGGTGTCAGTGTATTTTTAAAGGTTTTTGGAGAGACCGAAGCGGTCTCCATCAAAATTTTCCAACAGTTTCCCAAAAAACAGCAGAAACTCGCTTTACTAGCTCAGTCACAATACGCTAAACTAAAACACATCTTGTTTTACGACCACCTCGGTATTTAGATAAAATAGTTGCGGTCTCTCAAAATGTCTTAGCAGTCACCGAGGTTAAATCTTAAAAAATGTCTGGTAGTTTTGCAATCTAACCTCTTGTACGAAAATCATTATATCTTACCTCGTGATCCAGTTAAATTGACGGTTGTCAGTTTCGAAAAAATTCAGGATTTGTAGCTGAACTATTTAATTTGTGGAAAGCAACACTAAGAAAACTTAAACAGCGATTTGATTGTCGATCAGAGTTTTAAAACTATGTGGGTTCCACAACTTAGATTATGGGTTTTCTAATTTATCAGAAATCTCGCTGTTTCGAATGGCGGAATTTGAGATACTCATAAATCTGAAAAACGTAACTAGATGAGAAATAGGCGGAGCGACAGTTTTATGGCGTGCTTTGCACGAGGAGAAACAGAAATACAAGCTTTGTAGTCATCACTCTCTTAGAGTGGTGACATGAGGTTTGATTCAGGGAGTAGGCACAAGTAGCCTACTAGTTGGAGTCAGAGTTACATTTTCAAAACTTTGTTGATGCAAAGTCGCAGTTGTTTTCGTTCGGACTCATATTTCTGCTGAAAAGAATTCGCACACGAGGCAGAAGGCAATTACCTTGGTCAAACAGGAATCTGCAAATTCCGCCATCATAAGACGGCAGCACATTCACGAAAACACTCTCAAGGCATGCAACACAGTAAAACAAATTCTTATTTTGAAACTTGAATAAAACCTAAATCGATTGATTTTAGAACTGATGCAAGGTAATTTTTTTTGAAGCACTGCTATACGCTCCAAACACCACACTGAAATATCTTTGCTTTGAAATGCTGACCGTTTGACTGTGCAGAGAGTAGTCGGTAGCAAGTTTAACATGCATCTTTCCTCGAGCGGAAGATGTCTTACATACACCTAAAACAAAAAGCCATAAGTCCATTTTGATGAAAGGTACTGCAATGATTAAGTTGTGATACAAGCCTGGAAGGGCAAGTATTCCCAGAGCCACCGACTAGGGTCTATCGAGCTGATTCCCGTCACGTAGAAATCAACTGAAGTGTCCGCGGGACGTGTTTCTATTTCCAAATGAAAAAAACTACTAGTTTCACAAAGTAGGTTTTCTAGAAATCTGCTTTGGCGTCAGACACGTACTCAGTTGGTAGGTAATTGTCATGAAAGCATGCGAAAGTCATGCCGCTGTTAATGATCTGCCTCCTTCCTGTTGGACGAATATGCAGGGAGGCGGAGCCGGAGCAGTGCTTTTTGCTTGGAGCCAGAGCTGGACCCGGAGCTTAAATTAAAAATCAGGAGCCGGAGCCCGAACTCAGTTTAAAATTCAGGACCGGCGCCGGAACATGGCGATTTGAGAGGTGGCTCCGGCTCCGGGTCCCTCCCTAGATACTAACGGTTTTGCCAAATAGACTTACGTTTGATCCTTATAGCACACTAAACGTGATTGTTACGAGTTACGACACCAGACTGCAAAAATGGATCTGCAAACCTTTGATCTTTCTTTGTTTAATAANCGTAAGCCTGTGACATCTTAGCTGGCAGGAGTGGTGTTTCTTGTTGAACAATGGTTCTCGAACACTGTTCTAACGAGGGTTGCGGAGTCGAGGCCGGAGTCGTAGTCGGAGTCGTAATGAGTCGGTGGGTTTTGGGTGGAGTCGGAGTCTGAATCGGAGTCGGAGTCGGATTCCTAACAACACTAGGAGTCGGATTTTTTGTCCGACTCCCACTCCGAATGTGCAATTGGATCATTTTTTACATCACACTCTTAAATTGGAAATTCCTGTTGAAATGGTACAATTTCTATTGAAACTTTTGTTGAAACAGAGATTTCTTGCCGTGCACCACGATTTCCATTGATTTTAACAGCCAAATTTCATTCTTTTTATGTAGCAGTCGGGGTTGGGAGTCGGAGTCGGAAATTTTGGAACGGCCGGAGTGGAAGTTGGAAATTTTGGAAGGGTCGGAGTTGGAGCTGGAGTCGGATATTTTACCTCCGACTCCGCAACCCTGGTTCTAACAGCCGCATGCAGCTGCTACGCATCTTTGTGCGGCTTTTAGCAATCTTTCTGTAACAGATTCTATTTGAATAAGAGCTGATGATGTCTGATTCGTAGGCAAAATATATGCTCTGTGTAGCTTAGTTTCAGATTCTTTACTGGGAAAGGATTCCTTGCGATAAGACAGAGTCTTTCAGTAACACCTCTAATATTTTGTGTTACAGACTTCGTCAGTGCAATAAACCAAAACGTGTCCATTGACTTGTGGTCAGATTTTTTGTGCGGCTCTCTAACAAAATCGTATGTCTGGATTTGGCTCCCCTCAGCAAAATGATTGAGAACTGCTGTTGTAGTAGTACGAAAAAGGTTAACTACCACAACATCTTACTTTGTAGTCACAATGATAAAACCGGGCCTGTGGTAGTGTAGTGATCTAAAAAGAACTAAGCTATAATCTGTAGGTATATAATAAAATATCCATAGCTTGTGTAGCACTGTCTATAAAAAGAAATCCTTTCTCAGCAAAGAATCAGACACCAAGATCTTACAGTATATATTTCGCCTGCGAAGTAGACATCGTCAGACCTTATTCAAATAGACCTAGTTTGTGTAGCTGTGTAATCACGCTGTTAGCAGCGAGTATGATTAAGATATGATACCGTTGCAGATTCAAGCGTGAAATGCATGCCACGCCATTGTAAAATAAGAATTTTTATGAGAAACCATTAGGCTTACTAGCAAGGTTTACTAGATTACTGGTAAATTTCACTAGGAAACATTACGTTTATAAGCAGTAGTACAACATGAAAGTTATAAATAATTGGTAGCAATCTAGTATTGCTTTGCATAGCAGCACATTATCTAGAGGGTATAAAAATCAATGTAAACAAATGTGGACTTTTCTTGAAGTTTTCATCTGTGGAAAAAGATCTATGTTTTCAGCATGGTAACCAGTCTTATTTTCTCATAAGCTTTGCAGACAAGCTGTGCTTTACTTTGCGATTCATCGCTGCTTATTATGAGAGCAAAAGGTAAGAAATCAGACGTTTTCAGCTATTTTTAAAAAAATCGAAGGTGAAATTTCTTGCCAAAAGTCACACTACTTCTTCGAACAAAGAGCTTTTAAACACACCTTGGCATTTGTGTTAATGCAAATGTATGCTTTCTTGAAATAACGCATGAGAGGGGTAATCGACTATGTGTTTTGCGCTCTTCGCATGGTTTGCCTGGGCAGCGCTGTTAGCTGGAATTTCCAAGGCTGCAGCAGGCAAAATATGAAACGAGTGCAAAGCACCTGGTCAATTGGGACTGGTCTGTGTTTAAATGCTCGGACACAAATGTAGTTTTCCAAACATCCATTTTCTTGATTTTGGTTGTGAGAAATAACAAAAGGTCTTCAGGCATTGCAGGCAAAACCAGGGACTGTTATTCCAAAAATTGCTTATATTACCGTTATCTTGAATTACGTTTCTGCTAGTAACTATTCTCTGAATCGTCTGAACCTGTAATTGTTGTTTTTTCGCTGATCTACTCATGGTAAGAGCCCACCCTGTAAAAAAATTCCAGATTAAATTACTCAAAAGTTTTGGTATATTCTCTTAATTTTGTGTTGTTGGTTTAATTCATTTTCCATTCAACTTGAGGCACACCAAAACAATTAAAATATTAATGGGTGAAAATGAACAGATGCCGGAGCCGGAGTCACACTCACTCCGGAGCTGGAGTCACACTCATGAATAAAGAGAGCTCCGCAGCTGGAGCGGCAGCCATGTTCATGAAAAGAAGAAAGCCGGAGCCGGAGCTGTGTTATTTTTACGACAGCTCCACAGCCCTGCGAATATGCAACCTTGTTTGGTCATTGGTCATCACCAGAAGTACTGCAGTTTTCCCAGCCAAGCAAAATTCTTGTTTATGGTCGTGATTGCCGCCCAGATAAAATTTCTTATTTTAGGCTATGTGGAGGTCGATTGACGCACATCCTGTTGGACATGCATCTGAAGTGAGTTGCTCTGCCGGAGTGGTTACGCATATCGATTAACAACATCTTTGGTCTCATATGGTTTTGTGTCTTGTGAAAACAAACGTAAATTAAACGAAATCTCGAATTATATCGCAGACGTGAAGCAAGAACTTCGCACACCACCATTTCCTTGACTCAGTGTCAGTCAATCACATTTCACCGCATTGCTATTCTTACACATGACAACTTCCGCAGCGAGGTTATCTTTCATTGTTTCTTATGATGGTGACTTTCCGTTGCCTTCCTGTTGTTTTACTATCGTTTCATTATTTATTGTATCGCACGCAGCTTGCTCAGTTTCAGTCTCATGACTGCAACTGCGCACAGCTATCAACCACATGTAAAACTGAAGTAAAAAAGCATACCCTTCTAGACCATGCGCAATGTTATCATATTTTACTAAACAACCGTATGTTTCGCAACAGGGAAGGCGTTTAGCCGCTTGGTCCGATTGCTTCCAATCAGGTTCCGTGCCAAAGAGGGCCCGCCTTACGCCTACTAAACTACGCAACCTGGTACTTTGCATCGAATCTGCTTGTTTAGCGCCGGAGAGGAGACCGCAGTTTTTTGAAACGTGAGCTCCTTTCGCCAACGAAAATCAAAGTGAACTCAGTGGCGTGCAGAGGGGGGGCGAACGAGGGGACGGCCCCGGACATCCAAGACAGGAGGGCACCCAAAGAGTGAAATTACAAAAATGTAAATGCTGTGACTAGGCGATTTTTCCTATTGCAAGGCTACTAATACATGCTGCATGGATTTAACTTTTCGAAACTTGTTTTGTTGTCAACGCTAATTTTCACATATTCAAATGCCAGTAATTCTCAGCTTCTTCAATACCAGGGAACTACGCTCTAGGTGTGCGCCACGCACCCAATCAAACTGATGGTGATGTCCAGATCGTGCGATCAAGGGAAAATCACACAAAAAGATTGAAAGATAACCAGGTTTGCGAAAAATCCGAGTTTTTTTAAAAACCCCAACCTTCGTTTTTTTTAATCCAGGCGGTTTTGTTTTTTTTTGAAATAAAACAGGTTTTTTTTCTTCAAAAAAAAGCACAAAAACCCCATTCTCAATCGTTTTGATTGCATCATGCAATATAACCATTTTCAGAATTACATAATAGTAACTTGTTATACCTATTATGGCATTCAAATTCGGGGGTAAAGAAATGTACCTAATCTTTGTTTTCGCGAAGTGTTGTTGGTCAATTGACTCCAGAGTGGTAAGGTTTGGCAAGAAACAAGCAGAGAAAACCACTCCAAGCAGAGAAAACCACTCCCACACAAACTCTGCAGTTACACGTCAAGTTTGTATAGATGCTCTGCTAGTTCAGCATCTGTATAGTGTATTTTTTAAATATATGGTTTGGTACGGTCCAACATCAGAAACAGCTTGGATGCAGAGAAGGCAGAAAAATTGATTAAAATATACCGCTTTTACTGAGCTGAAGAAGAAAACCAATAGAATTTACTCAAACTGTTCGAATTATTCTTCTCTGTTTTTCAACCCTTCAAATTTCCTTGCTGTTCGTTCTGTTTCATTAAAGAATATATACAGTTAACTGTACAAGTGTGCTGCTCATTTTACTTTTTACTCAACAATACATTTTTCAAAAGAAAAGAAAATGAGATTTTTGGTGGGTTTTAGTGATTTTTTTATCATTTTTTTTAATAAAAACTCGGGTGGTCATTTTTGGTTAGGTCCAACTGCATCAATCCTGAAGATAAGTATGGACGTTTAACTGATTTTCCGAGTCTAATTTCAAAATTTTCCTATTTGAACGTGTCTGATTTAGCTGATTTTATGATGCATCACTAGTTTCCCGTTTTATTTTTTGTGCTAATACAGTCGCACATCTGTGCTTGCAACATGTGCTTCGTTTCGAGCTTCATCATTGATAGGCAGTTCAGGCGAATTGATCATAACGGCTCACACAAGCCCGTATCCAGGGGTGTAGTGGGGTGGGAACGCCGTTCCCACACTTTTTTGCACTAGTAACGTTATTGAAGATTTAGATTTTTCTTTTCAATTCCAACGTGTAGCGCCTGGAGCAGCATAAATGAATAAATGACAAGTTATCTCGTGTATAACACCCAACATGGTCGTGCAATTACTGTTTGCGACATCAACAATGGTATTTGCGTTCTCTCCGCTTTGTCTGATTGTATGCATTTATCGAACTCTGCTATCTTCGTTTCAAAGGAGCAATTAGTCTCGAAGTTTTCAAACCGTTGCGCACAGTGCTCTTACTTTCAGGGATTTTGTCCCTAGATTGGAACCTTTGAACCTTTTTAGGGATTTTCGGAAGTGAACTATTTTAGTTTATGTTTCAAATCATATTTGATTCTATTTGTAATATATCATGGCACTCCGATTTTATGCTGCACCACTACGGATTTAGGGATTTTTTGGTACTGTTCTAGAAATTTTTGGAGTTGCATTTGTGGGAGCCCTGATTGCGGAGTAGATTACAACTTGCCTGAGTGGATTGCGAGAACTAAAGGAGCTTTTTGCGTGTGAGGGAACGGCGTTCCCACACCTCGTTTTTAGCACCACACCCCTGCCCGTATCTGTTTTTCCCTTTAGTAATTGTACATATAACAGCCACATATTAAAAAACGAAAATTTTCTTGCGTATTTTATGGGCATTCTCAATTCTTGGGTAGTTTACAAGCTTCAAACTATCAACCCTGAGTGTCCGCCATCCCAACCGCATACCTTCTGATCGACTGCTGTTCGACGAGACATTCGCGCAGCCTTGTATTTTTGTGATCTGCGCCGACGTAGCATTGTGTGTGTTCTACTCTCCTGTTCTAACGTGTTGGCAGATATTTTGCAAGTATGAACTGCTCTGTTTTAGGAGACCGCTGCTAATTTATATTCACTACAGTGACACAATTTATAGTCTACAACAACGAGTAAAGAGAGTGCGTGTAGAATAATATGCACAGGGACGCCGGAGAATTGAGGCATAGTGGGGCCATTTCCCCCTCTGCCCTTTCAAAAGGGAGACAGCGGTGGCGGAGGTGTCTTTTCATAACAATATCATAGGTAATCTCATGGTTTGTCAAGATCAACTTGAAACAAATTTATACAGCTAATTGAGCACCCGGAAAATTCAGAATGAGTTTCTGTAATTTCGGTTATTTCTTTTTGCGGTCAACATTGTTGATGAACAGAAACACATAGTTTGTAACAATTTTTTTGTTTTTTTGCGCGTGGCTCCCGCGGTTCTTAAACAACATTTAAAATGGAAACGATTTTTGTGTACAAGACTATGATACACATTAACTTAAAATCCTGCAAGACAGTCGAGTGGGCTAAACAGAATGTACAGTAGATCTTCAGTTTCAAAGTGTTCGTTTTCAAGGCCACGCAAACAGAAACTATTTCCTCAACAGAACTATTGCCACACAACTAACAGTTTATGCGCACACGAAAACCGATGCTCCACAAAAGATGCGAAGTTTAGTTTAACAATTATTCACATGGTGACTTTTAAAAACAAACCCACGACATTTTTGATGATATGAAATTGATGTACAAACCAGCGAATACTACAATTTCGGCTCAAGCCATGCTTAGTGGGAAAAACGCAGGTTTGATATAATTTAACTTTTGCAAGCTTCAGAAGCAGATTATGCTAAAAATAGCTCCACAAAAACACGATTGTACAAATCGCTTTTCTTCAAAATTTTTTGCATTTGAGATTTCTATAGTGTCGTTTTATAAATATGTAGTGAAGTGCTAAATCGTCTGTCTGAGGAATTATTACAAGACAAAGCATCAATTGCAATTCCAGGCAGACAGATGCAGTGTGCACGCTTTGCCATAAACTGGCAAACCTGGCATTGCTTATTTAAAATGAATTTTAAAAGCTAAAGTTCGGCTCGTCGATAGCATTGAGGGTGAATACACTATTCATCTTTTGCAAGCATCGCACAATGTGTAGAAAATTTTATCTATGTCTTTGGATCTTGATGGTAGACGACTAACTTATCGCAAACATTTTTTCTACAAATGACTTTGGTTGAGCCGGAAAAGAAACGAAACCCCGAATTTCTAGTGACGGAAACCTGAAAAACAAAGCCAGAATGATGCAAAAGTTCCGTTCTGATCAACTTTCATAGACAAAATACAGTACCATAAAATGTGCAGTGAAAACATTCAAATTGACAAGATCTTGCTGTCCTATTTCGTTAACAACTTTAATTCAATTTACAGAGAAGGTTTGCCAAAGTAAAGCTTATTTTTTAAAAATTGGTGCATCAGTTAAACACTGTGGATTTGCCTGACAACAAGAAGAACGATTTTTGACAAATCTTTATCCATACGTTGCATAAATTCGCGTAGTTATGAACTTTTTTCACTACGTAATTGTCGTGGCATCTTTCAGAGTCAAAAATGTAGTACATGTATTGTAAAAGCAAATATTCAAAGGGGATATTAGTTGGTGCGAACAAGGTGGTCGTCTCTGGCCCCGTATTTCAGAGGTGCCGTAGCTCCCCCTTTGAGAGTTCGCACTGAGTTTTTGCATTGTTTTGTTGCAAAGACTGTCAACCATTCTACAGCCACATTTAATTAGCTCTGAAGCAAGTCAGAGCTTATTAAAATTTTTTTTCATAATAAAACAAAAATTATGTGCAAATATGACAAAGGGGCCTCTCAACAACTTCGATGTGCGTTGGTAGCTTTGGGGTCCCTTTCTGATAGTTTGTCTCGGCCCCATAAATTCTAATATCCACCACTGCCAATATCCGTATACTTTCGTCATGCAATCAAGATTTGATATTTTTTTATGACAAACACATTGCAGTCCTGTTCATGAGCGAAGAGTTCCACACTTTTTTGAAGCTGCTGTAGCGTGATTCTACTCCCTAGTTGGCGTTGGGATTGTTTTGGCAAGTTCGTGACAATAATAAGCAATGTTAGCTCTGAGCTGGGCAACTGCGTAATTGCGCATTGCCACCAGACCATTTGAACAGTGAAATCTCATTCTCGCGCCCTTGCAATACCCCAATTACATGTTAAGGTTCAGAAGTAAAGCTGGACAAAATGTATAAACTTTGGAAAAGCACGAAAACAAGAGGAGATATTTGAATTAAATGTGTATTTTGTTCATATTTTGATAGTTTTGTACTTATTCTAATAATTCACGAAGTTTGTAATTCATTTAGAACTCTGCTGACTCAGCTTTAAAATATCCGTGCTCACTAAAACAAACATTCGGTCAGTGCAGAAATTTCTTGGAGGAAACATTGATAAAAGGTAGTTGGTTCTGCTTGATGGCAACCACAGCACAGTTTATACTTACAACCTTATATTTAAAAAGAAGTGTGTACTTAAAGTCTTGCTGACAGCACCCCTCGCCGCTTTGGCCCAAGGTAGTAAAGTCCGTTAGATAACTACCGATATATCAGTAAGAGGACAAACAATGGCCCATCTATTTTCCTGTCCCCTGCTACCAACACCATGCACAAAAGTGGACCTTGCTGTTCTGTTTCCATATGTAAGATCGTGCGTGGAACACTGGTGCGCACGCATATCAGCTTGAAGTGACTCGAGAAGAAAAAGAAATAAAACAGCTTTGCATTATTTCATTATTTTGGCTGTACTTTATACTAAATCTTAAGGCAATTTTGTCAAAAGACACTTTCGATTTTTTATCAAAAATGTCTGTGTAGGGACTGAGGTTGTAGGTTATTGCAGAGGTCCCTACTGGTTGAAGGTCAACCTAGTTGTTGCAGGAGCACAGGTCGGTCTCCCAACTAAG
>JGI24159J19872_10014237_pt1 | contig 10294 bp, 8 predicted proteins | sample Ectturendosymbi4_FD_19872 | JGI IMG/M metagenome (IMG submission 19872) | reverse complement strand
AAAATTTACGTGCGTAACACCTCAAGGGGGGGCCCCCAAAAAGGGGGGGCCCGAGGCAAGTGCCTCGCTCGCCTCCCCTTAAACACACCACTGCCCGCACGGACCACATGGGTTGCCCGCGGGCTTGTTCTGACAATGGCATTGATATGATCAATGTCTTCCCATTGATGAATATCTTTAATTTTTATTGATAACATAATTGAAGACAAATTGAGCACAATTTTATTTCAGAAGTGTATGTATCAAACTGGTAGCACTTCGCATGAATCTATACCAGGAAGTAGCTCTCAGTTTCAACAAGGTCGGTGACCCCTGCTCCACTGTACTAGCGATTGTTGCGACTGCAGTGAGTTTGATCGCTTATCTTATTGGAGCAGCTCGTAATATGTCGAGCAAAAGAAGCAGTAGCCCATTATGGGAAAGGCATGACATCGTTGCTTCATTCAATACGGAAAATGGTACGAAAGTGGCAAAACTTGCAGGAGATTTCGACATCCCAACAACGACGTTGACTACAATTTTGAAAAATAAAGACAAGATAATTTGTACCTACGAGGCAGGACGTAGTAACGAAAGAGTTAGCGGCAATCCTTATTAAATAATACTTATAACCCGTGCCAATCTCTGGCATTGAACTAAAACGCCATCTTACGAATAATTTATTGTGACTCGGCTATAACGACGCTTTTGCTCCGATCCCATGAGGTTACGTTAGAGGAGCATTTTAATGTATTTAGATTAATAAAATTTAAGGCATGTATGTCTTGAAAAATATCAATATTTATCTCAATTTTACGCGTTTCTTTTCCAGCAACTAGTGGAAAATTCGGCAAAATGCATGAAACATCTTTTGAAGTCATCCTCTGGTTTTCAGTTAATCAAGAAACCTACAGCTTATGATGAAACAAGTCAGTATTTTGTTCTTGGAAGTCACTCCCCTGTCGTTATTTTCGCAGTGTGTTTATGTTAAAAATTTTTGACTAAACGTCAAGGCTTCTCTCGAATGGGAAACTGTGTACCAGAAAAAACACGAAGAGGCACTTGAGACGAAGCAGTGTTGCAATCGTTGCTCATTTGAACTCTAAAGACTGAAGATGTCATAGGCAGTGTAGCTAATATATGTGGTATTGCGCAACGTTTCGCTTTTGTTTCACAAAACCTTTTGCAAGCTTCAATAAGTTGATTGTGGCATTGATAGCGTCATTTTTGTCGTTTCTCTGACAAAAGTGATTAAAATCGAAAACAATTTACGTTTCCCAGGACATTAACACGCGCACAAGTTAAAGAGAAACAAGATATAAAAACGTTTACCCCGGGGATGCACCGAAATCGCGATTTTCATTTCTCGCCCGAACCGGCATTCTTTTTATGCCTCATATAATAGCCGCGGCTTTGTTTCAAATGAATCGATGTACTCCAAGCTTAAGTAGCAATAGATTTATTTTGCATAGTTTTGGGTTCCTCGTTTAAGAATCAGCGTGCAAAACATGTTGCACACAGCATTTTGATATCTGTGTGTAAGTCTCAACTATTATGAAGTTTCACCAGTTTGTTGAAATTAATCTTGCTATGTCACAATTTTTCTGCAAACCATTATGTTGTGGTTCCGAAAGCGATTTGATATCAGGAAAAATCTTAAAGAGTAAAACACAGTAAGAACAGTTTCAGAGTCTGCTGGACTTAAGCCGAGAAACTGAAAATAAATCTTTATTCGGATCGGAACGGAATTCCAATACATCCCTAGTTTACACCTTTCTTTGTTTCTTTGCTTTATTCTTACCCAGAGTGATGTTCTTTTAATAAAAAAAAGCATGTGACTAGAAGTAATCTTTGTATCTTTTTTTCACAGAAACGCGTAAAATTCTCATCATTGGTGGTCGAAATCGCGAAACCTCCTGTATTGCTTACGATGCTCAGACACAAGCCCGTTCCCAGTTGCCGGTGATTACTTTATAACTTTTTGTTTAGGAATTAATTTTCAGCTTTTCTACATTCTTAAAATCTTTAACGGCAACTCAAGGTACCGCTCTTAGCGAAACGAAAATCACTCTGCTTATTCTCACCTTGGTCTCGGTGTTTGTAAAATCACGGAACAGTGGTTTTGATGCATGTACATGAAAAAATTACACCTTTGATACATGTACATAAAAAAATTACACCTTTGTCATGAAAAAATCAAGCAACTTTTGGTGACCTTCAAAGATATTCGATAATGAAGGCGATATGTCTAGAACGGTATCGCATAGATTCAGAGTTCTGCTCAAACTAGATGTTTACGCCGGAGAAAAATGAACAAATTCTCTAGTATTTACGCAGAAAAGCAAATGAATTTTCCTCTCCTTTTCGCATTTTTATGCCGAGGCTTAACCGGTAAAATTTATAACAAAAGTTGTCAATGTGGCATGTGCTCAACTTTGCAAAAATGACAAAACATGCGCTCAACCAGACATGCATAACCAAGCATACGCTCAACCAAAGGGGTGGATCCAGCCAGTAAGTTTAGGGAGGGCTATTTCAGTAAAATGTGGTAGCCAGGTACCATTCGCGGGTTCACTACTGCAAGAGGGATGAAGTATACTCCACAGCATTGCTGTGACAAAACAATGGATGGCAAAATTGCCTTATATCGAATGCTGTTTTCCGAATTGTGCAAAAGCGTGGTGAATGAAGCTACTTTCGTAGGTTTTAGGGGGAGATCACCCTAATCGTCTCCCCTGGATCCGCACCTACTCAACCATGCACGCATAACCAAACATATGCTCAAACACGCACGCATAGCCAAACATGTGCTAAACTATGCATGCATAACTAATCGTATGCTCAATCAGGCATGCATAACTAAACGTATGCTCAACAATGCATTCATAATCAAACATATGCTGAAATATGGATGCATAACCAAATACATCCTCAACCATGCATGCATAATCAAACATGTGCTAAACAATGAATGCACTACCAAAAGTATGCTCAACCATGCATGCATAACTAAACATACGCTCAATCATGCATGCATAACAAGCAGGGCTGGATTTAACTGATTCGAGGCTATAGGATAATCCATTTGTAAGGCCCCCTCTCCAAATCTTACGAGGAAAAAATGGAAAAGCGTTAATGAATTTGCTCAAATCGAAAATGACGATATTGACACTCTAAATGTACGGTCAATAAAAAATTATAAATCATTACTAGAGTTCCCCACGATCACAGTGCTTTTACTACTTTCGACGCAAAAACGTTCAATGACACGTAATGGTTGAAATCGTACTTGTTGTCTGGCGGGAACAGGATAATTAATTTTTGCAGGCAAACCAACCGAAAACGTCAAGGTTAAATGTTTGGCAAAACACATGTCCTACGTTTTTCATAAGTTTACATTATTTTTTACTTATCTTTGCTCAAAAGCCAAAAACACAGAACATATGTGTGGCGCTATAAAGACGTTAAAGCACAATTTATGGACCATGTTGCGACGTGCTTACCACTGCCATAAAAATCTCGCACACACGAGCAAAACATGTCAAGTAAAACGACCCAAACGGTTGCAACTGCTAGGTTCACGTTTTGCGTGTTTGCTACTTCAGAGTCCTAAAAATCGAACGCAACGAAACCGTCGCGCGAAATGCTGTGAGGTTTTGAACCAGAATCATCGCCAGAAAGCTTTCAATAGGGGGCTTTACATTTGCGCAGGTGGACTTCACATTCTAAAAATTTGATAAAATCTCCACTGATTTGTAGTGTTTCGTATTTAAATTTTGGAGGGAATGAGCCTACCCACAGCCCCCCATGGCGACGGGACTGGTTTAAACTTCCCTTAAGCTGTCATTATTGAAATACTTACAAAAAGCTACAATCATCGAATCAAGTAAGGCTGAATAGAGACCAGTAAACAAGTAAAAAGGTTTTTCTTGGCCTTCATAAAAAATCATCTAGGAATTCATTACAATTTATTTGCCTAAGTTTGTCACTTTAATGCACCGAACTCTTATACTGGGCAACCTCTCCTAGAACATTGCCACCTTTTACTTCGTATTTAATTCTACTGAATCTTGAAAAAAACTTTCTCCTGGGCAGTTAGTGATCACCAAGCTAAGAAGTAAGGGTTCTCGTGGTTGGATAAACTAAAAACCACTAAGGCATCATCAGACCCAAACATGGTTGTGTCATTTTCGGCTGTTACCCCTTTCTTTGTCTCTTTGGGGTAGAGTTCTGTGGTTGATAGTTGGCAAAGTGACTTTTGTTTGCTATTCAAGCTCATTAAGATCTTCTCGCACTAGCTTAGCATGGGAGCTGTACAAATCTGCGCAGGTACTCAATAGCAATCTGGTTTCTGAATGGCTTCGAAAAAAATTAAAATGGATAAAAATCACATTTGAAAGTACTGAACGAGCTTTACGTAATAGAAACGCTAACAAAACTACAGTATTGCTCAGAATAAGCATTTATGTTTTATTGTAGGATAAAGCTGCTATAGTCCTACACATAGCTCTTATCTGCAGCACAACCTCAAGCTTCGATAAGGTTTATTTCAAACACGAACAGCCACAAGTTCTTTCGGCTGATTCACACGAAACAATCGGTACGATTCAGCAAACAGAGGAAGCAGCCAACGTGCTTTGAGTATATCGACTCAATCAGGGCTCCCATTGCTGTTTTTTTTCACCCAGATCTGGCTGTTGTCGAGTGCATCTGAGTGCCTAGGCTTAATTATGAAAAACCCCGTTAAATCTGTTTTTATAATATGAATTTGGGAATTAGCTACATTAAATCTAATAGATCTTCCTGCGATTATCAGGTGAAAAAAGTTCTCACATCGGTGAAACAAAACATGTTCAGTCAGTGTTAGACCCTCGTACCAGTACCAATATCAAATACTGAAGGTTGTTTGCGATCCTGTAAAGTCAGTCATGCAATTGGATGCACAGCAAAAGTAACATGAATAAGTAGCAAACGGTTACGTAAACAATTGGAAGATTTACAGTTGGGTGAGCTATGTAAAAGGTCATTGTCTTAGATTCCAATTGAAGGAATTGAATATTGATGAAACAATGTTTTAAGAATGATTGTTTAAACTTTTTGGCTACCCTATGCATGCAAAATGAAAAAACGATTTCCATTGCAGGTGTTGCAACCACTCCGTTGGCGTTGCGTTGAATGTGTGATTCACCACGAACGGGATGTGCGCGAAGAACAACACCCATATATATGTGGCGCGAACAAGCAATAAAAGAGTGAACGCGGCATGTGAACTCTATTGTTGCTTGCTGCCACAGTGCGAAGCTTTGCGCACTTGCCGCTCGGGCTTTTCCGATCGCAACACAGGAAAGATATATTGCCAGCTTATTTTAGATTCCGTTGCAGATCAAGATCTCACAAAGTATCCAAGTGCAATAGCAAATGTGATCCTACATTTTCCCCACCTTGTACCTGAAGAACAGCTGGAGGATATATCGATAGTTTAAACATGTCCTTGTCGAATAAATCTATCCCTGATTTCTGGTATTATCTGCGTAACATCAAAGACGGCGTGGATAACCCGGAGATCGGAATATTTTATGATTTAAGGACCAGATTTATGATTTTGCCAGTCTACTGCATCACTAGAAAGAACATTTTCATTTGCTGATCATATTAAAACAAGTACAAATTTGCTAAAACCGAAACTGTTTAGAAAAATTGTTATCAAAACAAGCATTGTCAAGAAGCAGCCATCAAAACGGATATTGGATACCTAAGCCTGGATTACAGAGAAATGTCATTAATAGAATATGTCACCAGCGTTGCATAAAATGTCTTGAGCAATTGGATCCAAATGTTACATGTTCACGTTGCGGACGAAAATTTGGAAGAGGAACTTTGAGTGAATCAGGATTGTAATCACTGTTTCACCTCAGATATTTTCATCCGTTGTCTTTTGCAAATTAAAATTTCCGTTTTTTTGGCAAATGAATGTCTTTTTCATCTACAATCTGAGTGTATTAGCAGTTACTGAATGGGAGCCCTGGACACAATAGTCGGCGACTCGGCATGCGGCTTGACCAACGGTCGCAATGAGATTCACACAAACTCGTTGAAAGACCTTGGCGTTATCAACACGGAATCTGATTAGGTGAATAAAACTAAATTTAATGAATAACTAAGACGTAAAATTTTGACGAATATTTATCGATTTGATCATATACTGGCAATTAAATCTATGCGTGCCACAGTTTACCGGAGTCCCCTTGGATCTTGAGGCCCTGCCCTAGGCTTAAGCCTATATAGCCTATAGTTAACAGCGACCCTGATAACAAGCTTTCTCTTAACTACAATAAGACTAATTTCATGTTTCTTAAATTCTCAAAAACACAATCCTACTTCATTTACAGTTATTATAAATAACCATAGCGTTTTCCCCAAAGATAACCTGAAATGCATAAGTGTCCTTCTTGACAATAAGTTAAGATGGAAACCTCATGTACAAAAGGTGAAAACTCAACTATCAAGAGCTTGTGGAGTTCGAAACTTAAACGTTACTTAAACGTTATCGAAACTTAAACGTTATACCACACCGCCTGTAGTGAAAGTTGTCTATAACTCATTACTCCACCCCTACCTCAATTACTCAATCCTCAATTGGGGACGTGCTTCAAATGCAACCATTCAGTCTCTCATTAAGCTCCAAAATAATAAGCTATATAATTAATGAGTCCAACTAACCCTAGGTCTCTAGGAGAACATTTCTATCACTTAAACATCGTATGCTTTCCCAAACTTTTTACTTTATCCGTAGGCAAATTCATGCACTCTTATTACAATAAACTGCTTCTAAATCATTTTGATGAATATTTTATTCCAGTCAGCTCAACTCATTCTCACTCCACAAGAATTGCAACCTCTAACAACATGTTTTTACCTAGAGTTAGTTCTTCCTCAGGAAAATATTCCCTTGCGTTTGTTGGCCCAAACGTTTGGTTTTCTATATGAAGTTTTCAACCACTTTTATCTGTAAATGGAAACTTAAGAAACACCTCTTACATGAAAAAGATACCCAAATATAAACTTTAGCAACATTTCATTTATCCTGAACAAAATACTGTGTATTGTAATATTCTGTAATTCTGTTTATTTTTTATTTATATTTGCTTTTTCGTATTTTTCTTCCCTGTGCACATCCCATTCCTTTCAGCACAAAAGTACACTCCTTAGTTTTATTCTGTTTTGCTTTGTATTTCTTTTGTACCTCAATAATTGGTTTTTGTCACATTTTTACTTTTTTTTAATTGTTATATTTTGCTTAAACATATTCTTAACCACACCAAATTCCTTCACTTAAATTTGACCCACTCATCTGTGTACACAGGCATGCGCTTTCACCTGCACATTTTCTTCTTCACCATGTTCTATGTTTGTTCGTTTTTCTTATTATGTTCATTTGATATCCAACTATAATTTTTCAACACTGTTCAAAAAGTTATTAACAGGGTTGTTTGACGAGATGACCGCCATTATCCTTCACCAATCCTATGTGACACAGCGCCCCTCGTTGTTTACACTGATTAGCTATGGTCTCATTTAATTTCACATAACACTATGGAAATTGATTTCAGGTAACATTACGTGCCCCCAGACCTTATTCAAATAGAATTTTAATTCGAAATCATTTCAAACTCGTGAAATTTTGAATCAACAATGCTTTGCTCCAGTGTCTTCAACAGCTGGTTGGTATTTTGACATATTTTTTGTGTCGGCCCTGTGTATACATCATCTGCCACACAGTTGCGATTTTTTCTTTTAATTTTCCTCACTAACGCAGGGACTTCAAGTAAAAAGATGTGCAGCTGCAGCTGTAGTTGCAAATTACTCTGTGTACGTTCTTGGGGGAGAAGAAAAGCTAGGTCTAAACGCTGGTTCTGCAAGCCTTGAAACACTTAAATTGCATGAAAATGATTCATGGAAGAAAAGTGTGGACATGTTGGAACGTCGAATAGTTCCTGCCGCAGCCTACTTGAATGGTATGTAAATGTTGCAAGTCATGCCTGCAATTAGTTGTTTGTTTGCAAGTTCTTGGATGCATTAACAGCAATCGAACAATACGTCTGTCTGAAGCCAGCTAACAGTGATGTAGCCGAGACCAACTTTGTTGAGAACATAAATACCGAGAATAGATTTAAAGTACAAGAGCGAAGACCCCTGAATTTTTCGGCTTCGCCAACATCAAAAAATCATCTGCATTTCCGAATTTCACATTCTTTGAATTTATCTTTTTCTCTTCCTTTATTTCTTTTCTGTTGCCAAAGAAAAGACCAACAGCAAACAAGTTAAACTGAGTGTGCTTTTCAAACACAAGTCTAAAGGGCACTTGAAATCTCGAGACCTTTACCCTTCAAGGACCCTGACGAAACGTTCAAGGTTGAGACTTGCAATCAAGTGACGCACCTCGAGACCGAGAGCAAGTCTCGGGGCTCCATCAATGCTACGTAGCTAGGTACCCTTCTTGGTTTGATTTGCAATGCAACACTTTGCCAGCTTTGCTGACCAATCGGCGTACGGGTTGTTAGGTTGAAGGGATGCCCTTCGCTCTCCAAACTCTGCCACTACTTTACCGATCTCTTACGCCGGCTTTTTTGTGCAAGAAGCATCTCTGTCGTCTGAAACTTGACAGAATGTTCGTAGTTTTTTCTGAAAAATAAAGTGAAAAGCAAGAAAAATTCACTCACGTTTTTTACGAACGAGAATATTGCTAAAGGTCATTGACACACCGTTTCCACAAGTCTGCCTGATTATTTTCTTTTTTCCTAAAAAGCAATTTTCCTTGTCTTGGATATTATTTAAACACTTCAGTGATTCGCCAGATATTAAAAAATTTTGCATCACTAGGGAGCGGCCGGCAAACGTATCAGATTCCCGTCACGTACCGCCCCTAGCTATACTGCACAAAATCATTATATCTTTATACCAAAATCAGTTGGTCTAATTCAGTGCTTCTCTAGGTGCTCAGGACCTACCGCTACCGCCACTTGTTCGTTGTTGCATGATCCGGTTTCTCAGCGTTTCGGAAAAATAAAGATCGTTAAAAAATTGAGCCAAACGTGAAACATCATTGAAGCATTGAAACATAGAAAGCAGTAGGTCAAAACCCATTACTTACTAACGCATAAACGTTCGAATATTGCGCAATTTCGGCGAGACGCATGCTGCTGTTTTTTAATTATCTCTGATTCAAGTTGCTGGCGATCAGCGTTGTGGATGGCAGCTGTCTGGGTAGTGGGCAAATCGGTCTCTCGCGCTCGAATGATTAATCTGAAAAGACTTAAAGCCCTCCACCAAATACTTGTGTTAAGTTATATAAATGCAGGTTTTCGTGAAGAAAGTTAGTTGAGTTAATGATAAATAACTTGTCAAAATCTGGTCAGTGCTCTTGATATAGACATCATTTCTTGTGCTCTCTTTTGTAGAACATCTGCACATTCCACCTGTAACGCTTTGTAATACACACTTCTGAAGATGTTGTAAGTAAACCACTGTGAAAACCAATGGGACGCTATTATTTGACTACAACCGAGGGGGCCGCATGGGCCCTAGCCCCCCATTATTTTTTCTGGGGGTCTGCCCCCCCGCTTTTAAACTTCGAATTTTGCCTAAATAAGTTTGAGTAACACAATTAGGATTGGGTCCATTGTTAAAGTAAATCGTTTAAACTTTAGCAGACTTTTGGCAACATCATTTGTAATACATTATTTGTAATTTGGCAGTGAAACTTGCAGGATTTCGTAAGTGTTTGGCAGAATAACATGCACAATCTGATCACCCTTCTCGGGTTTGCTTATCGCATTGGTGCTGTCGAACAGAGTAGCCAGATGGTGTAAGACTAGACCATTTTTTACAAAGATGGTGTAATTTTACATGCATGTTTGTAGGGAAAACGTCGTGCCACTCCATCGAAAAGGTCTTTTAATTTGATGTAATTCCAAGCGTTTTAACACCATTCTAAATAGTAAAATTTGGTGATACTTCTACGCAATATGAAATATGACACAAACCGGATGCCTAAAACCCACCAACACAAATCTTGAAACACTTAAATTTTCATGCAATTCAAGTGTTTCAAGGCTAACCGATCTTTCCACAACAACTTAGCAGAATAAACTCCTAAGTCTACTGCGACGTAACAAAAAAACATTCCAGTGGGTTATGTGATGTGTAGTACAGTCAGGTCTCGAGTATTTCATTTAGTCTGTGTAGTACAGTCAGGTCTCGAGTATTTCATTTAGTCATGTTTAACATACAGTCTGCATATTTGCTGTTGACAGTT
>JGI24159J19872_10014236_pt1 | contig 10294 bp, 9 predicted proteins | sample Ectturendosymbi4_FD_19872 | JGI IMG/M metagenome (IMG submission 19872) | reverse complement strand
ATCACTATGTAATCAACTAGTGATCTTTGATGTTATTGTATTTCCTCTTGCTGCTTCGTGTTATTTCGTGATTTGAGTCACAAAAATGCATGATTAAACCAAACCATACCATACCATGGTTGTTTTTCTCGATGCTGTCCGTGGCATGTGGCTGTTGTCCATTACACTTTCCGATTGTTAACAAGCGACCGTTAACGTCAAATTTGAATCATGCTGATCGAATAACCGCCTGGATTGTTGAAAAAACAACCACGATATTTCAAATGTTGGTAATGATTGCTAACTTTGCGATACTGAACCATCATTTCCGGGAGACGGCCCAGAAAACGCATCGAAGTTACAGTAAACTTCAGTAATTTCGGATTCCATTTGACCGACGACGTTATCCGGATTAGGCGAAGATTCCGAACACATTTATTTCTATCCCGACATCGTCTAGACTTGAAGTAGTAGGATATTGGTAAAAATAACCAAATAGCTACAGAATTGCGCAGAAAAAAAAACGAATTCATTGATGTGTTTACACTGAAATATCAAACGTGGTAATCGTGATATCCAGTCGGTCATGAACAGTCCGAGATTGTGTAGAAATTTCTGAAACAGGTTGAGAAAAAAGTTATAAGACGCCACAGAGCATCGATCGATAAAAAAACAACTAATTTATGCTGTGTACATTTCCATTTTTGGGGGATCCCAAAGCAGTGTTTGGGGTTCAAAGCCACATGAAGGTGCACGTAGCGACAGGACTTGTATTGACACACAGCGAAAATCCTGGTTGCGAGATGTAAAAACGGCCACTTTTATCTGGAACAAGCAAAGAGCTGATTAAATAATCCGGATAATGGACTTAAGCTGCAAAGGAAATTCCTTCCATGAGATTCCGATTGGTCTGAGAATTATGTTGCATTTGCACTGGTCTCATGACCCATGCGTCCACCCTGTTTGCTTTAGATGACGTCAACCGTGCTCTCTGGAGCAAGAGCGCCACCTACCACGACCTGATGAGGAAAGCCGACCTGCGCAACATGAAACAGCCTGACCTGAGCTACTACGGGTCGCAAGGCATGCCGCGAGAAGACGACGAAGGATTTAAGCTGCCGGAAATCTCAGGGCGCTCTCCCGTTTTGGACGAGGATGCGGTTAGTTGGTCTGTGACGAGTGACTTATGCGTAGGTTGATAGGCTGTGGCGACATGCCGAGCCTGCTTCCCGCGTCGACGTTTGGGCTTCGGTGTTTTGCATTCGTAAGTGCTTTTTGCCGACGTTACTTTTGATAACGTGCAGTAACCACGGCGTTCCTGTAAAGATGTAGATGCTGCGCCTTCTTTGCCTAATGTTGCTTGTTCTCTGTTTACTGATATGTTGCTTCGGCCCTGCGTTGCTTGCGCATTCTGGCCGGTGGGATTTAAGTGCGTCTGCGTAAATTATTAAATAAACCGATTCCAACCGGACTTGTGTCAGATCACATCTATCATTCTCTTCGCGAAACGCACAATCTGACATAAAATTCAAATAACTTCTTATTGCAGCTGATGTCTATAGAGCCTCCTCTCTGCCGGCACGAGAAACCATGCAAGATAGCCAGGGTCAGGAAGTCCGGGCCGAACACGGGCAAGTTCTTCTTCGCCTGCGCCGGCAAAGCGAAGCGAAGATGCAGGGTGAGTCACGCGTGGTTATTGTTACTGCAGCGCCAGATGAACTTCGATGCGTGCGTTTCCCTTTTCTGCTGCTTTTGTGAGGTTGTCATCTTGAAATGTCGAGTCACTATGCCATCCGCCAAGACAAGTTGGGTTCTTGGGGGACATGCTGTGCTCCTTGATCAGATTAAGCAGCTCGTATCGACGGCATGTTAAAACTGCCTTATGAGCGGTTTTGCTTACAACTCATGCACCATCTGAGCGAAAAACGTTAAAGAGGTCGTTGCCGAAGCGATAATTCGTTGCATTACCAGATCTACACATACGTTGATTATGTCATTTCCTGTCATGTTTGTTGTAGGTTTTCTGTGTCATTTTTCGTCAGTTTCATTGAACACTCGCTGGTGCGTCAGATGCAGCTGTCGCAGAGTTTGTGTGCATTTTGTGAAACGCATTCATTTGTTTGTTGCAATGACGGAAGCGAACGGTTTGTAACTTAGCTGCTGTGCAGCTGCTGACTTAACCTTTTCCGTTCAGTTTTTTCAGTGGGTCGACGAAACCGCCCTGACTCAGAATTTAACTCTGGAGCGCCCCTCTGCTGTTGCTCAGCGATTTAAAGTAAACAACGCGAGAGCGCTGACGAGCTACTTAAACAGAAACAAGATCAACTTGCATTTAGGATGCACGCTTGTAAGGTAAGTTGTCTACTGCAGAAAAATGCATGAAGTGTTGGCTTTCATACTATTTAGTCGAAAAATTAAAGAACCGAAGAGATGTATGACTTTGTCAGCTTTTTTCTCAGTCACGTTTGTATGTTTGTGAAATCGTTGAACTGTCAGCATGTTCTTTCTCACCAAGTTGGTTTAGATCAGGGGCTCTCAAACTTTCATGAGCCGTGGCCCCGTTCTAAGTTTAACTGACGAATACTTAATATATCGTGACACTTGGGTTATGCAATATCACGGCAAAACTACCTTGTGAAGGCCTCTGCTCGTGGCCCCCAGAAAACCGCTCCGTGGCTCCCAAGAGGGGCTGAGGACCCCGTTCGAGAAACCCTGGTTTAGATCGTTATGGCGCCTCACTTAACCACAGGTGTAGAAAAGGAAATTTTTTGGGGGTGCAAATGATATTTTGTCTAAATTTCTCTAAATTTGCCCAAAAAACTTTTATGCGACAAACTTTCTCCCTACAAATTTTCTGTAGCTCTTGGTACTTTATATTTTCCTCTACCAAGTTGCCACAGACTCCAAAATAGAAAATGTTGGTACTTGAAATTTGATTCTTAATAACCCAGCTGAAAAATCACGCCAGGCAGTGCAAGAACATTGTCAGAAGTCAGCTGGCTCAGTACTCTTGAGCATCTGCCTCACAGATCTGAGGTTCGGCGTCCCGTTCACATTCCAGTTGTTGCTGTCAGCAAGGAACCTCACACCTAGTTGATGCAGGCCTAAAGCTGCTTCCTTCTCTGAAGATAGCATGTGTGGTATATGTGGCATGTATCACGTTATTTATATTGTAACTATCCCGTGAGTCACACAACATTGTCTGTTCAACTGCACATATATGCAACAAACAGTATTGCAAAATGTGTTCATGCAAATACCATACTTAAAATTAAAAACACAGCTTTTCTGTAGGCTACTTTGCTGGCGTGGACTCTTCTAATAGGGATTATGTTTCTAGCAGCGTACTCCATTACGTCAGTGTACAAATTATAGGCACGTAAACGAAATGCCTTCTTTTGCCCAAACATTCAAGTGAGTCACGTACTCGTCAACTCTAACAAACTAAAACACGAAATTGTTAGAAACAGTTTGTTGATTTTATATATAGTTAATGTATTTTCTACTGCATAGTAAACTTATATTTATACGCTCAATAAGAAAGAAGTGTAATTTCAGTAATATTGTTAAAAAATGTCGAAACTTCTTTGCCCATCTTTTTTGAGATTTTGCCCAAATTTTTGACGAATCAAAGGTTTTGGAGGCACGCTTTCACCCCTTCACCCCCAGCTCTTCCACCACTGCACTTAACCCTGAGGTTGTGGCATCGAAACCCACATGGTGCACTATCGGTTGATGACCCGTTTCAAAAACAAGCTAAGCATGTGGTTGTGGTGATTTTTCTTAGGTTTGGTTTATAGTAAAAAACGAAAAAACAGCGAAACAAAAAATGCTTTGACGAAAAATGACTGTTGTTTTGGAAATACTGTACTTAAATCTTTCAAGGAGGTGTGTTTTCCCAAGAAAAGGAAAAATTGTTTGCAATTAATTTCTTCCGGTTTTTAAGCACTACCAGCCAATGTAACGGTGTATAAAGACAGCGCAAAGGAGCACTCGCGTCTTCCATGGGAATGAGGTTTTCGAAAAAGGATAGCTGAGCATTTACCGAAGAATGCGAAAGTCAACAAAATAATGTTTTTAGAGATGTGGCTTCTTATTAAAGACTTGGGCATTGTGACGTAGGATCGCAATTAAGCATTTGAACGTGGACAGCAAGAAGGAAGTCCTGCCAGGAGGTTGTAGTTGCAGGCAATTTTCGGTTTATCACATTTTGTTCAATGTACTGGTTCATGCACTGTTTTAAAATCGAAATCGGTCACAAAAACTGTTTTGTCGATAAAAACGTTTTCGATCAAACTGTGTTCGCTCCCCCTTGTTTGAGCAAATCACGAAGAATCATGACGGTTACAGGGGCATTAACCTCGTGCTAAGTGCTTGCTGCATAACTTCACTTTTGTGGAGTTTGTTCGAATCAAGGTCAGATCGAAAGTTCTTCGCCAGCTGCGAAAATTTATAGGTTAATTGAAGTTCGTTGGCTTTCGATTGATTCTTCATTTCGAGTGTTCGTCTGACAAAATCCCGAGTATTGCTACAAAAAACGCGACGAGTGTTTGTTTTGATTCAAACAAATCCCATTCGAACCCTCTCGTGTTTAGTATGAAGGTGGGACATTTCTGAGAAACGCTTCATCGGAGTTGCAGCTGCCGGCAGTGCTTGCTGTGAAAGTAATCTGAAAGTAAATAAAAAAGCGGATATTTTCAGATGTTTTGGTTTAGCGCCCTAAGCCGAAAAGCGGAAGTAGCGAATTTGAATGATTACAAAACACGAAACACCGCTCTTATATTTTCTGAAACACGTCTTTACAGCTTATGTTTCACTTCAGGTAGCGCAGTGCAGGACGGAGCAAATACTTTCTCCAAGACTAACTTCGAGTAATTTCAAGTTCAAACTAACCAGGCACTTTACACATCACGTCTCACCGTGTAAAGTCTGATCACGTCTCTTGTGCTTCGTGCGCACCTGCGCGGAGATGTCTGGACGAATGTTCCGAACGAACCAAATAGACCAAAATCAACGCTGTGGTTCTGATGTTGTTTCTGATGATAGTGACACTCATTGTCAAAAGTAATCAACTTGTTATTGCTGATCGGGTCTAAACCAGAATCATAATCTTTTGCCAACGCTTATCTTGTTTTGATGGGTTAGCTACGTCAAGGCACGTGATTTGCAACACTTTCACGTCCAAAGTCTATTGAGTCTAATCGATGTATTTGTGATCCGCAGTCACTTTTTAGCACTGTTGATGGTACTTTGCCGAAAAAACACATTTGCCGGTCAGAATTCAAGGACAACACTCAAACCGAAAGCTTATCCAAGGTTCCCACGCGGTATTGAAAGTATTGAAAAAGCATTTATTTTCAAAATTGGATTTCAAGACCTTGAAGAAGTATTGAATTTGCCCAAAATGTACATTAGGTATTGAAAAAGTATGGAAATTCTAAATGGAAAAGAAATCTGAAGTATCTGAGCAGATTTTACTGAAGGCAAAGCACTTATGCAGAGTTATGCAATGTGTAAAATTGAGTTTCATGATTTAAAATTTTGATAAATGAAGAGAAGTAATGGTATTGAATTTTTTAAAATTAGTATTGAAACAGTATGGAATATTATTTAAAAAAATGTGTGGGAACCCTGCTTATCCTAAGTCTTCGCAAAAAGCAGTGACATAGAATGCAACTGTTCAAGCCCGACACAGCATCGACGGGAAAACATTAAGTAGTGCTTAAGATTCTCAATTTAAGAAAATGACTGAAAAATTGGGCCGTGCAGAATGCTTTCGGCTTGTAGTCCACTTTCTTGCAAATGCGCACACCCGATGAAGTCCAAACACGCAATTCAACCCACCTGTCCTAAGGTCAACATGAGAAGGAGACGTCTTTCCCGTCGCCGTCGGCGTAGACCACAACCACCATGCTCTCCGAACCCCCCACGTTTTTGCGGCGTGTGGATTTTCGGCGATTGCCTGGCTTGTGACGTCGCGGTTTCGCAACAATGGCGTGTTTTCTGGAGCTGGAAGCTGACAGGCTGCGCCACATCTTTTCTGCTAGAGCACGTCTGCTGTCGATCACTTTGGCCTTGGCATCAACATTTTCAGACGCTATAGTTGGTTTGGGGGCGATGTAGTCTTTTTCGCCGTGAGGGGGTTTACGCTGAGGGGTCGGACCCTTAAACGTGCCCGCCGTGCGGTCCTTGATACAGGAGATCGCGCCGTATTTTCCGTTTTCCGCCGTGACCTTGAACGTGTTGCCCATCTTGTCCGACCACTGAACGATCTGCTGCCCGCTTCCGTCCGACAGCGCCTTGATGATGCTGGGGTACAGGGGGGTTTGCGAGCGAATCCGCTCTAGCGAGGTCGGCGGCCTCATGGCGGCGTAGTCATCGTCATTCGGCGACTGCACTCGAAACCGGTCGGTTTGCACAGCAGCGGCGTGCTGGGGATTCCCAAGAGGGGGCAATTGTCGCCTCCTCGCCGACGTACCGAAATCTCTCACTTCCTGAAAACGACAAGAGCCCCCTCCCAGCGAGGGGTCGCTTTCCTGCAGCAAGCGTATCTCGGCCTGTTTCTTCAGCTTCATAATGCCCGGGATCGGCTTGCGGTAGGTCTTCTCCTTCGCGATGTTCTCGTCATCGCTGTGCTCCCCTCCGTAGCCGATCAGGTCGCCGGCCGTCATGTTCAGCACGGTGATCGCCCCGCGCAGCTTGCGCTTGTTGTTCTGCAGCGCACGGAGCTCGTCGATACGTTGCCTCAACGGCGTCCTTTCCAGGATGTTGTACGTTTCTTTGACGGCGATCGGCGATACGCGCTTGTGGGCGGTCAGCTTCAGCCGGTGCTTGAAGTCCGGGGCAGGGACGGTTGCCGGCTGTTGCTCCTGGACCGTCATCTTTGGGGGGGTTCGCGGCGGCGCCGGGGGAGCTGTTAATTCGAACCTGTCGTGCAATTCCTTTCGCGTGGTCGACACCGCGATGGCGTCGACACTGTCGTCGCTTTCCTTTGTTTCTTTTCCTGGGGTTTTTGACGTTTCCGGGGGTTTTCGGCGAGATCGCGACTTGGGCCTGTGCGGTGAGGGATCGCGCGCGTCCGGCGCCCTTTGTTCGGCGGCGCCGACTTTGTTGGAGACGATGGGCGGCAGAACGCGTTTCGGGCCCGGGCTGGTTTTGCTTTGCGGCGTCGGGTCCGGTCGCTCAGCGCACGCGCGACGCCGCTGCTGCAGGAATTCGACAATCGAATTACGTCGCGGCCTGAAGCTTTCGGTCGACGGAGGTTCAGCCGGCGTGGTCGGCTTCTCCTTCGTTTGACCAGAGCCGTGCTTTCCCGAGAAAAACTCGACGATTGAATTTCGCCGCGAGCGCGTCCCCCCTTCCGCCGTCGGACTGCGCGACGGAGGGCGATTGTTCTGCGCTTGACTGGGGTAAAGTTGTTTCCCTTTCAGCAGCTTTATGAGGGAGTTGCGGCGCTGTCGCACGCGGGCGCCCACGAATGTGGACTCACGTGACCAGGATTCTTTTTCACGCTTCGCTGACTTCGGAAGTAAGACTCCCAGCTTGCCGAACGTTTGCTCTCGCTCTTTCCGTTCTCGATGAACCTTCACGGTGAACAAAATCAGTTTATTGAGAACAAGATGGCCACAAATATCGAATACATTAATATTATTATTTCTCTTTTTTATTGTAGTTGCATTGTTCGCAATAGGAATTTACAGCAGCTTCGTGCGTTGCTTACTAAAATCAGTTTGACTAATGCAAAGCTATAAGCGAAACTATAGCCTGTGATGGGGGGATTATACTCTGGTGAGATTTTATTGGTGAAGCTATTCTCGCACGTTTGGCCCCGTTAATGTGTCATGCAGTTTTGAAATAACTTGAGTGGTTATTAGTAATTCATTATAAACGGCTCTAAAATAGTGTTCGGGAACTTGTGTATTTACGGCTTTGGAAAAACAGCAAGACGTTTTTTCTTCATTTGAGCGACGCAGCAACTAAGGTATTGAAGTGTTTGTTTGTATTTAGTAAGATACAGAGCAATTAAAGCGCTTGAAATGGCTCTTGAGAGCCGCTAACAACTGTTGGCGATTGTTCTACCTTTTGTCCAACGTTGGATTCTTTGCGAACGATTTTAACGTGGTAATCCTCTCCAAACTGGAAGTGAAGCCGATCCCCGAGGTTCAATTCTTCTTTCGTTGCATGAGTTTCTTTCACCTGCGCACAGGAGCGACATCAAGTGGCGCACATATATGACTTCATTTCATAATTCGGTTATGTGAGAAAAGGGCGTCGTGAACATGTGCATTTCCATTTGGCCGGTTTTTTCTTTTACATTTTATGAAAAATTTCATACTGTTTTGGCGAACGATTTTCTGCGTTACCAAAAGTAGATGAATTGAAGAAATGTGAGCGTCAGCTAAAATAAGAGTTTACTTTATTTCTTAAAGATGAACGTACAATTACTGAAAAAGAAAATTTGTGGAAGGGATAATGAAACTACTTTACATTAAGGAAGCACAGATATTAGTTGTGCATTCGCCAAATGTTTAAATATTGAAAGAATTTCGAAGCGCAGCTGTATACGTCACAATCAAGTACTTTTCTCACGTGATCACCGTTGAAGTTAATTTTTTCGCCAAATATTTTCTAAATTAGGAAACACGGCGATGTTGCAAAAAGTGATTGGGAGTTTAGAAGCAATTTACGCAAATGTGTCGAAATGTCATCTGTTTCAATCATGCTTCAATAATTTGTCAGCGAAGTCAACGAGTCGTCTGTTCATCTGCGTGTTGACTGTAAAAGCTACGTCATGCCCCTTGAGAAAAGCATTTATCGAATGATGTTGGATTCCAGCCTTAGGTTATACGCTTTGTAGAAACAAAATTTAGGTTTTCACTAACAACTCCACGTTATTTTGTTGTTGAATGCATTGCAACTTTATTAAAATCTGAAAAGATGAAACAAAATAGCACTAAAAGAAACTGACCGAAATAACGAAAGTCATAGTTTTAGGTTCTGACTTTAAATTCTTAAATTTCTCATCAAATCAGCGCGAAATTGAGTCCATTTTGACCACGTTCCCATGTGGCAGAAAACTGTGAACCATGTTGGCTGTTGATAGCTCGAGTCAGTTTTTCAATTAGCTGCTCGTGGTGTGATGTTATTTCCTGCAGATGGTGCATTTGAAGCAATTTTGTCTTCGACGTCCCATATATGTGTTCAACACATCATCGGTAAAACATCTAATGGTAAAGTATGAAAAAAGCTTGCCAACACTTGGAAAAATGTTAAAAAGTCACAACGCGGTCTCTGCTTTTTCACTCATCCGTTGCTCCAAGTTATGGCTGTGCTGGTCATCTCGTATCAATACAAACCTGACAGCTCTTGGCATTTTCAGCCTGATAAAAACTAGTCTTTATGTAGCATCGCATGGAAAAATCGGACAAAACATTGATTGCGAACGTGGTGCGCTACGGCTTGTTGCTGCTGGCGGTAAAAATTTAAGAACTGTCCGATCAAAACAGCTTGATTTTGTTTAGTTATGCTTGTAAGGCAGAATTTGTTCACCGTGACTTGATATTAGCGTTGTTACAACAAGCACGTTACATAAGATTTGTTTAAGAATAACATGACCCAGAGTAAATGCACAAGTGTTCTTGAGTGACCCTTGTCAGGGACGTCCGAACATGAGAGCATGACGGACGCTATTCCCTGTGACTTTTCATAGAAGGAATAACGGGATGCCTTCGATGATGTTGTGCGTTAGTAATCATGACTTCAAACAAATTCATTGCAATAGTGGAAGACCGAGTGAAACTTGGTAAAAGGGAGGCCCAAAATTGATTGAAACATTTGCTGTGTGATCAAAAAATTACTACTAAGCTTAAAATTCTGCACGGTATGTTCAGCCGCGCTTTTTCTACTGTACAGTCTATGCCCTCAGTTTTCCACACGCCCCCCTGGTGCTCCGGGGTAATTCACCATTGCGCCCCTGGTGCTCTGGGGTAATTCACCCTTGCGTCCCTGGTGCTCTGGGGTAATTCACTCTTGCGACCCTGGTGCTCTGGGGTAATTCACCGTTGTGCCCCTGGTGCTCCACCCTGGTGCTCCAAGGTAATTCACCCTTGCGCCCCTGGTGCTCCGGGGTAATTCACCATTGCGCCCCTGGTGCTCCAGGGTAATTCACCCTTGCGCCCCTGGTGCTCTGGGGTAATTCACCCTTGCGCCCCTGGTGCTCTGGGGTAATTCACCCTTGCGCCCCTGGTGCTCCGGGGTAATTCACCCTTGCGCCCCTGGTGCTCCGGGGTAATTCACCCTTGCGACCCTGGTGCTC